>Ga0209573_1000581_pt1 | contig 73540 bp, 77 predicted proteins | sample TNRBio252014_DNA_FD_185870 | JGI IMG/M metagenome (GOLD analysis project Ga0209573, IMG submission 185870) | Wastewater treatment Type I Accumulibacter community from EBPR Bioreactor in Madison, WI, USA - TNR Reactor_6/25/2014_ DNA (SPAdes)... | ecosystem: Engineered > Bioreactor > EBPR >...
TCTTGGCCGTTTTCCTAACTTCATGCACACAAGATTCACAGGACAAAACATCAAAGTCTTCAGCACTTAAAGAATCGTCAGATTCATTCGAATTGTCATCCGCAGAAGGCATCAATACTCCGCGCATTGATGGTTCTCATCGAGAAATATTTTATAGCGACAAGGGTGTCATCGCGCGCTGGAACGGGAGCGGAAACGATTCAACAAAATTCGGTAACGAAAATTTCCACATTAGCCGTGCAACTGAAAAAGAACTTATTATCGCCGAAACGATCGACTACAAACAAAAATATTTTAAAACTGAAAGAACAACGGATCTTTCGTCGTTAACCAAGCAGGATTTGATATCCCTTCCCGATTTCGACCCAGACGATTATTCAGAATGTTTACAGAACTGTATCCAAACCAGTATTCGCTTCGAACTGCGAGACCCTCCTAACCCAAACAACTTGTTGCGTGAACTCGTGAAGGGATCTGCTTACATCGATCCAGACAAAGTGCTTGATGCGTACGCTGACGACGATCACATTTATCTTTTACAGGAATTGGAAGGACGTGATGAGTATCGAGATTGCGAATTTCAAGTTTTTACTTTAAACATCGGCGAAGATCTTGATTCTGCGAAAATCACGAAATCTACTGATTTCAACGGAGGTCTACCTCGTGGGTTAGGTTGCGATTGGAATTTCGGTCGCACATCCAAAGAGTTCGTTGTCAGCGTTTTCGACGATGACTACGAAATAGAAATGCTTACCCTTATCAACTTGGAAGGCAAAGTACTCGCAGATATCGCAAGAAAAGATCTACTCTTCATCGGTTAATTCCTAAAAGATTTTTGTCTTCATTTGGACAAGCTATAGAAGCCAAAGAAGGAATTGAAGGAATTGACCTGACAGAAAACAGGAGTTGCACCGTATGCAATTAATCCAGAACTTGCAGCACGACTCTGGGACAATTCTTTGGAGATGATAATTGTCGATCGACCTTCTATCCATCGTGAACTTGCCTGAGCTCCTTGTAACGACACTTGCAGATTCGCACCACTAGTATGTAGCTATATATTCGACTAGAGGTTATTGATGTCTCAAATTAATACATACGCATATAAAGACGGTTCACTTGTAGCCGAACAGTTCCCAGTCCAAGATGTTTCTGAATATATTAAAAAGAAAGACACCACCGTTTGGGTTGATTATCTAAAACCAACACAACAAGATATGGCTTTGATTGCCGAAGAATTGGATCTGCACGAACTTGCCGTAGAAGATGCACTTCACTCACATCAAAGACCAAAAGTTGACTACTACGCAGATCATCTGTTTCTAGCTAGCCATGCATTAAGCATCGATCCAGAAACAGGGACACTTAATGTTTCTGAAATCGATACATTTATTAAAGGCAAATGTATTGTTACAGTTCGAAACGATGAAAATTTTGATGTCGGACAGATTTTAAAAAGATGGAGAGTTTCTCCAGAAAACATTTCCATAGATACAAGTTTTCTTTTGTACAGCATTCTCGATGTCATAATAGATGGATACTTAGCAGTTGTTTCTCAATTCGACGACTATTACGACAGAATTAGCGACGAGCTATTCTCGGAATCCAGCACAGACGTAACTCACCAAAAAGAGTGGTTCAACATGAGAAGATCACTTGTGCAATTCCACCGCGTCATCATTTCGGTTCGTGAAACTCTCAATGTTTTATTGCGTCGTGAACACAATCTGATTGAAGACCACATGCTCCCCTACTTTCATGATACTCACGACCACTTAGTTCGAGTTTCAGAATCAACCGACGTTTTGCGCGAACTCGTTGCGACGATTGTAGATACAAACTTGAACTTGCGGGATTTTCGACAAAACCAAATCGTTAAACAAGTGACAAGTTGGGCTGCCATTATTGCTGTTCCAACATTAGTCAGTGGTTATTTTGGAATGAATGTACCTTTCCCGGGAAGCGGAGAAGGTTCTGGGGTTATCATTGCCAGCGGACTTATGATTAGTGCTTCACTGTTTTTGTACTGGATATTTAGACGCCGCGATTGGATTTAGTTCAGTAGCAATACTTGGATAGTACAATACAAGAACTTGCTTTTTAAAGGAGATCTATCATGTGTCGTTGGCTTGCTTATTTAGGAGACCCAGTAAATGTTGGTTCAGTACTTTACGAACCTAAGAATTCGATTATCCACCAATCGAAAGAATCTCATCTTGGTGCAACCACTTTAAACGGTGATGGCTTTGGGGTTGGATGGTTCGCAGATGGCGTGTCCGAACCGCTGAAATATAGATCAATACAACCTGCATGGAATGATGCCAATCTGCAAGAAATAACTAGAAATCTTGAGTCACGATGTTTTATCGCTCACGTGCGTGCAACTACAGGCACACCCGTACAACAAACAAATTGTCATCCTTTCCGATATGGCAATTGGCTATTTGCACACAACGGTTTAGTAAGAGGTTGGCAAAAGGTTCGTCGTGAACTTACTTTTGCAGTAGATCCATCGCTCTATCCCCACATGCAAGGTTCAACTGATTCCGAAGTACTTTTTCATTTAGCTTTAACGCTTGGCCTTGAAGACAATCCATTGAAAGCAATTGAAAAAATGGTTGGTTTAGTTGAATCGACATGTGAGAAAGTAGATGTTAAAAACGGATTGCAAATGACAGTGTGTGCAACTAATGGTTCTGCACTTTACGCTGCTCGATATGCAACTCTAGATATAGCTCGAACGCTATTTGTAACTAGTGATGCAAAGACTGTAAAAGATATGTACCCTGAAAATGCAAAGCTAGGCATCTTTCCTGACAACGCCCACATGATTGTCTCTGAACCAATTTCAGATCTACCAGGTTCTCACCATGAGGTAGCCCAGAATCATGCAATCGTTGTAACTACAGACGGGGTTGAAGAGCGCGACTTTGCACCAGCTAAACCTTGACTAAAGCATATTTTTAGATCATCTATCGATTGATTCCCATGTTAAAGCATGAGATACTCGATTTATATGGATGTAAAGGTACGCGAGTTAGAGCCTCACGAATGGGAATTTCTCAAAGCCGTCCGCATCAAGTCTATAGATGAATCGCCAGATGCTTTTAAATTTACGCCAAAAGAAGCGCGAGATCTGCCAGACAAATATTGGGAAGATGCATTAACTAAAGATCATTGGTTTGTTGGTTCTCGAGGTGGACATGTAGTTGCAGTTGGCGGCCTAATGCCATTAAGCGACGACCCTGACAACTTCGAGATCGCCAGCGTGTGGATTGATCCAATGTATAGAGGAACCGGTATTTTCACTGAGTTTGTAGATCAAGTAAAGCAACAGGCAAAAGACCTTGGCATTGAAGTTTTGTATGCATCTATTTATACAGACAATACAAAATCCGAACAAGCTTTTAAAGCGAATGGCTTCGAACTTATCGGCCATCAAGCATCACGTTACCAGCCCGACCGTCAGATCAGTCGATGGAAAACTCCCCTTGTGTCAGCGGCTGATGCTCCCGTCGATCTAGGTCTTTAAACAGCGCCAGGCCAAGCATCATTGATTTCTGCCTTTTGGTCTTGCTCTCTAAAGCTCTCCCAAACAATACCCAAGGGATCAGTCGAGGAAGTAAATCCTTCAACATTTTCATCCTCGAAACCTAAGTGTCGCAAACTTCCGGGAGCCACTTCTGGATCTACCCTTATCGATAAATTGACAGTTTCTGTACGCCATAGCGCATATTGATTTTGCACTATAACTTCCGGTTTACATCCAAGTCGCCTGGAGTAATCATCAATGATTTCGTCCAGTTTTCCTACAGAAAGTGCGATATGAATTTTTCGATTTTGAGTTTCTGTCATTAAAACATTTAAGCACAACAGCTATTAATGAAATGCCTATTTAAACTGTGTTGAGAATAAAAATCAGAAGTTCAGCAGCACTTAGCTTCTTGCGCTGAACCAGACCCACAACAAACACCAGATTCTCCAGCCGACAAAATTTCTAAGCCATTTGATTTCATTTGTTCAGCATTTTCCAAAACTGTATATATTTCCCAAGGAGCATTATCGGGATCATGAACCCACACTTTGTCTTGGACCGCATAGCAACAGGTCACACCATCTTCTATTTGGGTTTCAAGATTATCTTTTGCCAAACGAGTTTGTGCGCTACCTACTTCTTCAGGAGTTTCAACCTCCACACCGAGGTGGTTGAGTGTTCCTCCCGCTCCTACATCAGTGTTTTCTATCAATACGAGCTTCAACGGCGGGTTCTCTATTGCGAAGTTTGCATATCCCGGCTTTCGCTTAGCCGGCTCGACATTAAACAACTTGGAGTAGAACACCACTGCTTCGTCAACATTTGAAACATTTAGGGCTAATTGAACTCTCGACATGATTCTCCTTGATAGTATATATTGATGAACATCTATATCTTGACATATATATCGACAGGTGTCAATATATAGCTATGGCAACAAATATAAAACCACGTAAGATGATTAAATTAGCGGGAAATGACTGTTGTTCTGTAATAACAGAAACAATTTCTGAATCTGTAGCTAACGATTTATCTAAAGGCTTTACTGCCCTTTCTGACCCTATAAGGTTGCGACTCTTTAATTTAATAGCGTCTAGCGAATCCGGAGAAGTCTGCGCCTGTGAATTGGTAGAACCCCTAGGAAAATCACAACCTACAATCAGCCACCACCTCAAAGTGCTTTTCGATGCAGGTCTTTTGAACAAAGAGCGTCGAGGAACCTGGATATGGTATTCCGTGTCGAAAGACAAAGTAGTTGCACTTAGATCAGCTCTTACTTAAGTTCACGGATGTGTTCATAGTAGAGTTTTAAGCACTACGTTAACTAAAGGGGTAAAAGTGGAAGATATTTTGTTGTACGTTCATATTTTGTGCGCAGCTATTTGGCTCGGCGGCGCAGCAATTAGCATTATATTTCTACTCTCAACAAATAATCTTGACCCGCAACAATCAAAACCTATCATCCAAAATGTTGCGAATTTAGGAAAATTTGTTTTCGGTCCGATGTCGATTCTCGTGCTTATTAGTGGAATAGGGTTGATAAGCGTTGCTGGCTACGAGTTCTCTGAACTTTGGATCTCAATTGCATTCACCGGAATCATCATAAGCATTATTCTCGGTGCGGTTTTCCATGCTAGAGCAGGACGAAAAGCACTTGCAGCTTCAGGCAGCGACAATAAGAGTGAACTCTTAGCTGCAATAAAGAGCTGGCTAGTTATTGCTTATCTAGATCTAGCAATTATTGCTGGCGTGCTTGCTGTTATGGTTTTCAAACCAGGCGCATAAATTCCAACGTAAATAAGATCACTCAGAGAACTGTCCTAAAGGTAGTTTCAGTACTTCCAGACTCTACGTTCCCCGGGTTCGACCACAGCGATGCAATATTACTATTCCAGCCGCAAAGACCGCCGGATCCATCGGATCGGACATTGTATGGATTTCGAGAGAACACGTTATCTTTGAACACAATGTTGGTAGCGTGTTGTCCCCCACCGTCAAGACAGAACGAAGGTGTGTCATTCCCGTATTTTCGATTTCCAGATTCAATTCTGTTATTTGTAACTCTAACTCCGTTTAAAGGTCCCCAGTGTCCACTGCCATCGCCTGAATAGAGTGCAAGAATCGACGACATTCCACCTACACCAGGAGTCAGATTACTTCTCGAATTGAAGTTGCCAACAAGGCTGTTGTGCACAATATCAATATCACCACCATAACCAAGGATAGTTTCGTTGTGCGACTCTCCGTACCCATAAAGATCGTGTATATAGGAATCTACGATTGTAAACTTCGAACCGGAAAATCCTTTCGAAACGTTGTAAACGTTGCAGCGTCGGCAAGTGTATCCCGATCCTACAATTCCATCATCACTCGTATCGTGTCCATCCATTTCAAAATCTTCAAATAGAGTTCCTTCATCCTTAGGGAAGTATCCTGCTCGTACTATTTCGTTCGTTTTTGAGTTGATTATTTTTACATTGCGTGCTGAGATAGTTAGGATTCCGTTGATTAACTTATTTCGTATCTCAAAACCATCAGTAGTAATGTTCATCGGGCCTGCGTAAGTTGTGAGTACGCTACCTGACTTTACCCCCGTATTTGTTGCATCTGGCCAACCTGAAGTTACCGGCGGAACTGTTGATGGCACGGTTGTAGTTGAAGGTAAATCTCCGAGTTTTTCCACTGCCAAAGCAGCTAAAGCTGGACTGTTTTTTATCCCGACATAGTCAACATTTAAAACTCCATCGACGACAGTGACTGTTGATGCGCGCGCGATTGCCTTTAATTTATCTCCAGAAGCCGCAACAATATCGAAGTTGGTTAAAGTCGGCGCTCCTTCTACCGTCTGATTGAAAACTCGTTCGCCTTTATTCAAGTTCTCGATTTCTGAGTATCCAGTCTGTACTTTAAAAATTCCATTGCCCGTCGGAATTGCGAACTTCATATTGCCTTTGAGTTGGCGCCGATGCAATTCAATGAACCAACCTGCATCCTGAACTTTAGCGGCACTATTTACTATTCGAGTAGTAGTACCAGAGAGATATCCCGAACAGCTAGAGGCACTAGTGCAAGCTTGAATCTTTGGAGTTGTCGCGTACCCTTGTCCGCCAACATTTATAAATGCTACAAACTTTGGAGGAGCGGGTGTTGCGCTATTTGCTCCAGCTACAACAATTGAAGCCGCAAGCAACAAAAGGGTCACGACAATTACTAATTTTGAATGTAAAGAAATTCTTGTGGCATAAATATTCACTTTTTCTACTTCCTTGTAAATTGAATATCTTTCCAATATAAATCATCTAGGTAGAAAGACCTATACATTTTTTTCATAGTGATTTCGCCAAATACGCGAAAGCTAGTTTTCGAGAAGTTTGCGAATCGTTTTCGCTGATGGGTTGACTAAAAACTGACCTGCGACATATACCGTAGGGACTGTTTCATTACCATCAGCAACAGAACGCACCACTGCTGCAGCAGATTGATCTTCCCAGATGTTGTGCTTATCTAAATTAATTCCATATTTATTGAGTTTTCGTTCTAACGCCATACAAAAAGGGCAACCTGGACGCCAATAGAAACCGACGCTGCGATCGTGCTCCAATTCAATTTTGTCACTCATATATGCCTTAGGATTTCGATTAAGAGATACATTAGACCAAATTGGCTTAGTTGATATTAAAAATCTCACAGATGATAGTTTCTATCTATGAAAATACAGATTTCCGAGTTACAAAACACGATGTTGGAGTTACTCACATCTAGAGGATTCACCGATTCGGAATCAAAACAAATAATCGACGTATACCTTGGCGGAGAACTTCGAGGGCACAAAACTCATGGCCTAGCTCCTTTCCCTGGATTTTTGCGACAAGATTTTTCGAATTTAGAATCGCCAAAAGTCTTATTAGATACAGCCTCAACTTATTTCATAGAAGCAAATGGAAATTGCGGAATCACACTCGGACATCGCTCGGCAGAAATAGTAATTGAAAAGGCAAAAACCCAAGGAAGTGCAACAGCATTGATTCGTAACATGTTCGATTGGGTTCGCCCAGGGACAATTGCAGAATATATTGCAAAGCAAGACATGGTTGCAATCGTATCTAATGATGGTTCTGGAAGGTCTATCGCTCCACCAGGTGGTGTCGATCCAACTTTGGGAACAAATCCAATTGCTTATGGTTTACCAACGCAATATGAACCTCTAGTTGTTGAACTAGCAACGGCTAAGAAAGCTTGGGGCAATGTTCGCGTTGCAAACAAGTTTGGAACCGATCTTCCAGAGCAAACTTTTTTAACCAAAACTGGTGAGTTCGCAAAAGATCCAAAAGACGTCCATAGCGTTTTACCTTTCGGAGAACACAAAGGTTTTTCACTTGCTCTGCTCGTCGAAATAATGAACGGAGCGATGATAGGCCACAACATGATGGCGGACTCAAATGCCTCGAGCTATTCAGGCGAATGGCCAACAAATTCTGGAACTATTATGGTTTTCAATCCGGCATTATTTACCAATCTCGAAAGCTACAAAATAGAAACCTCCGAAGCGTTGGATTTCATCAGATCTGGCGCAAAAATGCCTAACAATGAAATTCGTATTCCTGGCGAAAATGCAGCGTCGAAAAGAAAAAATATAATCGAACAAGGTTTTGTTGAAATCGAAGACGAAACTTGGAACGAAATTTGTTCCTTTTAATGCGTATTAAAAAGCTCTACCAATTTCTGGAGACTTAAGCCCGATCGATTTCCAAGCATCGATATCGTGGAATGCACCGCTTTTTGCAATCCCTAATGCCCGTATTAGTTGTTTATCCAAAGAGCTTGTACCGTCCAGGCGTGCTACACCTGGAGAATATGGATAATCCCGATTTCGATCTTCGACAATTTTCGACGTTAAATCTGATGCTGGATGGTCTTTTCTATCTGCAAACCTATCGAGAGCAACCTCGAGAGGAACTTGAAGTTCTATAACTATTACTCGAGCGTCAGGCAGCGCTCTTATCAATCCAGCTCGGTGTTCAATCCTAGAAAAAGTTCCTTCTAAAACAATCGATTGCCCATCGAGAAATGCTTGCCTTGCTCGCTTGAACATTTCATCGTAAGACTTCAATCTATCTTTTAAATTGCGATCCGAATCTGGAATTATTTCAGTTAAAATGTCATCTTGACTTAGATACTCTGCCGAAATCTGTTCTGCTAAAGCCCTCGCCAAAGTAGATTTACCCGTGCAAGTGGGCCCAGCAATTACTACTACAGGTTGATTACGCATATTCGATACCTATCTCAAAACTTCAAAAGCATTTCGAGCCTGTTTTTGATAAACGGTTGTGGCATCTGTAGAACTATGACCTATTCCGATTGCAAAAGCATTAGGCAAACTTGATCCGTTTGGCCCTACTTGAATTTTTGCGAAACCTTCTTTTGTAGGCTTAGTTACATAATCAAGAGGCCTATTATCTCCGTCAAAGAACGGAACTCTCCTTTGTGTGTAACCTGTGGCTTGCACAATCGCTACCTCAGGATCTATATCGCTAAGAGGTTCGTTATAGACAGATCTTAAATGGCCGTCGAGTTCACCATTTTGTTCTCTAAACCATAGATCTCGTGCATGTCCTCTAATGCCTGGGAATCTATTTACATAACCAGTTTCTGCACAAAGTTGATCAAATTCAGTTATTTGATATCCACATTGTACGGCTTCATCAAGACTTTCAAAAAATGGCCTCGTTCGAGAATGCTTGTATATATCTATTTGAATACCCGGATAATTTCTAAGCAACTTATCCGCGACGGAATATGCTCCATGAGAATCTCCAACAATAGCTACCCTATATTCAACGCTCAAAAGAGCTTCTAGGTCTTCATTCCTCGTATTTGCTAAAACTTCTCGAGAAGTAAATACAGGTCTTATGTTTGAAAATTCATTTCTAGCCGCTAGCTCATCTAGTAATACTTCTTCTCCCCCTGGAGCTAGAACTAACCAATCTGAACTTACTGTGCGCTCTGCGGTTCGCACTTCATACCCATTCGGCAATCTCTTTATTTTTAAAACAGGTTCTCTTTCTACTTCTACAATTTTTTCTGCAATTGCAGTAGCTGCAACTTCTTCAAGCAACTGAGCTGCTTTTGTTAATTCAACCAAACCAGTTACTTGACTTAACTCTTCAGCTATTTGCAGTCTTGCTGCGGGTGGTAGAAGTGTCGGTAAAAGTTCTGTGAAATCGCGACCTTTTGAATTCGAAAGAATATCGAGTCCATCTAGACCTCCTGCACCGATTCGCTTGCAAGGATCAAATGCAATTATCCCTTGCAAGCCAGATTCGTATGCGGCGAGTGAAGCCCCTAATCCTGCAGGTCCATAACCAACGATTGTCAACTGAGTATGTTCAATTTGTGCCACAATTATTCCTTAAAAATTACAAATACATTTGAGAAGAAAAAAACCCACCGGCCCGGGGCTGGTGGGTTCTAAAATCGTTCACTGATGAACTAGGAAACCAGCCTCGGGCATAGCATTGCCATACGCATCATCGAAGAGGTTTCCAGAATATTCATAATATAGGAATAAATTATAGACATTGTACTGATTTGTGTCAATTATTTCGAAAAAGGGTTTATCGAGGTTCTGACCTAATTACAGATTCAGGCAACCGATTAGGCCGGTTTGAAAATGAGGAATTCTCGATCTGCGACCTGAACTGTCTCATTGAGTTTGAATCCCGCCTTTTTTGCAACTGCCTGGGAAACAAGGTTATCGGGTGAGATTCTAAGTACAGGATTTTTTCGGTCATCTTGCCAAGCTTGTCGCACTTCATTGAGTGCCTTTTGAGCTATTCCTTGGCCCCTGAATTTTGCGAACACAAAGTACGCAATATTTACATCACCAAATTTTGCACCAGGAAATTTGTCTGAGTTTATTCCTCGAACTAAATCGCCAGTAATAATTCCTACGGGGTTGAGGTGGTCGCCATCTTCTTCTATGCGAAGAATTAAAGACCGATCGGCAATAGTTTGTTTCTTTTTTGTGCCCAGAGCCCAGTTTAAAAGTTCAGCCTTTGTTTTTGGCCAAGATTTTGGCATTTCTTGAGCCTCTGGTTCTATATAAGGCCATACAAGATTTACCCATTTATCAGTAAGTGGAATAAAAGATAGTTGATCTAGTGCACTGACCTCTTGCGCATTTGACATTTATACAGATTAATGTATAAACGGACACTACGCAAGAGTCAGATTACTAATTGTTTGCCAAAAATGGCAGAAGTTTTTACTATTGAACTACGCGTACGTTTTGAGCTTCGTCGCCTTTTGCACCTGCAACAACGTCGAACTCAACTTTTGCACCATCGTCAAGAGACTTATGGCCTTCACCTTCGATGTTTGAAAAGTGAACGAATACGTCCTTTTCGCCATCTTCTCTGGAAATAAAGCCGAAGCCTTTTTCTGAATTAAAAAATTTTACTGTACCTGTAGTCACTACATAACCCTATTCACTAAGTGAAGATCCTTGTGATCTTCGCTCATGAGTATAGTGCACCCTCTAGTAGATGTGTCTAATTACTTCGAAAATGTTGGATTTTCCTTGGCTGGGAGCCTAGGAAGTTAGTTCAACGGCAAAGGATTCAAGCATATTTACATGTGTTTGACAGTCTTCTTCTGTGTGCTGAACACTGACAAGCCATTGTTCATCCAAACCAGGAGGAAGCAATATTCCACGATTGATACCATAAATCCATTGAGCATATGCAATTTCAAAATCTGTATTTTTATAATCTCTATAATTTCGAATTGGTTCTGGACTCCACGTTATGCAACCTTTTGCTCCACGAGTAATCGTGTGCGCTGGAAGTTTGTAGTCAGAAATTATTTTTTTGATTTTTGTAATCATCGAAACATTTAATGCTGCTGCCCTATCAACAGCTTCTGGAGTACAAATTTCTGAAAGTACCGCATAGCTGGCTGCCATGACTAACGGGTTACCAACATAAGTACCCATGTGAAGAACTTCACCTCGAGTAATTACATCCATGATTTCTTTCGAACCACCATAAGCTCCGATTGGCAGTCCCCCACCTATAGCTTTTGCGAGACAGATCAGATCTGGTTGAACACCATATCGTTCTTGAGTGGTCCCGCTTCCTGAAGTTAGTCCCGTTTTCACTTCATCGAAAATTAGGACTGTTCCATATTTGGTAGTCAGTTCGCGAGCCGCTTTTAGAAAATCATCTTCAGGAAGACAAATACCAATATTTTCCATGATTGGCTCCATAATGAAAGCCGCATATTCACCAGAAGACAGAACACGTTCAAGCACTTCTACATTGTTGTAAGGCACAACAGTTACATCATCCATAACAGCTTTTGGAATTCCTTTACTCCAGGGCACATTGACTGGAGCATCTTCCGGTCCAGCTTGGTCGAGAGGAGGTTTCACAGAAATCATTACGTCGTCATGATGTCCGTGATAACCGCCTTCGAGTTTTACAATTTTGTCACGACCTGTATAACCTCTAGCCAAACGAATTGCGTCGAGCGTCGACTCGTTTCCACAATTAGTAAACCTGAACATATCGAAACCGAAACGCTCACACAGCAACTCTGCTACCTGAGCATTCGTGTCACACGGCGTAACAAAAAGTGTTCCATGTTCCAGTTGTTCTGTCACAGCTTTCTTTAAGACTGGATGGCAATGTCCTGCGAGAAGCGCACCAAAACCCATATTGAAGTCCACGTAGTGATTACCGTCTACATCCTCTAGCCACGAGCCCTGTGCAGATTTCGCCACGACAGGATTTGGGTCGTAATACTGAAGAGAACTTGGAACGCCTAATGGCATTACTTTGGCAGCACGTTCGGTGTGCTTTCTAGATTCTTGTGTGCGCTCGGCATATATTTCCTTTTCCCTCTCAGTAATTTCAAGAGCTTTTGTCTTAAGATCGCTAGCCATTTTTCCCCTTTTCTTAAGTACCAGTTAATCGGACTCGATAATTAATTAGATTCTATACGCAATTGGGTTTATTGGGGGTCGAAGAGTCTAAACTATGATTTCTCGCGAGCGTGGCGGAATTGGCAGACGCGCTAGGTTTAGGTCCTAGTGTCCATTGGACGTGAGGGTTCAAGTCCCTCCGCTCGTACCACTTTTACTTTTCCCGCGTTGGGTCGATTTTGTTCCGAATCTGGGAGAAAATAAGCCCAACGCGAAAATTTAACTGTTTTTTAATTGAAGAAGTCGTTCGTGCATATACTCTGTGAAAAAACCATGAAGAATAAATCTTCTAGTTAAATCAATTGGCCCTAGAAGATAGAGCGGATGTTTATTATATGCATACTGCTCTACAGAGTTGTCCCCAATTATGGCGCCAATACGAATTGCCAGCGACTGATCTAAGTTGAATCCGTTAATAGCGGCGCGATATTCATCTGCAGTTAAGAACAAACAAAAAATACACATAAACAAAACATGCGCTGTTTCAAAATCTATTCGCTGAGTAGGTTTTGCTTTTAGAACCTCTTCATCAAGCTGAATATCTCTCCAGCTAGCCCAGTTCAAGTCGGACTTCTTCAAAGGCTTCTTTGCGGGAGTCGCCGAAGATTCATTGAAGTACCGAAATAGTTCCTGATCGTGATCCACAAAAGTTGCTTCCATCATTTCGGCAATAGTTTTTGGATATAGCTCAAGTGCATCGATATGTTTTAAAGAATCTTTGGATGAATTATCTGAGTTTTCTATCAAAAAATTAATTATGTTTGACTCTGTCCAAAAATGTCGCAGAATTAAATAGTTGGCCTCCGGCGTCACAAAGTTGCCGCAAAACCAACAAATTAATCGCTGCAAGTTTTCATGTGAACTGAATTGAATTGGAGAAGCTCGTTTTAAAGCCCAAATGACAATCAACACTCCCGAGAAAATGAGTCGAAGTAGCGGCATCACTACCCATCGCAAACCGCCACGTAAGTCTTTAACCCACATTTGCACTGCAATATCGGCAATTGGTAGAGAACGATCTTTGAATATCGCTTTTATATAAGGAGACTCGAATTCACGCTGTGACACTGCCATCTTTTTCTACTTTCTTCTTTTGCCTCCAACAACGAAGCACTTCGGACACATACGGGAAACCACAAACTAACGATATGAAAACTCCGTATATGATGTAATATTTTTCTCCTCCAATAGGAGTATCTCTCAATCGAAACGTCAAAGAGCCTGCCCATTGCAAGGTGACTGTATCTTTTACTGTTTCCCAACCCAAAACACTTATTAACGCAATTAGATACAACGGGATAGTTGCCAAATAGTTATGAGCATGCATTTCCCAAATCGTAATATCTCTTTTCGGCGCAGAATATCTAACATCCCAATGGGCAATAACTTCATGAGAAACTAAGAATGCAATCATTATTAGATATGTCAATACGGTGAGTTCAAAGAATATTCCCAAAAACATTGGAATTGCGATTTGGAGTCCCATCAAAGCATGAATCAAAGATTCTTTTAAACCAGATGTCGTTTCAATGCTGGATTTTTTATGACACCACCAATCCCACAAACCAGACAACCCCCAAAGTGGAAGGATGACAAACAGTATGAGATTGAGTATGAGAAGCTCAACTCTATTGTCCATCAGTAATTCCCTATCTCTCGTAATTGGAGTTCATATAACAAAGCAGTAATTTTCGCTGTCTTAACAATTTTTTCTCCCATGCCTTCGATTTCCAAAATTCCTGAATTAAGAGTTTGCTCAAACTCTTCCATATGTTCAGGATCATTGTCTCCATGATAGACATAGAACTCAACAGCTTTATCGTCTAAATCGAGCAGTTCCTTGATTGCCAACCCCCAACCTTTAGCTTTTCGTTGACCTAATCCCTCAATGATGAACATCGATCCTAATAGGTGAAAAGGGTTTTCTTGGCTTGACTGTTCGAACATGTATGAGTGAAAAATCTCAGTACCAATATTTTTAGGAGCACTTCGAATCTCGTCAAGTGTGCCGCCAATCAAACAGAATTGTGATTCTAACATTTCATAATCTCTATGCTCAGTTACGCTGTGTTTCAAAAACGTAGAACGTTGATCCAAATATTCTGAAGTTGTGCTCGATGCAGCGCGCGCTATCCAACGCGAACCTTCAACTACTTGCTGTCTATGATTAACTAACAATTCCTTATAATCATCTATTGAAAAACGACCATTACTCAACTTCTTTAAAATAGGGACAGTATTCAAACGCGATTCAAAATCTGTCCAGACAATTAACAAATTGCGCATTACTGTTTCAGTCGGCATAGCTACACGACCTCCAAAAGCATAAATGAATTATATGCTTGACCGCTCTCAGGAACATGACAGAGAATTTTTTCGCCCTGTTTAAGCCTTCCAGAATAGAAAAGTTCGTTTAAAAGAATAAAAATTGAAGCAGAGCCTGTGTTGCCTTTATAAGTCAAATTAGAAAACCACTTTTCTTCGTCAATCATTGCACCCACTTTTGTCAATAGTTTTACAACTTCGGTCTTCAAGCTTTCAGAGGAGTAATGGCTCACAACATGATCGATTTCTTCCGGAATAATTAGTCCTTCTTCGAGCAAGGATAAATAATGACCAACCCATACAGGAATCATTTCATAGACAAGTTTTAAATCCTGAGAGAGCGCAAAACATCCTTTGTCGATAGCTGCCTCTAAACTGGGTTGACTCCCCCAAGAAACAACTCTTCCCTCTTCTTTTACAGCACCCCCAATCATGCAAGTAGAAAAACGATTCGCAAATGAGCGAGCCTTTATCCAATTTACCTTTAGAGAAATTGAATTGGAATTAGGTCGTGATTCAATTACTGCAGCGCCGGCGCCATCTGAAAGTGTGTATCGAAGGAACTCTTGATCTAGGGGTAGCGCATTTACTTGCTTGAAGTGAGCTGTACTTTCGTAGAAAGTAGGTCGAAAATGCCTGCTTGCAATTTCTGATCCTGAAACACAAGCCGTTTGAAATTCTCCCAGTCGAATTGAATTGACGGCGCTCCTCATTGCCATTATGGAGCTTCCACAGACACTTTGGTTACTAGATACATCTATGTGGTCTACATTTAACTGCCCATGAACCAAGGAAGCTAAACCAGGAATTATGGAATCATGTATCGAGCAACTCGTAACTAAAAACTCAAGTTCACTCAAATCTGTTTCAGAATTTAAAAAAGCTTTTTCTACGGCTTTTGCTGCAATCTGGGCAACTGTATACTCGAATTCTCCGTCTTTGTTTGATGCGTAATATCTCGAAGTAATTTTGTTTTGTCGTAAAACCATTTTCTTGTATTTCGAAATCTCACCGCCAACGATTCCTATATATTCTTCAATCTCATCGTTACCAACTGGATTACCCGGAAGGAACTCGCTAAATGAAGTGAGATAAGCTTCAGACATCGGCATATCCTAGTTCAATAATATTCGAGTGCGTTTATGTAATTTACCCTCAAATTTGGGATAAAATCAGCCCAACGCGGGAAGTGGGAATTGATTAGTTTTCTACACCTTCAATTAAGTGTCCAAGCTTTGCATTTTTAGTTTGTAAGTACGAAAGGTTTTCTAAGGTGATATTCGGAACTAGCGATACGCGTTCCGTTACATCAATCCCGTGGTTTTGAACTTCTTCAACTTTTTTCAAATTGTTTGTTATTAGTTTCACTGAGGTAATCCCAAAATCGCTTAAAATCAATGCTGCAATCTTATAGTTTCTATCATCTACAGGAAATCCAAGTTCTTCATTTGCTTGAACTGTGTCCAGTCCTTGTTCTTGCAAACTATACGCTTTAATTTTTGCGCCAATTCCGATGCCACGACCTTCATGTCCTCTTAAATAGATAAACACTCCCCCAGATTGCGCAATAGCTGCCATTGCTTGATCCAATTGATCGCCACAATCACATTTGAGTGAATGAAAAATATCTCCTGTGATACATTCAGAATGAATTCGAACTAAGACATCATCTTTGTTCTCAATATCTCCAGACACAAAAGCCAAATGCTCTATGCCATCGTTTTCGCTTTCGAAAACATGGCAAGTAAATTCACCCCAGGAAGTAGGAACTTTTGCCTGCGAGACTTTTGAAACAGTTTCCTTCTCATTATTGATTGTCATGATTTCCATTCACGATGTCGATTCGAATATCTGATCCTAACTGGCGGACAGACTCAATTTCACCTCGCCAAAGGTCACTTATTCCATTTTCAGTCGAATTCTCAAAAATATTAGTACCAACTCCGCCAAGAATGGCTGGAGCTAGATAAATTACATACTTATCAACCAAATTTTCGTTGTGAAGTTGAGCTGCTATTGAGCTCCCACCTTCCACCAGGATTTGGAGCACGTCATCACTACTTAGTTCGGCAATTATGTCTTTCATATCGCCAGACATTTCCAAGCATGGCTGAATCTTTGCATTGCTATCTACGTTTCCGATTACAACTCGTTTCGGATTGATATCAACTTCCATCGGGTTGATATCCGGAGCCCAATCCCGAACAGTCAAAGAAGGATCATCTTGTCTTACTGTATTTGCTCCTACCAAAACTAAATCAGACTCTGCGCGAAGTCTATGCGAATCGGCTCTTGCCATTTCACCAGTTATCCATTTCGAATTTCCCGCTTTGTCTGCAATGTTTCCGTCGACAGTAATTGCCAATTTCAAAACTACGTAAGGTTTAGATATGGATCGTTGTTTGATATACGGAGCAAGTTGTTTAGTTACAAATTCATTCCCAATGCCAACTACTACCTCAACACCATTTTCTTCTAGATGAGTAATTCCTTTACCTTTTACTTTTTTATCAGGATCAACAATTCCTACGACGACCTTTTTGATGCCGGCATTTATTATTGAATCAACGCATGGAGGAGTTTTGCCTTGATGACAACATGGCTCAAGAGTCACATAGGCAGTTGCACCGCGAGCTTTACTTCCCGCTTTATTGATCGCAACAATTTCTGCATGGTTTTTTCCATCTTCATAAGTCGCGCCAGAGAATTGCTGACCATCTTCACTCACAACCACACAACCAACCCAAGGGTTTGGCGATGTTAGACAGCGAACTTTTTCAGCTTGAGCAATTGCTTCCTCCATGAACTGAAGATCATTGTTTTCCATGAACTATGCGAGACGCTCGAAATCAAATCCTACGAACAAACCTGTATCGAATACGCCATGCGTTTGAGTAATCTTTTCTGCGAGTTCATTATCGAAACCATCTCTATAAAACACATCAGCAATAATGTTCCCAGATTCGGTAATTACTGGACCGTCTTTTCCTTGTCCTGTACGAATAGCTACAGAATCAAACCCGAAACTTTGCAATTGGGCAATTGTCTCAACCGCACTTGCAGGATTTACCTCAACTGGTGCTGGAAACTTTTCACCAAGAACTACAACATCTTTCGAACTGTCAGCGACAACTAATCTTTTCTTTGCTTTGGCGAAAACTTGGCGCTCCCTATGCATTGCGCCACCTCGCCCTTTTAAAAGATTGTTAGACTTATCAACTTCATCTGCGCCGTCGAAGCACCAATCAATTTCAGTTTCGTTGAGATCCAAAACATCAATTCCTAACTTTGTACATAGCCATTCAAGTTCATAGCTAGTTACCACAGCTGATATGGACATCCCATCTTTCACTGCTTTACCAAACTCAAGTGCACAAACCATTGAAGTAGTTCCACTTCCAAATCCAATCACTTGTCCATCTTGTGCTTTAGATACAATCTCCTTTGCAATTGTCTCTTTTGCTTCTCTGTTAGAAACACTTGACCACAGCGCGTCGGTGTCTATTGGAAAACTATTCAAACTTATGCCGTCCATTTATAAACTCATTTCTTTTTCTTTTTTCGAAACCCACGCTTTTTCTTTTTTCCAGCTTCATCCAATGCTTTGAATTCTGCCAAAAGTTCTGGCGTAATTGCATTTACAATATCTTCAGCTTCATCCAATGCTTTCGCGGCACTCTCCTGATCCGCCCCTTTAACTTCGCCTACCGGAGTTACAATCGGAGTAGCAAGAGAACCGTAATCCCAACCAACATCTACAAGTCTTTTATCAAAACCCGGACAATTTTCAGGGCATTCCCAAGGAGCGTTTGGTGCTAAATCAATTCTGCATTTTCGAACTACTTCGCCGGTCGGATAAGTGCGCGAATCAAAGTTCTTGCAGTCGTAGCGCATTGCCATAATTAGATTCTAACTTCTACCAGCGTGCTTCCTTTACTCCGCGAGCCAACGCACGAAAGGCTTTCGCGCGATGGGAAACCATATTTTTTGCTCCAGCGCTCATTTGCGCGAAAGTTGCGCCTTCAATATCGGCACCGGGTATAAAAACTGGATCGTAGCCGAATCCATCTTCGCCAGATACCTCCATTGCTATTAATCCTTCAATGGTTCCAACACTTATTATTGAAGGAGAATTAGCCCTAACAGCCGTCGCGCAAGTGGAAAACCTTGCCGTTCGAGTTTCTTTGTCTTTCATCTCGTTCAGCAATTTATTGCAGTTATCCATGTAAGTGACACCTTCACCTGCATAGATTGACGCGTCCTTACCGGGTGCACCATTGAGAGCGTCAACAAATAAACCAGTGTCATCACTTAAAACTACGCAATCTGGGTTTACTTCTAGCCAGGCGGTCGCTTTTATCATCGAATTTTCTTCTATGGAATCTCCGTCTTCAATAACTTCACCCGGATCAATACCGGAAACGAACTCGATGTCCTTTCCAAGAGCTTCTCTAAAAATTATTTCTATTTCTTTTACTTTGTCTAAGTTATGAGTAGCGAGCAAGAATTTAGCCATAGATATATTCCTTCAAAACTATTCTTTAGTTGTAATTTTTCTAGGCGTTGGAGCAACCGCAAGTACTTCATTTTGTAAAGTCATAATTTGCGCTATGCCTTGTTCAGCCAATTCTAAAAGTACATCGAGTTCAGTCCTGGTAAATGCCATTCCTTCAGCAGTTCCTTGAACCTCAATTAGTCTCTTGTCAGACATAACTACATTCATATCTACTTGCGCCGTTGAATCTTCTGGATAATCGAGATCCGCAACAGGCACACCATCGACAATTCCAACCGACAACGCAGCACACTGAGCGCTAAGCGGATTAGTAGCCAAAATTTTTGCTTGCACCAACCGAGTAAATGCGTCGTGTAAAGCAACATAACTTCCACAAATTGAAGCCGTACGCGTTCCACCATCAGCTTGAAGGACATCACAATCTAAAGTTATAGAAATTCCAGGCATGAGAGTTAAATCTGTCACACCACGCAATGACCTGCCGATTAATCTTTGGATTTCTTGCGTGCGCCCCGACTGTTTACCCTTTGCAGCTTCACGGTTCACTCTTTGGGGAGAAGAACCAGGAAGCATTGAATATTCAGCAGTAACCCAGCCTTTGTCTGAATCTTTCAGCCAGCGAGGAACATCTTGTTCCATCGAAGCGGTACATAGAACTTTGGTGTTTCCAAATGAAACAAGTACTGAACCTAAAGCATATTTTGTATAGTCACGTTCGAAGCTTAATTCTCGAAGTTGTTCTGGAGTTCTGTTGTCATGTCTAGTCATACCTGCAATGCTACGCTCAAATTTGACCAATTGCATCTTAAGGAAGAATGAATCTTTTGATACTCCAAGGATTTACTTGAATACCTTCTTGCCTTCGATACCTTTGGGGTCTTTGCGAGTGAAGAACCAGTGAATTAGAAGGCTAACACTCAAAGCAGCGATTGGAAGCAATAAAAAAGGATCGAATCCATACGAGGTAAACGGCCATAGAATTAGCATGGCGATTACTGGCAATAGAACAATCACTGTTGCAGCAACATGGTATGCAAAACCTAGATTGCTACGCGTTCCCCGGATGTTATCGGTTTTATACAGCAGTAAAAATGAAACAAAAAATATCAACAACCACAATAGGGGCATCGAAGTGGAAATAGTTTCTGTACCATCAGCATTTTTGGTTCGTTCAACACCGACATCGTTGAACACAGTAAGCCAATAAAATAATGTGGTCGTAACAAGGTTCAAGATTATATATATTTTCAAATTTTGTGTAAGTTTCATCTCATTCCTTTTCTGTTTCAAGAAGTTCTTGCACTTCCGGTTGCGAGAACAATTGGATATTTCTTTTTGAAAATTCTTTTAGTATTTCCAAACCTGTTTTTGAAAGCGAATACAGCTTCCTTTTCGGACCTTGATCATTTTCGACTTCTTCGTAGTCAACTAATTCCAAGTCATAGAATTTGCGTAAGCTTCTATATAGAGCTTGTTCTGAGGTGTTATAGGTTCCATTGGTAAGCTCACTCACTCGTTCTCGGATCTCGGAAACCACGAGTTTTTGACCTCGAAGAGCAACAAAAACCCAAAACGTCAAAAGGCCTTGCTGATATACGCTTTCCCAGTTGGCGAGCACTTTTTGTTCGTAAGTCTTCTTCATAACACCCTGTACTATACAGGCTGTTTACTACCTTGTCAAATGTTTTTATATCTAAAGAGATTCAACAAGCTTAGAAAAATGTTCCGCTAACTCCTCATAATTGCCGTACCTGTGAAAACTGGGAGCCCCTGGCGCCAACAACACTATATCTCCAGCCTGAGCTTTATCCCAAGCAAGTTTTACGCCATCCACAAGTTCGGGGCAATGCACACTATTTTCCAAGTGGCTTTCAATCATATGTCCGGTTTCCGGTAAACAAATTGAAGTCACCTTTTCTTTGCGAGAATTAAGTCCATGAATCAACTCGCTTTGGTCGACTTCCCTGTCGGCACCTCCAAGGAGTAAGAAGATATTTGCTTTCGGATATCTCAAAATAAAATCATCAACGGCTGTTAAGACAGCTCCAGGAGCAGTGCTTAAAACATCAGACACAAACATAACGTCGTTCTTTGATGAAATAACTTCTTGTCTATGTTTCAACTCAGCAAATGAATCAAACCTGTCATCGATATCTTCATTGGTCATTCCAGGCGCAACCAGAGCAACAATTGCACGAACTACTTCTTGATTTCTTTGCAACAAGGATCTGCCGACACTTGGAACAAGAGTTATTACATCTGTTCGACCATTATTTCCTTGCGTTTTTCTAATTTCTGCAAGCATTGGAGCGAAATCAGCGATTGTATCTGAAACGATAAGTTCGCTGGCTCCATGCAAAGCTAAGTTAAGTTTGTCTGACCGATAATTGTGAACATTACGATGCCAGTCGATGTGGCAATCAAACAAAGCAGTAATGGCAACTATATCGGGAGATTTTTTGACATAACTAGCTTGAAAACTCGACACTTCCAGGATGCAATAATCACAGCTGAGCAAATCTTTGATGGAAATATTTCCAACAGCAAATCCCAAGTTTCCTGCAACGATTGAATTCGGTAGAACATGATTCAATAAAGATGCGGTTGTACTTTTACCTTTGGTGCCAGTAACCCCAATAAAACATTTATTTCGAAGATGGGTCTTGTTATATTCAAGCCACCATGCAAGCGGTGTTGTCGCCCTTGTTCCTAAAGAGTTAACAATGTCACTATATTTTGGGATGCCAGGACTCACAAAAACTATATCTGAATCAAGATCATCAACGGAGCTAATTAGTTCAAGCTGATCTCGAAAAGTATCCAGCGCATTATCGACAAGTATCGTTTCAAATTGCTTTTGGTCTATGCCTTGGTTATTTGGAAGTAAAACCTTGAAATGGGCTAATCCGCCTTGGACTGATAACAGCCTAACTATAGAGCTAGTGTCTCTCCCCAATCCCATAATTCCTACACTCTTGCCTTCTAAATGATTTGTTAGGTGTGAAACATATTGTTGTGTTTGAATATCGAGAATTGTGTCGGCGATGAGATCACTTAAAAAATGCTGATTTTGTGAATTTGGAATAGTTTCCTCAAGTTCACTGAGACCTTCAATAGTTTCTTGTAATTGCTTACCAACTGGACTGCTTTGAATGTGGTCAAATAACAAACAGTTACGAATTAACATTCGAGATTCGCGAACAGTGCCAACGCATTCGAAGGGTTTTGAATCTTCTATTCCAATCAAATCTTTGAAACCGTGCAACTGAGATTCATCTTCAAATAAGTTTTTCCCAAAAATTTTTGCAACAGGTTCCGCACCTAGAAATGCACTTAAACCCAAAAACACAAATCGACACTTATCACAATTCCCGCACCAGCTCTCATGTCTTTGCTCTTTATCGATCTTAAAAACGCGATTGCAGCTAGTAAATACTTGATGATATTGATCAAAATGCGAAAACAGTGAAAATATTTCAAATTCACTTAGAGTTCGTAGCGCTGAGAAATAATTAACTCTAATTCCAAAAGAATCGAGAGATTGTCGAATTAAATTCTCGGCTTCAATTGATTTAGACCATTGGTGATTTACTTCATACCCATTAATTATCCTCGTAGCTTCATTCGCAGAAGATTCGTTGCTCATTGTGACATTTCCTGCGTTGAGGACTGCAGCACAGAGCACCGCCAAGGCAGAAGTTAAAGCTGTAACTGGAACATGTCCATTTGGAAAGCCAGCATTGTTTAGTTCAATTAATTTTGGATCTATCATTCGGTCTACATGAACTAAATCAACACCTGCTGTTTTGGCGCAATTATCAATTGATTCAAATGTACCTACAGAAAATCCGATTACGTCCATCCCTGAGCGTTTTACGATTTCAAGGGTTGTGACAGAATCTTTACCTCCCCCAATTGGAACGATCGCAGAATTGGAGTCGAGTGCTCCCAATATTTCGACGAAATCCTTTCTATTTATCAAACTCATGTCCGGTGCTGACTCGAGATCTAGTTGATTATGAAAACGAAATTCTGCGAGTCCAGGTCCAAGTAGGCCTTTTAGAAAGTTGAGAAGTTCTTGAGATAATTCAAATTCGCATTCAATCTTCTTTGCCAACATAGCTTTGTAATAACTTGTACAAGCAGACAGACTTACCAATTGAGCAGCTCGCTGAATTTCAGCTTCGTCAAAATTTCTCACAAAAGGAGGAAATTGATATTTATAATTCTCTTCGAAATTGAACTCTTCGCATTCATATCTGACTTTTAAAAATAGCGAATCACTCTCCCATAAAATTTCGGGAGATTTAATTTTGAATATCTCTCGTGAAGAAAAGCTATCCATTACTCTTCTCCCAGAGACTTGATGCCTTCTTTAATCGATCGCATATTGCAACGCCAATGCCCTCGAGTTCCGGGGGGACAGCAAAGATTGCTTTACAATTTTCATTTTGTGCCTTATGGAAAAAATCGTAGAGCTCATGTGCATAAGTTTCATATGTTGAAACTACAAGTTTCGTTTTAAAATCTAAAGCAGTTTGCCTAGGTCCAATATAGGCACACTCGCTCGATTCATACTCTAGAAACTCAGCAATGTTTTCATCATCTGAAACTATAAACAACGGAATTTTCGGAGCGTAATGAGATTCTTTATTTCCCGAAACCGCAATCTCAGTTTGTTTTTCGGATTCCAAAACTTCAACTCCAAGACAATTTTGTATTTCTTTTCTAGTAATTGCTCCTGAACGCAAAATTTCTGGCAATTCTCCGATACAAGAAATGATGGTTGATTCCAACCCAAAAATAGATTGTTCACCATCCAAAATTATTAATTCGTCGCCAAACTCTTCTTGCACATGTTCAGAGGTAGTTGGAGAAAGCCGCCCATATTTATTTGCAGAAGGTGCCGCGACAAAAAAACTGCATGGCTCGAGCAATTTGCGCGCGATTTCATTCGAGGGAACACGAATCGCAACGCTATCTTGTCCGCCAACTGCCTCGTTACATATTGCATCATTAACACCACGTTTAAAAATTAATGTCATCGGGCCAGGCCAAAACTCTGCAGCCAGCTTTTTGGCATATTCAGGGATATGCGGAGAGATAGCTAGCGCAACATCTATATTCGCGCAATGCATGATGAGAGGATGGTCGACAGGTCTGCCTTTAAGCTCAAATATTTTCGAAACAGCTGCTGGAGAATCTGCTCTTGCACCAAGACCAAAAACGGTTTCCGTTGGAAAGGCAACTAGATCGCCTCGAGTTAGTGCATCGACGCACAACTCAATATCATCGGTGATCATTGACTTACCAAAAGTTAGTTGATTGAGATTCTTCAATGACATCTTCGATTCTGTTTGCCCAAATTCCAGCTGAAAGATATTTCCAACCAGAATCAGGAGATATTGCAACTATTGTGCCTGACTCCATTGATTGGGCTTGTTTGATTGCTCCAGCAACAATAGCGCCAGTTGATACTCCAACGAAAATACCGCATTCGCTCAATAGACGCCTTGTAATTTCTATTGACTCGTCATTTCGAATCATGAACTTTCGATCGATAAGGTCTGCATGAAATATTTCCGGAATAAATCCATCTTCTAATGATCGCAAACCTGATACTGACTCACCTGCGGGTGGTTCAACTGCAACAACTTTTACATCAGGTTTGTGTTCTTTGAAATATCGAGCACAACCCATTAAAGTGCCTGAAGTCCCCAAGCCAGCAACAAAAACATCAATTTCAGGGCAGTCCGCTAAAATTTCTGGACCAGTTGAATTTACATGGGTGCTTGGGTTTGCTTCGTTGCCATATTGATAAAGCATCACCCATTCAGGATTCTCTTGCGCTAACTCTTTAGCTCTTTCAATTGCTCCATTGCTTCCAAGATTTCCTGGCGAAAATTCAATTCGAGCGCCAAATGATTTCAATAAATCTTTTCTCTCTTGAGTTACATTGTCCGCACAAACAACAACAAGTTTGTAACCTTTCAAAATTGCAACTAGTGCTAGCCCGACTCCTGTGTTTCCGCTTGAAGGTTCAACAATTGTACATCCAGGTTTTAAAATACCTTTACTTTCTGCATCTAAAACCATGGAAAGAGCAACACGATCTTTAGAACTTCCAACAGGATTTTGACCTTCTAATTTAAGATAAATTTTGACGTTTTTATTTGGCGACATTGAATGAATGCCGACCATAGGTGTGTTGCCGATAAGATCTAAAACAGATTCAACTCTCATTATTTCCTTTTGATGATCTTATGAAAAGCCACCGGCTACAGCAGGTAATATCGTCAACTCTTTTGCTTCTCCAATAGGGGCTTCAAGTCCGCCAATATAGCGAATATCATCGGATTCGAGATACATGTTCACGTATTTGTGGAGGTTTCCTTGCGCGTCGAACAGAACATCGCCAATATCACTATGCTGTTTTACGAGGTCAGAGATAACTTCTGCGACCGTATCGCCTGAGCATTCAACGGTAGCGTTGGTGCCTGTGCTTGCTCTCATAACTGAAGGAATTCTTACTGTGACTGTCATGTGTCAAGTTTAGGTTATATATTCAACCTTTCTCTGCCCGAGCGTTTAAATGCAATTCGCCAAATTCGCCAAAAATTAGGTCTTTAGTTCTATGCAATATCGGTCGAAAATGAACGTAATGGATATTGATAAGGAAAATCTCGCCGATAGCGAATCTCCATGGGGACCCAGAGTCCCGGTCACGGTTGACGTCGCATCTGGCACTATGCGTGCAGGAGAAGCTTCACGTCCTATTGACGTAAGTGGAGATGTTTCTCTTGCTCTTTCTAGTTATTTGTCGATGGTATATGAACTTCGATCGCAAACTACTGGCGTCATCCCTCTCCGACAAGAAGATGTAATCGCCTTGGCAAATGCTTTTGAAATGGAAGAAACTGCGATTGCAGAAAGACTCGCACGATTAATGCATTGCGATGATTTACAAACTCACCGATTCATCCAAATGATTAAAAAAGGTCGAGTTCTTGTTCCAGCCTCAATGGTTGCAGCAGGAACTATACTCGCAGCAACATTGAGCGTGGCAAGTACTGCACAGATTCAAAATCCAGAAATTGATACAAAATCTCGGGCAAATGTTGAAGTTGTAACTACCACTGTTCCAACGACACAGCCCTCCCAAATCTCGGTCGACATTGGCGACGCTGCACAAGTGCAACGTGTCACTGTCACCGAAGAGGTCGCCCCCTTAGAAAGCGAAACTGCCTCAACTGAATCTCAGACCGCTCCCGATGTTGGTCCCGGTGAAGTAGTTATCGGTGAAGGAATCTCAGTTTCACGAGACGACTAGATTTACTTCCAAATTTGTAACATCGTTATCAAGTATCTGAAAATAATTCGTTTGCACTTCTTCTTTTTCCAATGACACTATTGCGTAACACCAATTTGGATCTACCGCTTTATCAATATCTGTTGGAGAAGGATAGGCGTGGGTGTGTGTATGCGAATGGTACACTCCGACAATTTCCCAATTATTTTGATCTGCAAATTTCGTTGCTTCAAACATATCTTTTGGATCAACAGAGTAAATTTTTGCTGATTTCTCAATATTGTTGGCAGGATATACAAAACTAATCACTCCAGAAGGCTTTCCGTTGCCATCAAGAGCTCCCAAGAAAAGCCCGCATGCTTCTAAAGGGAATCCCTCGACACATGCATCGATCATTTTCTGATGAGATTCTTTGGAAATTGTCCATGCCATAATGACACTTTACCCTTGCTTGCTATGCGTTTCGCGACAATCACTAGAATGTTGCAACTATGTCAAAAGAACAAACGCCTGAGCAACGCCGCGGGGATGGCTTAATTGCGACTAATAGAAAAGCTCGGCGCGATTTCCACATACTTGAAACATTCCAATGCGGAATAAGTTTGCTCGGACCAGAAGTTAAGTCACTTCGTTTAAAGCATGTTTCTATTGAAGAAGCTTTTGCAAGAACTGATGGCGATCAATTGACTTTATATTCGATGCACATTAAGCCCTATGAGTTCTCCCGAGCGGAAGTAGATCCAGATCGGCCGAGGACATTGCTCGCGCATAAAAAAGAAATTCTAGAAATGTCTAAATTCTTAGAAGAAAAAGGTGTGACTCTTATACCTATCCGCTTAGATTTTGTTCGAGGAATGGTAAAAGTAACTATTGGGGTTGGTCGAGGTAAGAAACAATTCGATAAGCGTCAAGATTTGAAGAAACGTGATTCTGACCGCGATATCGCACGAGCTCTTAAAGAGCGCCAGAAGCGATAAAACGACCGATAGTTTTAACACTTTATTAATTCACTTGACACGCCGAGGTACAATATACCTACGGGGGTGCCTGGTTTCGACCTTGTACTTAGCCGTGAGAGAAGCGAGCCGACGTTGCAGACTGTCGTTAAAGAGTCTGTAAACATAATAAATGCAACAGATGAGAGCGAAAGCTCCAACTACGCACTAGCTGCTTAATTAATTTTAAGTAGTGCCCAAAGCGGTAGGCACCGTCGCCGCACTGGGTTCACCTACGGTGCTTGCTACGTAAGGCGTTAACTACTTACGAGGACACATTTAGTTAGCTAGAGACTTAGATGCGTGTGACTGGCGCCTAAGTTCTCGAAACCTTTCCAGACACTGCGCTCGGAGAAGACTCATGAAAGAGTTTAAGGGACGGGGGTTTCGATACCCCCCACCTCCACTGTTATTGTTAATCGGTTCGCTGGCAAAGCCAGACGAACCTCGCGGTCATTCCTCCGATCATTCCCTGTGATGCCTGTCCCATATTCGTTCCAACAAAAAACCTTTTATAAAAGTAAGTGCATATAGCCTTTTGATTAAGTATTATATTTAAGTGACTGCAACTCCGAACGACACCAAAGCCTTAATTCTTGCTGCAGCTCTAAAGAGATTTGCGGACCATGGGTATGCTGGCGTCAGTCTTTCTGAAATAGCAGAAGACGTAGGAATTAAGAAGCCTTCGATTCTCCATCATTTCTCTTCAAAAGAAGCACTTTACAGAGCGGTGATTTTGGACGAGTTTGCAGACTGGGTATTTCTAATGACTGATGCTATTGGCGACAATATAAATGGATGGGAACAAGTAGAAAAACTTTTGCGTGCAGCATTCACATTCTTTGAACAACACCCGTACTTTGTTCGCATTGCAAGAAGAGAAGCTTTAGATCCCGAATCACTATTTTCAACTGAACTTGGAACTGCGCTCAAACCTTTAGTCGATCAGGGTGCAGCATATTTAAGTTCTGAAATGGAACTTGGTCGTTTGAAAAAATATGATCCACGACAGTTGCTAATCACTGGATATGGCGCTTCACTGTCATATCTGTCTGATGCGTCTCTAGTCAGCGCCGTAATTGATGGAGACCCACTTAGTGAAACTGCCTTAGAAACACGCAGAGAGCATGTTATAGCGATATTAAAAGAAGCTATGGATCCGGCAAACTAGTCAGACGATAAAATCTGTTTAGGCATTCATTGGAACTGGCTGAATTTGAGATTGTCGTTGAGCAAATCTAAGAGCCGACCATACTTCTGAGATTGAGCAAATTTTAGTGTCCACTAATGACTGCGCTATTCCCGTTTCTTGAACAACATCAAAACTAAGATCTGTAACAATTCGCGAAGTCTTTTTCGGCCAAGCAATCCACAAAGCTCCTTTTTCTCGAAGCGATCGCGTCAATATTGAAATTTTCTTTGAAAGATCTGAATTTCTTGTCGCAAAAAATAATACGAGATCAAAACTTCCTCGAAGAGTTGTAAAAAATTCATGATTAGGAAATTGTTTTGAAAAATAATCTAAAACTTCTGGAGTCGCACCGACTAGTGCAATACGCTGTCCATCTTTAATGCCAAGCTTACGCTCTAAATCCTGTGCAAATACCCCACCCACAACTCAATAATCTGATCGATATGAGGGGTAAAAGTCAAATGCACGAAATTGCTGACCACCCGCAGTGGATAATCTATGCGTACATATCAACGCTAAAAGTAATTCATTGGATCGACAGGCGTACCGTTACTTCTGACTTCAAAATGCAAATGAGGCCCAGTTACTTGACCAGTTGCACCCACATAGCCAACTGTTTGCCCCTGACTGACCGTTGCATTTAGACCAACTGCAAATCCGCTCTGGTGCGCGTAGAGCGTTGAAAGCCCTCCACCGTGATCGACAATAATGACATTTCCATAACCGCTCATCGAACCAGCAAAAATTACTGTTCCGCTTTTTGCAGACTTAATTGCCGTACCATAACTCGCGCCAAAATCAATTCCAGCGTGCAATCGAGCATCGCCATATATTGGATGCGTTCTATACCCAAAAGGAGATGTTATTCCAGCACCAACAGGCCTTATCATCTTTCCAGGGGCCACGATTATTGTTGTATTTTGTTTTTTTCGAATCTGTTCAGCCAAAGCATTTGACTCAGCAACAAGCTGCGCAATTTGAGCGTTGTAACTTGACTTTTTAGATTTCAAAGAATTTACGATCCCTGATGCTGCAACTTCGCTCTCCTTTGCTTTCTTTTGAGCTGCTGCTGATTCAAGACGCAAAGGGACCAAAGAATCTTCTTCCGCTTGAGCAAGTTTTTCTGCTTCTTCCGCTCTTAACCTTGCATCTTCGAATAATAACTTTTCAGCTGCGGCTTCTTTAGCTTTTTCTTCTGCTTCATTGATTGCACCCAATTGATTATCATTATATTTTTTCATCAGGGTTGTTTTTCGAATTACTTCCTGACGATCTTCTGGTGACGAACTTAAAACTGAGGGAATTGCATCTGAATCTGTCGACTTCTGATATAAACGAACTATTGCAGTTTTTTTACGCTGCTTTGCATCTTTAGAAGCTGCGACCGCATCATCATACTTTTTCTCTGCAGCAGCAAATTCCGCGCGTGCCTGTTGTGCCTGCAACTGAGCAGCTGCCTTTCGAGCTTCTGCATCACTAATCTTTTTATCTATTGCAGCTAAGTTAGAAGCTGCCTTTTGACTTTCTGATTTAAGAGCTAAGTACTTTTTAATCTCCGCGGATTCTTGTTTGGAAACGTACTCCAACTCTCCTTTAAGTTTTTCAATTTCAGAATTTGATTTAGCAGGTTTATTTGAAGCCCAAGCCCCGGAAAATGGCAAAGCGATTACAATGCAAATAGATGCACATATAATTCTCCCGAAATTTTTCCTAAACACTTTGCGCCTTTCTTGCCCGTGTATTATTCGACACATTGCTTCGAAAAGTAAAGAGCCGGAAGAAAGGTTTATAAGGTATTTAGCTGAATAAAGCGAAATTTACCACCATGTAGGTCGCAGACTGCTATTAAATCGGGATTTTAGCTAGTTCAGAATTTTTAGATGTCTAGGTAACGTTTTAGACCTATGTACGAAGAAGCAACACCAATTGTAACGCCCATGGCTATAACCATGAAGATCGTCAGCCAAAGTTGACCGCTCGTAACAGCGAATCCTCTAAAGCTTGGCGGACCAAATTGATCTTCCAATATAAGACTCTTAAAAGTAATTGCACTTGCTGAAGCAACTAAACCACCAACAAAACCTTGCGTTGCACCTTCGGCCATAAACGGGACCTGAACAAACCAATTGGACGCTCCCACCAACTTCATAATTTCTATTTCGCGCCGGCGCGCATAAACTGCCAAACGCACAGTATTGAAAACCAAAACGCAACTTGCAATCAAAAGCACAATAGCAAAAACAGCCAAAGTCCTGTTGATTGTTTGGGCTCGCCTGATGTCATCCGCAAAGTTTGCGAACGTTACATCATCGACCCCAGGCGTTGCACGATACTTTGCAATTAGATCTTCAACAAAAGCGTCATCTGGTTTAGATGGAGCCACCAAGAAACTGACTGGCAGATCTTCAGCAGTGATCGATTTAACAATATCTTTATCGTCTTCAAACGACTTTTTGAAAAATTCAAATGCATCTTCTTTTGTGAAGAAATTTATTTTAGATACGTTTCCATCTTTTTTATCTTGTTCAAGCGCTTTTCTCACATCATCGATTTGATCGTCTTGTGCGTTTGGAACCATGAATATCTCAAAGCGAACCGCTTTTTCAACTGTCTTTGTACCCTCTAAGTTCCAAAAGTAGACCAACGTTGAAACGCCTACAAGTGAAAGAGTCACAAATATTGTCAATATTGCAGCAATCGTCATAGAAAAATTTCGGAATAGGGAAATAAAGGTTTCACGCAAGAAATATAGAAATCTAGACAACATTATTTAACAGTCCCATCAGTTTCGTCAGCTTCAATTTGTTGAGCAGAACCATAGACACCACGTTGCTGGTCACGTACCAATACTCCATGTTCAAGTTCGATAACTCTTCTTCTCATTTCATTCACAATTCGAACATCGTGAGTAGCCATGACAACTGTTGTTCCAGTTTTATTAATTCGATCTAACAATCGCATAATTCCAACCGTCGTAGCAGGGTCCAGGTTTCCTGTTGGCTCATCCGCTAAAAGAATAAGTGGTCGGTTGACAAAAGCACGCGCGATCGACACACGTTGTTGTTCTCCACCCGACAATTCATCCGGAAAGCGATTCTGTTTTTCTGCTAATCCAACAAGTTCTAAGATCTGTGGAACTTGAGCTCTGATCACATCTCTCGGCCTACCAATTACTTCTTGAGCGAATGCTACGTTTTCATAAACCGTACGGTTCGGTAACAACTTAAAGTCCTGGAAAATACAGCCAATATTCCTTCGCAGCTGTGGAACTCTCCATTGGCTTAATCGGCCAATATCTCGGCCTGCAACAAGCACTCGTCCAGCACTTGCAACTTCTTCTCGTAAGAGCAATCTTAAAAATGAAGATTTTCCTGAACCCGATGGTCCAACTAAAAAGCAGAACTCACCTTTTTGGATCTCAATATTGAGATCTCGAATAGCAACTACGTTTTGACCGTAGTGCTTTGTGACATTTTCGAAGCGAATCATGAAGTCTCCAGGCTACCAAAGTCACAAGATCTTTTGGTACTTATTCCCAAATACAAGCTTAAACTCTTGGTTTTTCTACTATCACTTTTGGTGATAGTTACGATTTTGATCTTCTCCATTGGAGAAATGCCGAAAGAAACGCACCGATATCACCATCTAAAAAAGCATCTACATTTCCCGTTTCACAAATAGGTTGTTCTTTTCCATCTACCAACTTCGTTCTCTCATCACGAATCAACTGGTAAGGTGCTAAAACATAACTTCTTATTTGACTCCCCCAACCCACTTCCATTTTTTCCCCAGAAATTTTCGCTAATTCAGCTTGTCGATCTTGCCGTTGTTTTTCTACTAATTTTGCACTCAAAATGGCAAGTGCTTGTGCGCGGTTTTGCACCTGACTTCTTTCGTTTTGACATTGAACAACGATTCCAGTTGGAAGGTGCGTAATTCTAATAGCCGAGTCAGTTTTATTGACATGCTGCCCTCCAGCACCAGAAGCTCTATAAGTATCTATCCTCAGATCACCTTCATCGATCTCTGGCAACTCTTGTGCTTCTAGTGCAGGCACGACTTCCATCGAAGCGAATGAAGTATGCCTGCGGTTCTGAGAATCGAAAGGAGATATTCTTACCAATCGATGGACACCCATTTCCCCTGCCAACATTCCATAGGCATGACGACCTTTAACAGTAAAACCTACTGAAGATATTCCAGTCTCTTCCCCCGGAGAAAGATCTGTAACAATCAATTGATAACCATTTCGTTCACACCAGCGTGAATACATTCGAAAAAGCATGTCAGCCCAATCGCAGGCTTCAGTTCCGCCGGCGCCTGAGTTTATTGAACAAATCGCATCCCGTTCATCGTTTTCGCCAGTAAATAAGGATCGAAGTTCTAGTTGATCGAGTTCATTAGTTAGAGTCAAGATTAGAGAATCTATTTCTCCTTCAAGGCTTTCATCTCTTGCTTCCCTCGCCAACTCAGAAAGCGTATTAATATCACTTACTTTTTCCTGTAGCTTTTCGAGCGTTTCAATATCAGCTTTACAAGATGAAAGCTGACTAGTCACTTCACGAGCACGATCCTGATCGTCCCATAGCTTTGGATCGGCTGCTTTTTGTTCAAGCTCTTCAAGGTTTGCTTTAGCTTCATCAACTTTTAAATAGACGCTAGCTTCTTTTACTCGTCGATCGAGTTCGGCAACCATTTGAGAAAAATCACGCATAGGTATCAAACAACCTTGTTATCTAGGATTTCATTTTCCGTGGCAGTGCTTATATTTCTTTCCACTTCCACAAAAACAAAGTTCATTTCTTCCAGGAGTTTGTTCGACTTGCACCGGCGTTTGGGGCGATGAATCGCCAGCATGTTGAACACTACCCTGAGCTGCAGCACTTAAAGATGGATCAACATTCAGATTTTTATAAACGCTTGATCCCTGTACAGGGTTTTCTGGAGCTTGATAGACGAATTTTTCTTGACTCACTTCTTTTGGCTCTTCGCGTACGATTTCCAATTTCATTACAAATTGCACGAAGTCATTTTCGACAACTTCCATCATGGACTCAAACATTTGAAATCCTTCACGTTGCCATTCTGTTACAGGATCTCTCTGCCCCATGGCCCGCAAGTTAATTCCCTCACGCAAATAATCCATTTCATACAAATGTTCTCGCCAATGTTGATCGATCACATCGAGCATTACTCTGCGTTCAATTTCTCGCAAGCGTTCAGAACCTAATACCGACTCTTTAGATAAATAGCTATTTAAGGCATCTTCAACAATTAATTCTTGAAGCTCGGATATAGAGGAAAGCGAAGAAATTTTCTCTACTGAAAGCGAAATTGGGTAATAGTTACCAGCATCTTTCATTAAAGATTCTATATTCCACGTTTCAGGATAATTTCCATCACAGTACACTTTGGTGAGTCGAATAACAACGTCTTGAATTATTCGTTGAGCCTCTTCACCAAGGTCTTCGCCATCAAGTATTTGTTGCCGGCGTTCATAGATAATCTTGCGCTGCTGGTTCATAACTTCGTCGTATTTGAGGACATCTTTTCGAATTTCGAAGTTTCTACTTTCAACGGTTTGCTGTGCCCGTTCGATTGCTTTGCTCACCATTTTGGCTTCAAGAGGAACATCTTCAGGGAAAGCTCTATCCATAACCCAACCCATTGCGTTATTTGCAAATAGACGCATTAAATCGTCTTCAAGACTCAAATAGAATCGACTTTCTCCAGGGTCTCCTTGTCGTCCGGCTCGACCACGCAACTGATTGTCAATTCTCCGGGACTCGTGTCGTTCAGTACCTAAAACGTAAAGTCCGCCAACTTCACGCACTCTATTTCCTTCATCTGCGCATGTTTTAGCGATCTGAGCTTTAAGAGCTTCAAATTCTTCCGGAAACTCTTGCACGTCTTTGCTTTGAGCTAAGAACTCTTGTTCTGCAAGACCTTCAGGATTTCCACCTAACAAAATGTCGACACCACGGCCAGCCATATTTGTTGCCACTGTAACTGCACCTATGCGTCCCGCTTGAGCGATTACTGGGCCTTCACGAGTGTGTTCTTTAGCATTTAATACGTTGTGTTTAACTCCCGCTTTCGTAAGCATTCGCGAGAGCCGTTCTGACTTTTCAACTGATACTGTACCAACCAAAACTGGTTGTCCTAAACGGTGACGTTCAATTAAATCATTTACAACAGCATTATATTTTCCAGCTTCTGTTTTATAGATATAATCTGGATTGTCTTGACGCAATAGCGGCTTGTTTGTTGGAATAGAAACAACTTCTAAACCATAAGTATGCATAAACTCGCCGGCTTCTGTTAAACCGGTACCGGTCATTCCAGATATTTTTTCATAAAGTTTGAAATAATTTTGAAGAGTAACCGTCGCAAGAGTTTGATTTTCTTCTTGAATTCGGACGTTTTCTTTCGCCTCTACTGCTTGATGGATTCCATCACTCCAACGTCGACCTTCAAGTATTCGACCAGTAAATTCATCTACGATTCGAACTTCCCCATCTTGGATTATGTAATCAACGCCCTTTTTATATAGTTCTTTCGCCTTTATGGCTGTATTTAGTTGGTGAACATAATTTTGGTGCACATTTTCATATAGGTTGTCGATTCCTAAAGCTTGTTCGACTCTCTCGATGCCTTCTTCAGTTGGCGAAACCGTAAATTTAGCTTCGTCGACTTCATAGTCTCGATCTATTTCTAAACCTTTTACAATACGAGAGAACTGTTGGTACAAATCACTTTTTTCACTCGCTGGCCCTGAAATTATAAGTGGGGTTCTAGATTCATCGATCAAGATTGAATCTACTTCATCAACTATCGCAAAAAAATGTCCTCGTTGAGCTTGGTGTTCTTTACGAACGGCCATGTTATCTCTTAGGTAGTCGAATCCAAATTCATTATTTGTTCCATAGGTGATGTCACATGCATAGGCTTGAATTTTCTGTTCAGGGTCATCCTTATCTGGTAGAACCATTCCAACAGTTAGGCCTAAGAACTGATGAACTTGACCCATCCATAAAGCATCTCGACTTGCTAGGTAATCGTTCACAGTAACAATATGAACACCTTTTCCGGCTAGAGCATTTAAATATGCAGGCAAAGTAGAAACAAGTGTTTTTCCTTCACCAGTCTTCATTTCTGCAACCCAGCCGTAATGAAGGGCAGCTCCACCCATAATTTGAACATCATAATGTCGCTGTCCAAGTATCCTTGAAGCGGCTTCTCGAACAGTTGCGAATGCTTCTGGCAAAAGATCGTCTAAATCTTCACCTTTTTCTAATCTGGCTTTAAATTTAGCGGTTTGAGCACGCAACTCTTCGTCGCTTTTAGCCTTCATCTCATCTTCAAATGCATTTACCAGCGGAACAAGGTTCGCAAGGCTTTTAACCTTACGTCCTTCACCTACGCTCAATACCTTTTTTAATACAGCCACGGCTTACAACGCTACTAGGAAAAGTTCAGAATAAGCGGATTCTTCATAGACAATTTTCGGCAATTTTTGCCAAATTTGCTATGAAGGTGAAATCATACCGAGATGTCCATCTTTTCTTCTGTACATCACAGAGAATTTGTCGTCATCGGAATTATGGAACACGAAGAAATCATGTCCTAAGAGATCCATTTGAAGAGCAGCTTCTTCGACATCCATTGGTTTGAGGTCCAGTTCTTTGACTTTAACGACTTTGGCTTCTTCGTGTGGTTCATCTTGTTCAAATATCAGAGCTGCCAAATCTATATCTGGCACCAAAGCATGCGTTTTGGAATCCCTTTTGCGTGGATGGAATCTTGAAACTCTTTTTGATTTGAGTTTTTGCGCTTGTCTTTCGACTTTATCTATCACTAGGTCTAGTGCGATACCTGCTTCAACACCTTCAGCATGGCCTTTTATTACATTTCGTTTGCAATGCACAGTAACTTCACAAACAAATCTTTGCTCAGGATTTTTGGCAGGCTGTTCAATAAAATCAACTTCAACCAAATGCGCATCGTGAACGAATCTAGTTATTTTTTCGAGCTTTTCAATCGCTAGAGCTTTAATATCTTCTGAAACATGAGTGTGTTTTTCGTGAACTGTAATTTCCACTTGGCCTCCTATGGCGGAATGTGTTGATATCCTAGCGTCTTTATAGCGCTTGAGACCACGCAAGAATTCTTATAGCCAGTTCCTCACTATCAAAAGGAACTAAACCATTTTGATATGCAGCTAAAACATACGCAACACTATGGTGATACATAGAATCGTTGTCTGCTTCTTCAAAAAGATCTGTTATCAGTGATTCAACAGCACTCATTGCAGTGTCGCTCTCGTTGATCCACTGGTTAGGTTCTGGATGCTGTGATTTAACTTGCATGTTGAACCCTTTCTGAAGTTTTCTCTTAAATTCAGATCGGGAAAGAATCAAAAAACCTTAAAGAATTTTTCTAATCTACCTCTCGAAAACACACGAATTACGCGTGATTCGCACAGGTTCAAATATTAAATTTGAGATCGCTATTAAACCCGAGTGTCAGACCAATAATATTTTGGGCTCCAGCATTTTTTAGAGCTAATCCAGCGTGAAAAAGTGTTGATCTGGTCGAGGCTAAGTCATCGATAAGTATTATATTCTGCGAAGCCATCGGACTTTTTAATGCAAACCTTGGGTTTAGTATCCTTTGCGATTTTGACTTTCCTACTTGGGATTCGCAGTGCAAGGCACTCATAAGTCTTACGAGCTTTCTATTTGCATATCTAGCAGTATGACGGGCCAAAATCTCAGCGTGATCAAATCCTCGTTGCCTTTTGTGCTCCTTTATTGTTGGAACAAAACTTATATCGAAAACAAGACCACAGTGTACTTCGAGGTCATTTATTACATTTGCCAGTCGAATCGATTGATGTCGATAATGAATGAACTCTCCGTTAAATTTTGAAACTCGAATCATTGTCTTTGAAATTTCAAATGGATACAACCAACAATGAGCTAAAAGAACTTGTGACTTGAAAAACGCGATTTCATAATTATTTTTCGATTCTAAAATAGGCGTACAAATTCTACAATTCATGCACCTTAAAATAGCTCGCCCCTAGGACAATAAACTAGTACCTATAATTCTCGCTTTTGAACGGACCATCGACATCTAGATTTAAATAGTCTGCTTGCTTCTGAGTAAGTTTCGTTAACTGCACTCCCAATTTAGACAAGTGCAGAGTTGCTACCATCTCGTCCAAATATTTAGGCAATACGTGCACGCCGACTTCATATTCTTTTGTAAATAGTTCTATTTGAGCCAATACTTGGTTAGTGAAACTTGTTGACATCACGAAGCTAGGGTGACCTGTCGCACAACCGAGGTTCAAGAGTCGACCTTCGGCTAAAAGAATAATGCTGTTTCCAGTTTCAAAAGTAAACATATCAACTTGAGGCTTTATGTTTTTTCTATTAACAGAAGTTGATTCAAATAACTTTGAAACTTCAATCTCATTGTCGAAATGGCCTATGTTGCCGACAATTGCGTTATTTTTCATCTTTGCCATGTGTTCAAAAAGGATCACATCACAATTTCCAGTTGCTGTGATGAAAAGGTCCGCAGTTGAAATCACATCTTCAAGTTTTACGACTTCGTAACCTTCCATGGCTGCTTGCAATGCGCATATCGGATCGATCTCAGTTATGAGCACACGAGCACCCTGGCCTCTCAAAGATTGTGCGCATCCTTTGCCGACATCTCCAAAGCCACAAACAACAGCGACTTTTCCTGAAAGCATTACGTCAGTTGCTCTGATTATTCCATCTACAAGAGAATGTCTGCATCCATAAAGGTTGTCGAATTTAGATTTGGTCACGGAATCATTAACGTTGATTGCAGGAAACCCTAGTTCTCCATTTTCAAACATTTGATGTAATCGATGAACTCCCGTGGTTGTTTCTTCACTGACGCCAAGCAATTCGCTTTTAATTTTTGTATAAAAACTTGAATTGTCTTCGATCGAACTCTCGATAGTTTTTAAACACTGTAGTTCTTCTTCGGTAATTTGTCCGTCAGGATATGCGACACCACCGTCCTCTTCAAACTGGGCACCTTTGTGCACCATAAGAGTTGCATCTCCTCCATCATCAAGAATCATGGTCGGAATTGAATCACCCCAGTCGAGTGCACGCTGCGTACACCACCAATAATCTTCAATGGATTCATCTTTCCAAGCAAAAACAGGAACACCTTTTAGATCGGTCTCGGATCCGTTTCTTCCAACAACGACTGCAGCAGCAGCATGATCTTGTGTCGAAAAAATATTACAACTTGCCCAGCGAACCTCAGCGCCCAAATCAACAAGAGTTTCTATAAGAACTGCGGTTTGGATTGTCATATGAAGAGAACCCGTGATCCTCGAACCTTTTAATGGCTTATTCGATTTATACTGTTCTCGCAAAGCCATTAATCCTGGCATTTCCACTTCAGCAAGTTCTATTTCTTTGCGTCCATAATCTGCGAGCGACAGATCAGCTACTTTATATTCAATTAAATCAGTATTCGTTGTCAATCTTTGTCCAATTCTCTGTTGAAATATTTCTTATTGCTGTTCGTGATTATTTTTCCAGTGATACATTGCAATGCCCGCAGCCACCGAAGAATTTAATGATCGCGTTGAACCCGACATTGAAATCTCGAGAATTTTGCTACAAGAATCAATCGCTTCTTTAGTTAGCCCGACACCTTCGTTTCCAAACAGAAGCATAGCTTTAGCCGGTAAGACTTGATCCTCAATTGGAACAGATCCTTCGCAACAATCGATTCCAAACAAATCAAGATCGTTGTCTTTGCAAAACGCTATTAGATCTTCAATAGTTTCATGGTGGTAAACCGAAATGTATCGATAAGTAGCCATGGCTCCACGTCGATTCCACTTTTTCTCTCCGACAACATGAAACCCTGAAACATTAAATGCATTTGCACTTCGAGTAATCGTCCCTAAATTGAGATCTTTCTCCCAGTTTTCTACCGCTACATGCATTGGAGCTCGATTAGTTTCTAGATCCGCAACTATGGCTTCTTCTGTCCATGTTTTGTATTTATCAACAACATTTCTAGGATCTCCGTTATTAAGAAGGTTCCAGTCATAGTTGGAAGGAATTTTTTTGGTTTCCAAAGTAGCGACCTAACTTAAATAGCCCAATTATGCGAGCGCATTTTTCAATTCCCAAATAATATCTACTGGTCCTGGGTCGACTCCTGCCTTTAAAGCCATATAAACGCTGGACAAAGAACCTATATAAGTAAGATCACATAGCTGAGCAAGTGGGGTTTCACCTTGAGCTCTAACTTCGATGATATCGTGCAAAGTTTCTCTAATAAGTTCTCTCGATATTTCGAATCTGCGCTGAACTTGTTTGTGCTCAAAATCATGTCGGAGTTCTATCAAAGTTAAAATTTGTCTTGTTAAATCTCCATTTTGTCCAAATCCCACAATTTCATTATGATTTAATTCTGGATATGCATGCCAATAAGCCGGAGTCTTAGCATTTTCATTTATGTCACATTTAAATCGATATGCGGCCGCTGCGCCTAAAGCTCCTCCACCATAAATAAGTGGAATTGTGTTTGCGATTTTTTCAACAAGATGTGTTGCAATGTTTTGAGAATTCGGATCGATGCATTCGTCTCTCCGTTTAGTTAGTTGTTTGATTGCACTTTCGCAATCAGATATTCCTCGCTCATATAGTCCAAGTTTGTCTAAAGCAACCATAATTGGAGTAAGTAACGCACCCATTCCAGCTCTAGGCTGTAAAGAATCAGGAGCACTATATCTAACGCAAGGAGATTTGGAATCTTTTGCAATTTGGGCCAATGCACCACCTGAACAAACCACAATCATCGGTGCTGATTTTTGTTGCGCTACTTCTACTGCACTCAAAGTTTCCTCAGTTGTACCTGAATAACTAACGGCAATCACCAACGTATTTGAATTAACAAATGCAGGAAGTTCGTAGTTTTTTGAGACATTTACAGGAATTTTACACTCGGGTGCAAGTACCGCAGATATTATGTCTCCGCTCACACCTGATCCACCCATACCTAAAACAAGAATTGATGAGAAATCAATTCCAGAAAGCACTTCTATATCAACTTGTTTCGCTTTTTCTAGTGCTTCCTTAAACTGTTCCGGAAGTGAATGCGTCATTCCAGTGAAATCGATTGAATCCATAATATTTTCCTACATTTCTTTATTGATTCGTGGGGCCAGTTGTCCTAGTGGCATTGGCCCTATATTTCTCTTGAGTTTCCTTGTCTACATCTATAGCTTTTTCTATGAGCATTACAGGAATCCCATTTTTTACTTCATACTTTTTATTTAAGCGATCATTAAATAAAACATTTTCTGAATCTATGTAAATAAGCGATTGATGGTCTATCGGACATACAATTAAATCCAAAAGTTCATCGCTTAAAATTGGGTTTTGATTCATTTAGTGTCCCTAATCATTTCTAGGATTTCACGCGTCTTTGTGTCACATAATTCTTTGGTGTCAGCTTCGACATTCAATCTAACTAACGGTTCAGTATTGCTTGGTCTAACGTTACACCACCAGCTTTGACCTTCGATAGTAAATCCATCCAAGTCGTCGATGTCTTTAGGATCGAAATTCGATGTAACTCTTTTGATCGCAGCCTCAACATCATCGACTTTTGAGTTAATTTCGCCACTCTGAAAATATGTTTCGAATTGAGTTCTTAATTCAGAGAGTTTTTTACCTGACTTAGCGAGAAGTTCAAGAACTACTAACGCAGCTATTAATCCAGAGTCAGCTTTGTAGTTATTTCTAAAATAATAATGTCCAGAGTGCTCTCCACCAAAAATTGCCCCGGTATCTGCCATTACTTGTTTGATATAACTGTGACCCACTCGAGTTCTGATTGGGTTTCCACCATTTGATTCAATTGTCTCAGGAACAGCTTTGGAGCAAATCAGATTATAGACAATTGATTCGCCCGGAAACTTTTTAAGTAAAGACTTTGCAACCAAGGCAACTGTCAAAAAGCCTCCAAGCGTTTGACCTAAGTCGTCAACCAAAAACACACGATCCGCATCACCATCAAAAGCCAGACCAATATCAGCATTTGAATCTACTACCCGCTGTTGCAAGTCTTTAAGATTTTCAGGTTGAATTGGATCTGCAGGATGATTTGGAAAAGTTCCATCTAATTCTTCAAAAATAACTTCAAGTTCACAGTCAAGCGATTTAAAAATATGAGGGACTACAAGTCCACCCATTCCATTCGCTGTATCTGCAACTACTTTAAGTTTTGATATAGATTCAGGATCGATAAAGGATAAACAATGTTCACGAAAATCATTGAGGAGGTTTTGTTCGCTAACTACTCCTATTTCTTCTACCCTTTCGATCAAGCCTTTTGCCGCCGCTGCCTTGATTTGGTTTAATCCAGTTTCTTGTCCTATTGGAGCTGCCGATGCTCGACACATTTTTAAACCGTTGTATTCAGATGGGTTGTGTGAAGCCGTTATCATCGCCCCAGCCATTTCTAGCTTTCCACTCGCGAAATAGAGCATATCTGTTGATGCTAAACCGATGTTTACAACATCAGCTCCTGCCAATGTTGCACCCTCAATGAAAGCCTGCGCCAATGCTGGCGAGCTGACTCTCATATCGTATCCAACCACTATGGAATCTGCATTTAAATATCTAGCGAATGCGTTCCCTATCAATCGGGCTAAAGTGTCGTCCCATTCTCCGGGATATAGACCCCTTACGTCATAGGCCTTAAATACGGCATCGATGTCATAACTACTTTGTGTCATGATATAAAAGTCTAATGTTTTGGACCCAGCAATTCCGATAGGTGGCGAATTTTCCTTTTTTCTGCAACCTTCATACCTATCAAGCCAGCAATACCAGCCAAAAATAGCAGAATTCCAAGCCATTCGACGCTGTCTCTTTTTACTTCAAGAGTTACATCGTTTTCACTAGGTACAACAACCATAAAGTTTGGGCTGGCACGATATATTTCATCGGCTCCAGTCGCTTTAAAAGTTGGATAATAAGAAACCTTCACAATTACAGGTTCACCCACTTTATCTACATGAAACGAAATCTTATTTTGTTCCAAATTGATCTTTGACACTTTTACATCGGATTGATTATTTTCAGCAGAAATGTCTACTGGATTTGCGAGTGCTTCTTTGGCTGTTTTTCTCGTCCATTCCTCTGGGCCACTATTAGTAAATACAGGATACTGTCCTACAGAATTAAACCAAGTGTGCAACCATTTATTTCCACTCTGAGCCCAGTATTTTGATTCTTTTTTATCTTTTATGACGATTGGTTCAACTGCTAGAGGTTCAACCAAGTCATGATTACTAACTTCAAAAATTTCCCAATCAATGGGATTGAATCCATCTCGATCAGCAACTCTTTCTACTAGTTTTAAATCATCATTATTTGCCGCAGCAGCTTTTGCTTCTAAAGAATGTGCCATGAAGTATCGCACACCCATCATTTGCAAATGCTTTACTCCCCTATCAAAATCTGCGATATTTCCATAATCCGTAATGAAACAATCATCGGTTTCTTTTAGGGTTCCGTCTTCGCCAGGTTTACATTTCGGCCAACGCATAGGATTACTTGGCGTTGTTGAGAGTTCGGCAACATTGAGAAAGTGATATCCAGTTGTGCCTGCAGCTTCGTAATATAAGCCTTCTTGAGACGCTATTTTATGGTCAGTAAAGTAAGGCAGAAGAGTTAAAGCTATGGTCGTTCCATAAGAACCTTCATGAGGTTCCCAAAGAGCTCGCCCCGGTTCTAGCCCATCCATAGTTTCCATTAAAGATTTAAATTCAAGCGAAGAAGTGTAATTTTTCTTGTCAGAATTATCTGTTTTACAAGAATTGTCCTGAGGCTTACGTTCTATTCCCTCAAAATTGTATTTAGCCCATGAATCTGCGATCCCTCTACGATCTGGAAACAATCTATTGTCAATTTGTGAAACACAACCTGTTGCAACATCTTTCGGTGCCGAACCGAATCCGATCAAGGCAACAACAAATCCTAAAACTAATATTGCACTCACCAGAATAGAAATCAATCTGCTCAACTTAAGCAATTCCCTATTTTTGGATGAGTATGCAAGTCTCGAAGTTATTGCTGTCGGGAGTCTGAAAAGTTCGCCGTATCCAAATGCCGCTGTAAAGAAAATAAATATATACCAGAAGGGTAGAAATCTTAAATTCCACGCGTGCCCCTCTGGCCATCTTACAAATACCAATGCCATTGATAGTGCTGTCAAAATTATAGGAAGAATAGATTTCCTCAAAAATGTAGCAGACAAGATAAAACCAATGGCTGCGGGTAAAAATACTGGCCACAAAAAATATGATGGAGCAATATATAAATGATAGAGCTCGTTAACTCCAGCTGTCTCTGGAAGATCAATTAGTTTGTCGTATCTCATGTTTGAGGTATAACCAAATCTCATTAACAATGGAACGAACCAAATGCTCGAAATCATCAAACCTAAAATAATAGGAAGCCCATCCTTAAACATTCCTACAACTTTGTGTTTATCTGATCGATAACCTATAAAAAGCAGAACAACAATTCCGATTGTTGCAGCTACGATAATGAGCGCAGCTATAACATCCCAGATCGAACCTTTTATTTCATTGTCAAAAAATATCCGACCAATTACTCCGATGCCAAATGAAAGCGAAAGAACCCAAGCAATTAAGAGTGCTCCAATCTTTCGGTGTATTCCATTTCGAACAACATAACTGACACCCCAGAAAACAAGAGCAGCGAATCCAGCAAAAATTGCTACTACCAAGTGGCTCATTATTGTTAGAGCAAGTAATACAGCTACCCACACTCTCCACTTTCCTTCGCGCAACATCACAAAGAATGCTCCTAAGAAAAACAGAGAAAAAGTAAGTGCAATTGAAAATGAAAATTCTCCTGCCATTGCACTAAGTAAAGGACCGCCCATAATTCGGTGATTGAACTGTGCATTTTGATAGTTCGCTAGTGTGGAACCAGTCTGACCTGCTCGTGAATCACCGCTGAAAAATAAAAATGCAGTTGCAGCAAATGCCATTAGAAGCGGGATTGGTTTTACAGCCTTTATACATCTACCTAAAAAATACGCTGCTACGGGAAAGAATACAGAACCGACAACAGTAATAATTTTGAATGCCACGTTATATGGCATAATTACATCGAGCGCTACAACCATCAAAGCCGGTATTGGGAAATAATATTGACCAACTGGGAATCCAGAATAAAAATCCATGGTCCAGCCAAAAATGCGGCCGTCAGGTAATAAGAAATCGCGCATAAAAGCTGGCCACCAAACATGGGCGCCCATGTCTCCACCCGTAGCAGTTGTACTAGATAAAATTAAGCTTGGTTGGAGTGTCAACCAAACTATTAGGGCACAAAAGCTAACTCCAACAAACGTTATGAAATTTCGGACAAAACTTAATGGATTCTCGACTATTTTTTTTGCATATCTAGAGAGAGCACCCTTACACCGTTTTACCATCTTTGAAATTCGCGATTCTGGAATAACCATCTCTACATTGTTACAGAAATTTGCAACACAATGAGGTCACAAAGCACCTTTACAGCGGAATTGAAATTAAACTGTCAAGTCCTTAGCGTATTTCAATACGGCACGAAGATCCACATCTTTGTCTTCACTTTCCCACTTTTGGGTTTCACAGCGTCCACATCGCCGAAAAGCAACTTCTTTTTCTCCCAAAGTCATATTAATTTCTACGAATGTGTCGCTTTTACAATTTGGACAACGCATATTCAAGCTCCTAGCTCTAAAAGGTTTAGTTGTACGAATAATCGGCATATTCGAATAAAAGCTTTAATTTGAGATTTTTGGTGCAGTTTTATTGATAATTCTGAGCATTCTCGTGGCTAAACAACCCTAGAAAGAAGGAAAAAGAACGCAGTTGTGATATTGAAACCCACATGCAAACAAATAGAGGCATCAATTCTGCCCCTATGCGCAGCTAATGCAGAGGCCGAAATTCCGACTATAAATAATGAAGTCGTACCAAATAAAGCGCCAGGATCTGCCAAGTGAATTGCTGCAAATACTGATCCTGCAATAGCAACTGAGAACAATGGACGCATATATTTGGCCAGACCTCTTTGCAATATTCCTCGAAATGCGAGTTCTTCAGCTACGGGAACAACGAATGCCACCAGAATTAGCAATGCCGCAAAGGCTAAACCTGAAGATTCCTTAAAAGTTGTTACTACTCCTTGTTCTGAAGTTGTTCCTTTAATAAGTTGGAGAGGAATGGATAAAATCACGCCTACAATCTGCAAAGCAACTCCTACAAGCAGAAACCATAGACTCGATTTTGTAAATCTAAGACCAAAATCGTTAAAAGGATTTTTCGTTCCTCGAACAATACTCAAGACATAGGCATAAACGAACAAAGAAATACATTGGACAAGAAGAGCGCCCACCAGCACCCAGGGGTCAACTGTGATCTCATCGAGAATTTCTTGCAACTGAGTATCGGTAGTGGTAGATCCATTCCCGGTACTGGCAAGTTTAAAGAAGGCCACTATTAAAATAAAAGGCAATGAACTGAATAAGTAGACAAGCATTGCGCCGATTCCAGCAAACCAAGTAAACCTCGGATATTTTGAGATTTGTACTGAATTATTCTCCATATTGGAAGTTTTATACACTCAAACGCGTTTAATAGATTCGAGCGCGAAGTTTTGTTCGCATATATCAACTTATGTGGTCAAAATTTGAGCCGTAAAATCTACCCAACGCACTAAAAGCACCTAACATATTCGAAAAGAAACAATGCCCTCAAAAACTCATACAAGGTTGATAAATGAATAGTTCTAACCCCACACCGAAACCTCCGATGAAAAAGGATAAGGATGGAGAGCAAAAAACTCCTAAACAACCCACTTTTAAGTCCTCAAACATCTGGGCATGGGGAGCAATAGGATTAATAATCCTTGTTTTACTTCTTGGTTCGAACCAGTTCTTGCCAGAAAAGAAAGAATCGACTTTAAAATATTCTGGTACAGAAAATAGTTTCATTACGAAGGTTCAAAAAGGCCAAGTTGAAACTGCCATATATGAACCTACAACTGGGAACATAACTGGAAAACTCAAGGAAGAATTCAAAGAAACTAAAAACTATCAGACCAATGGTCCACTCGATAATCTCCCAGAGCGTGACCTTAAGCTGCTCGAAGATAAAGATGTCACATTTAGCTATAAAAAAACACAAACAAATTTCTTTTTGAGCTTTCTACCCTTTTTGATTCCAATTTTGTTATTGGTCGGAGTGTTCATCTTCTTATCAAGACGAGCTCAAGGACAAATGGGTTCTGTAATGAATATTGGAAGATCGAAAGCCAAGATCTACTCTACGGAAAATCCGAAAACAACATTTGAGGATGTAGCCGGTTACACAGCTGTGAAACAAGAAATTTCGGAAGTAGTTGACTTTTTGAAAAATCCAGCCAAATTCCGAGATATTGGAGCGAGAATTCCAAGAGGTGTACTTCTTGTAGGGCCTCCAGGAACTGGTAAAACCTTAATTGCTCGGGCAGTTGCAGGAGAGGCTGGTGTTCCTTTTATTTCCGTGACAGGTTCTGACTTCATGGAGATGTTCGTTGGTGTTGGAGCATCAAGAGTTCGAGACTTATTTGCAACTGCAAAGAAAAGTGCCCCAGCCATAATCTTTATCGATGAAATCGATTCAATCGGTAGAAAACGTGGAGCCGGTATGGGCGGCGGTCACGACGAACGCGAACAGACTTTAAATCAAATGCTCAGCGAAATGGATGGTTTTGAACCTACTGAGGGCATTGTAATGATGGCAGCAACAAACAGACCTGACATTTTAGATTCAGCGCTTCTAAGACCAGGAAGGTTCGACCGGCAAATTGTTGTTCCGCTTCCCACGCAAGAAGAACGTGCGCAAATTTTGAAAGTTCATTTTGAGGGCAAAAAAATTCTACCTGAAGTTTCTCTGGACACACTTTCTCGAGCTACGCCTGGAATGAGTGGAGCTGAACTCTCCAACCTTGTCAATGAAGCAGCTTTGCATGCCGTCAGACGAGGAAAATCCAGTATTGAAAAGCAAGATTTCAATACTGCAATTGACCGTGTTCTGATGGGTCTTAGGCGGCCAAGCATCATGATGAATGAACATGAGAAAAAATTAACTGCATACCATGAAGGTGGACATGCAATCCTCGCCTATCTTTGCAAAAATGCAGACCCTGTTCATAAAGTTACAATCCTTCCAACTGGAATGGCTCTTGGTATGACTCAACAGCTTCCCTTGGAAGAACGTCACTCATACAACAGAAACTATTTAGACGATCAGTTGATGGTTCTACTTGGAGGAAGAGGTGCCGAACGAGTATTTTTCGACAATGTTTCAACAGGCGCTCACAACGATTTAGTTCGAGCAACTGAGATAGCTCACTCAATGGTCAAAGAATGGGGCATGTCTGAGTCTGTTGGACCTATGGCGTGGGGCAACTCAAACATGGTCTTTCTAGGTGATGACATGATGCAGTCAAAGTCTTACTCAGATGACACCGCACGAACGATAGATTTAGAAGCTCAAGCAATACTCGTCAAAACAGAAGAACGAGTTACTAAAGTTCTTAACGACTTTCGAGCTGGTTTAGAAGCGATCGGCGATGCATTAGTTGAAAAAGAAGAGATATCTGGTGAAGATGTTGCCCGACTAGTTGATGGAGCTATGGGAAGAGAATGTGCAAATTCGATTTCTGCTTCTGATCTAGTTTAGAACTAATGATTAGAGCAATTATCTATTTGTGCTCCCCGAGATTTGGCTAAGCCAGCCCAAAGATCGGTCGCTGTTACAGGACCTATATAAGATTCTTGAACTACCCCGTTTGAGTCGCATATAACCGTTGTAGGCACTGCCTCTATTTCGTACTTCTCGTGGAGTAATCTTCCTTCAGAGTTGGTGAAGTCGACATTAACAACATCTACTGCATCACTCTGCAAAACATTTGCTTTTGCCAAAACGTTTTCACAGGAATTACATGTTTGCGATGAAAAAATGACTACTAAATATTCAGCATTTTTGTTTTCAAAATCATTCCGATCAACTTTGAGTGGCGCTTCAAAACTATTGACAATCACTTCATCTCGATTTCGCCGTTGCACAACAATTGCAATGACTGAAACTAATGCTAGGACTGAAAAATAAATGAACCAGATCAAGGTAACACCTCAACAGAAGGTGCGAAGTTTGAAAATCCTGGACTAGATGAAGAAATAACTACATTTTGATTTGAGTCAACTTTTATTATCGACACCGATTCAATATTGAGGTCAGCTAGATCTATTACTTTAAAAGTTCCAGTTTCAACAGCAGAAGTCTTTATTTTGCTGCTTCCGAGGATTGAATATTCTACCTTTGCTTCTTTCTTCCCACTATTGAAAATAATCAATCGCGAGGTTTTCGACACAGGCACCAAGTGATTTCTGGAATTTTGACCTTCTTGTGACCCAGATGAAACAGCGTTTGCGCTTGCATGCAGCCAGGCTGCATAAATATCTCTAGGTTTATTTGGTCCTGCTTCGACAGAAAGCGTGATAGTTCTCGAACCGAAATCTGCGCCCAAATTTTCTAACACAGAGGTGGTTCCTGCAGCCATAATTTTTGGTTCAGGACTCAGAGACCTATTATCTAAAGCTAAAGCAACAAAGTTCAACGAGTGCGTATTTACCGATCCATTTTTTGCCACTATTCTGGTTGGATTAATTCCCGTCCAGCTCAACTTTTTAGTTGCAGACAGATCACGAGCCGCCGAAACTACTGTTTGACCGGTAATGTTCTGGGCTCCCGCATAAGTTATGAGTGCTTCAGATGCGAAAAATCCGCTTCTAGATACTACGTCGACACTAGCTACATCGAACCTGCCAAAAAGAGATTGTAAATTTAAATCGAGTCGGCCCTTCGCAGGAATAATTTGACCTTTAACATCATCTAAAACTGGAATTGATGATTCCTCTGCAGTGTTGAATAAGTTAGCTGTTACATCTACCACTACTGCTTCATCGTAAGGGTTAGATAGAACAATTACGGAATTTGCATTTCGAATGGTAGTTAAATTTGGAAAACTCGCTTTGGAGCCAAGATCATTAACACATCCAACCAGTTCTTCCCCATCACTTAAGTTCAGACTTCTAAAGACAGCTACAGGTGCCGAAAAGCTTTCAACGAATACCGTGGACTGATTATTTGATCTTAGCGAGCTTGCATTACGAACTAAAAATGAATTTGGTTCCACTTTCGTGATTTCAGAATTGACTTTTTTACCAAGTGCATCGAAAATTGATATCTCTACATTGGCTGACCTTGCCATATCAGGATTCGAAACAACGATTGAATCGCTAGTTCCATTTCCTCCGGCGATTGGGCACGACCAAGAAGTTGACAGTGCCGACACCTTTACAGAATCAGCAGGAACAAAATTTGGCTGCGGCTTATCTACTGGGTCGAATCCTACGGTAACTAAAAGGGCAACAACAAAGATTGCGACACAGGTAAATACAGTGAAGAAACCCAACTTCGAAGACTTCGCGAGATTCTTTTCTTTTTTCATTTTTGAAACGCGCTTTTTCTCGACTCCCTCATTAGTTTGAGAATTTTTTTCACTCATGACTTCACCTTACGATCAACATCTTGTTCAGCTTTTTCTTCTCTACTGTTATCTTCTGACTTTCCATCAATCAGTTCTTCAGATTCCAAATTTAATTCCTTAGATTCATTTTCCACATTCGGACTTTCGGTAGTTTTCTTAGCGAATTCAAACGAACGAGAACTTAATAGTTGATGACGTCTTGGCCAAATTACCAAAACTACAAGACCAGCGGCCGTTAAAATTAAAACAATGACTGAACTTAAAGGAAAATCGTCGGCCTGAGTCAAGGTATCTTGGTTTTCTTTATCAAACCGATTTTCGAACACCTGAGCAGGATCGATATCAGCCACAAACTTATTTGTGGGATATCCTTCTTCAAATGCAGTGTTTTTAAAGACTGCTAATCCGTCTCTGTCTCTCAATCGAACGAGATCAGTTTGTCTATCTAGTGCATCTAGAAGCTGGCGATCTTGTGGCAAAGCTTTTGTTTCCGGAGCTCTGGAATTTGGTACGGCTACAACACCAATGCTGAGCCTCGACAATAAGTAACCAGCATGCGAAGTTTCACTTGCCATCATTGCGGAATATATAGATCGGATTTGTTCGTCTAACGGAGAAGCTGGACCCGCGAAAGAGCGGGAAAATGTAACTGATGAAGTATCGCCAACTGAAAAACTTCTATTAAGCGGAGCAAGGATACTCCTACCTGGGATTGTTCTCGAATCACCTAAATATAAAACTCTTTCGTTCTCTCTAATTTCTATTTGATTTGCCCAGCTTCTATCCGGAAGCCCGAATCTGCCGTCTTGCAGAACAGACGCTCCTAAGAGAACACTTACTAGGACTAAAGAAGCACTTACACCTGAGAATATATGAAATATACCAAAAGATCTGAGTTTAAGTTCATCATCAAAGGCATTAAAAACAACACCTATAGAGATAGCAACGCAAAGTTGAAGTAAAACATAAAGTACACTCACTTCAAAAACTGGTTGGGCAAAATGAATCGCCACCATAACCATTGCAAACAAAGATGCAACAGAAAGTGATAGCACCCTGAGCTCATGTGTTCGCTCTTTTCGTACCACTGCCAACGCTACAACAATTAAAGCAATCGATAGATAGAAAACGATTGTCAATTTGAGGTTGGCGAAAATATAATCCGAAAACTGTGAAGTTGTGTCTGAAATTCCGAATGCACTTCTATCAAAATTTCTCGCCAAGTCAAAAATAATCCCTGCGTTTAATAGACCGATGATTCCGGCCGAGATAATTAGGACATTCAATTTAGATTTGAAAACACCATTATTTTTATAGCCGCCATCATCTGATACTCCCAAGAAAAACAAACCAAGAATACCGAGAACCGGTATCGATGCTGGACAAAAAGCAACAATCACTGCGCCCGAAAAACCCGCTTGCCTTCCTTTCCGGTTTGAAAGCGCTCGTAAAAAATAAGGCATTCCAGCCAACATTACAATTGAACCAAAATCTCCATTAGCAAAGATTTGAAGCCCAAATGAAAGCATTCCGTATGTCACAGCAGCTATCGCAACCGATCTAGTGCCTACAGATCTTTCTTTCAAAAGTAGTCGAACTCCATAACATCCAATTGGAATCATTGCCAAGGTAAATACCGTTTCAGCTAAACCTTCGTTAAATCCAAAGACTGCGGTCGTCGCTAAAGCGATAAGTCTTCCAAAGGTCGATGAAAGCATTGGATACTCGCTTGCAGGTAAACCGCCTTTAAAAAGAGAAGATACTTGTTCGGAGAACGAAGGCCATAAAACAAACTCGCCGACGCTAGTCAGTCCGTTTAAGAATATTGATCGAACTGCAATTAGGTAAACAACTAGAGCCGTCAAATATATGGGGGTTTCCCGAGTTCTTTTTGAATAGCTAGATGTCGCAAACGATTTGGAAGCGTTTGCAAACTTTTTTAATTGCCTGTTTTGTATAACTGATGTTGCGAATCGACGAAAGCGAGCTGAGCCTCCGACTTGATACGACGAAATTACGCTGTCGGAAACTTCGCGAGTTTTTTGAATTGCTTTTCGTTCTTTTAAAGTATTTCGAATGTTTTTCAGGTTCCATATCCAACCGGAAAACAACAACCACGATCTTTTTGGATCTAAACGCGCCAACCAAACAATACCTTCTAATGTATGAAGCACAAATGCTAACGGAAGGATCCAGAGCAAAGAACGTTTTGATGAATTTTTTAGAACTGCGCGCATCCGATGTCGTGCGACTATTGCGGTTTTAGAAGTTCGAGATTTCTTCTCTCGATCTGAAGTTTTATGATGTTGCACAACTGCATCCGGCTGAACTAAAACTCGTGCGCCGACCAAATGGGCGCGCCATGCGATATCGATATCTTCTGCGCCAGGAAAACAAGAGACATCAAAGCCGCCGAGAGCTCTAAATAGATCAGCTCTTATCAACATCGCAGCGCTTGAAACGAAAAACACATCTCTAACTCCATCATGTTGACCTTGATCAACTTCGTCTGGCTCTATTCCACTAAATGGAACACCAAACCTGTCGATCATGCCCCCAACTTCCAAAAGTAGATCGGGATTGGCCCCATCAACAAGCTTCGGCCCAACTATTGATGCATTTGAAAGAAAAGCTTCTTCCACTAGTTCAGTTATCGCATTTGGTCCAAGTACTACATCATCATGACAAACTAGAACATAAGTAGCACCTTCAATTGATTTAATTGAAAGGTTCACAGCTTCAGCAAAATTAATATCTTCCTCAAACTTACGAACAAATGCGTTCGGCATAGCACTAGCTACTCGTTCCGTAATATCCTCTTTGGAACCCACATCGACTACCAAAGTTGTTAAATCAGGATATTGTTGCGAAGATACTGAATTTAGGCATTGCTCGAGCCAATCTCCAGGATTATGGGCTACTATAACCGCAACTACCGTTGGCCAAGCAAAATCAGCAGTTTCATCTGAGCCAGAATCTGATTTTGTATTAACTTCACTTTTACGGTCGCTAGTTTTTTTGGCCTCTGTCATAAGGTGAACATTCTACACCAAACGCCCTGCTTGCATCTGCAAGCAGCTCCCGCTAGACTAACTATATGACAGATATTAAAACAAACATTAGAGATGGGGCTTACGTGGCAATTGGAGCAGCAGCTTTAGGAGTTCAACACTTATCAAAAAAACGAGATGAAGTTAAGGCTAAATTCGAAGGTGTTTCGTCAAAATTTGAACCTGCATTTAGAGAAGCATCTAGTCGGGTATCTGAATCAATCACCCCAATAAAAACACGCTTTACTCCCGTTGCTGAAAACATCTATGAGTCTGTTTCAACTCATGTAGTTCCAGCTGCTAGTTCAATGGCAGAAAAGATGTCGACAAATATCGGTCCAGTCACTTCTTCTGTGATTAGTCAAGTAAAAACTACTTCTAATGCAGCTATAAGTTCAACAAAAAAAATTGCAGACGAAGCTAAACGTCGAGTTTCATAACAAATTAAATGAACATCGTCGTTCTTTGTGGCGGCGTAGGAGCTGCAAGATTTCTTTTAGGCCTACGGTCTCTTAAATATTTACATCCGCAAATAAAAATAGAAGCGATTGTAAATACTGGAGACGATGACACTTTTTATGGGCAATATGTTTGCCCTGATATAGACACCATTCTCTATCACCTGTCTGGTTTACATGACGAACAAAGAGGTTGGGGACGTAAAAATGATACCTTTAACTTCGTTCAAACCCTCAAAGAATTAGGTGAAGAATCTTGGTTTAACTTAGGTGACAAGGATTTAGCTTTAAATAAAATTCGTACTGAATTACGTTCTCAAAAAGTCGACCTGAGTACAATAACTTCTCACCTTTGTAGAAAACTTGTTATCGACGATGTCAAAGTAATGCCAATGTCGAATGAAAAAGTCTCAACAAAAATAATCACAGACAAAAATGAAAAACTATCTATGCAGGAATACTTTGTTCGTGAACGATGTAAGCCAGTCATCAAAGATATTCAATATGAAAGTGAAAAATTAATTGCTAATCCGATTGCCTTATATTCGCTAGCCAACGCCGACAAAATTATTATTGCGCCATCTAACCCTTTCCTTTCAATATTGCCAATACTTGCTATCGAAGTAATCGCGAACATCATTCATGATAAAAAAGAGATCACAACTGCTGTTTCACCGCTCATTGGAAACCATGCAGTTAAAGGACCTCTTGCTCTAAATATGGAGTCTTTGGGTCACGATGTCAGCTCTGTAGGCATCGCCAAAATTTATAGAGAATTCATCAACACTTTAGTGATTGATGAGTCAGACTTTGAACTAGAAACACAGATCAATGAACTTGGTATTAAAACTCAACTGTGCCCCACTCTTATGGATAGCGAAAAAAATCGACTCAACCTAGCGGCTTGTGTTGCGGGATTGGAAAAATAAAGATGATTTCTATCGTTCCTATAGCTGGCATAGGCAAAATAGAACCTGGCGATGATTTAGCGGAAATATTTGCAGAAAAATTACAAGCGCATAGCCCAATTAAAAGATCCGATTGCATAGTTGTTGCATCCAAGGTTGTTGCAAAAGCTCGAGGCAGGATCGTTAGATTTTCAACAGTGGAAGAAAAAAGACAAATTATCGAACAAGAATCTTTGCGTATCCTTCGACAAAATGAGAATTTGATAATTAGCGAAACTCACCATGGTTTTGTATGCGCAAATGCTGGAATCGATGAATCAAACACGCAAGAGGATACATTAATTTTGCTTCCAAAGGACTTAGATAGCGCAGCACATGCTCTACAACAAGCGCTTCTAGCCAAACACGGAATTGATGTTAGCGTCGTCATTTCTGACACATTTGGACGGCCGTTCAGAAAAGGGGAAACGAACGTTGCCTTGGGAATCGCTGGACTGAAACCATTTGCTGAACTTAAAGGTACTTCAGATTTTTACAAACGATCCCTAAAATCAACTTCAATCGCTATCGCCGATGAAATAGCTGGAGCAGCTGAATTGGTGATGCACAAAGCAGATGGTATTTGTTTGGCGTTAGTCAGAGGCTTACCAGAAAGCTACCGAGGTCCCGGGAAGGGATCAGATCTTGTTCGAGCTCACAGCGATGATTTGTTTCGCTAATTGATCTATCGACTTTGTGCGCGGTACCATTCGATCGTACGACCTATACCATCTTCTAGAGAAGTAAATGGAGAGTACCCTAAGTGGAGTTCAGCTCGCTTGTAGTCAAGAAGTGAATCTTGGATTTCACCTTCGCGACGATCGGCATATCGCGCGGGATCTTTATATGAAGTTCTCGAAGCAATCGTATCAAAAAGTTTTTGAACTGAAGTTGAAACTGCGGTTGAAATATTCATTGCCAACCCTGAACCGCGATCGATACTTCTAACGAACGCATCTACAACATCGTCTACATATATGAAGTCTCGAGTTTGAGTTCCATCTCCATAAATTGTTGGGCGCTCACGTCTCATCATTTTCGTAGCAAAGATTGAAACAGCTCCACCTTCTTGTTGCGCATTTTGTCTAGGTCCATATACGTTCGCAAGAATTAAAGCTACATATTCGAGCCCGTGGCTTCGTCTATATGTTTGCAGATAATCCAATACTGCTCGCTTAGAGACCGCATAAGGAGACATTGGCTCCATTGGGTGACCTTCACGAAGAGGAAGATTTTGAGGGTCTCCGTAGACTCCAGCTGTGCAAGCAAAAACGATCTTCTCCACACCTGCTTTGACACAACCTTCTAACACGTTAATTGACCCAATAACGTTTGTCTCTGCATCAAAAACTGGTTTGGCTACACTGTTTGACACGTCAGTTTGTGCAGCCAAGTGCATTACGACGTCAGGCTTTATTTTTACTATTGCGTCAATGACTCCACTGGATCGAACATCCATTCTGTGAAATGAAAACTTTCGATTTGCATTTTGTCTTGCAGACGCGAGATTTGCCAAAGCGCCTGTCGATAAATCGTCTATAACGTCGACGTCATGGCCTTCAGCTAAAAGTCGATCTACAAGGTGGGATCCAATAAATCCGGCGCCGCCGGTGACCAAAATATGCATAAGTGTTACATTCTATACGACGGTACTAAGGCGTTCACCATATAAGTTCGTACCTGGATTAATTTTCTCGTGATCCCCAACCAAAGATTGGTCTCGTATTTGAACGTTCTCCCCCAGATCGCATGAATTACCTATAACACTGGAATCAAGAAATGAGCCACTTCCCAATCTTGAACCTGAAAATATTACTGAATTAGAGATTTCAACATCGTTTTCGACAATACAACGACCACCCAAAGTACATCCGGTAAGTATGCATCTGTCACCGATTATCGAACCTGCTCCAACAATAGAGTTAGATTTAACAATAACTCCTTCTCCTATTTCAACATCTCCATCTGAAAATAGGCCAGGCTTGATTTCTTGAAGGTGTTCACCATCTAGTCGTTCTTCGATTGAATCTAAAAAGTCACTATGGGCTCGTAAATACTGCAAAGGAGTACCGATATCGAGCCAATAGCTGTCAGATTCCAAAGCATACATTGAACTTGCTTCCAGCGCTCGAGGGAACACTTCCCTTTCGATAGAACAATTAACACCATCCGGAATTAGTTCTAAAAATTCTGGAGTTAGCACATATATTCCTGCATTGATCCAGTGGCTAGGTGCAGTTTCAATTGGTGGTTTCTCGACAAAAGCAATTACTTCACCGTCTGCATGAGTCGGAACAACACCGAAAGCCGAAGGATCTTCAACATATGTCAATGCAATGGTTGCAATTGAGTTCCTCGAATTATGAAATTCAAGGAGTTCGCTAATCTCCAAATTGGTATAAACATCACCGTTACAAACTAAAATGTCTTCCTCAATTGAACCAGCAGCAAATTTAATTGCTCCAGCAGTACCCAAAGCATCTTTTTCTACCGCGAAATCTATGAAGACACCAGGTATTGGATTCGACTTAAAATAAGTTTCGAATTCATCTGGCATATAACCCATAGAAAGAATGACTTCAGTTACTCCATATTTTGCGAGCCATCGAACTTGCCTCTCAATAAACGCTACATTGGCAATTGGCAGCAAAGGTTTAGGCGTCTTTAATGTAAGTGGTCTCATTCTGGTACCTTGACCACCAACAAGAATTACAGCTTTCATCCCAACTAGTTTAATCTAAATTTATGAGCAACCACAGCCATTGGGAATCTAAAAGATACAAATAAAAATACAAGTATTTTCATAATGAAATTATTCTTATATTTCTTACTTGAATATGTATACAGGCTTTTATGGTGCTCTAAAAGTAATTTTATTGGAGTTCTAGATGTCGATACGCCTTGCACATGCATGATCTGCACGTTAGGAAAATAAACATTTTTCCACATGCTATTTCTAAGTTTGTTTCCGAGATCTATATCTTCGCAGTACATGAAATAATCTTCATCCCATCCACCAATCTCATCTAACGCATCTCTACGGATGAATAACGCAGCACCACTCAACCAATCCGTTTCTCTTATTTCATCGTTCTTGACATCTAAGTTCTTGTAGCTTTTTGAAAATCGATTGTTCGGGAAAAATGATCCAAGAATTGCGTGTCCAATGCTGTCCATAATTGAAGGTTCTTTTCTTGCTGATGGATATATGTTTCCATTGCTTTCTAAAATTTGAGGACCTAACGAACCTACTTCTTCATTGCTAGCCATATATTCACAACTCAGTAGGGCAACATCTTCATTCAGGATTGTATCCGGATTTAAAGTGAGAACAATCGGCGATGGGGTATTCGCAATTCCTAGATTGGCAGCTTTTGCATAACCCAAATTATCTCCTGGATCTATTAGTGCTACTTCTGGAAACTCTTTGATAATTTTTTCTTTGTAAATTTGGTCGATTCCGTTAATGACGACAACAATTTTTTCTGGCCGTTTCGTCTGGTTATAAATCGACTTTATGCAATCAATGATGTGGTTCGACGAAAAATATTCAACGAGTACGACTGAGTAATCTAAATTCTGTTTAGTACTACCATTTTTAGCCACAACTACCAATCTAATCTATAAATCAAACTATATTTGGTGTCGACCAATTCCATGCAATTCGATACCATTGTTCTTTAGCTTTTCAACGTCCAAAATGTTTCTTGTGTCGAATATGTAAGGAGAATTCAGATTGTTTTTAACCAATTTAAAATCTGCTTCAACGAACTCAGACCATTCAGTAAGTACGACTAAGAGATCGCAGCCCTTTGCTACTTCGTACATATCTTCGAGAATCTCGAGCTCGGGAAACATTCTTTGTGCATTTCTATTTGCTTGAGGATCGAATGCCTTGACTTTGGAAGTTTTCTCCAAAACTCTTCGCACAACTTCGCACGCAGGAGATTCTCTGACATCATCAGTGCCAGCTTTGAAAGCCAATCCCCAGATTCCGATGGTAGCTTGCTCAACCTTTTTAGTAGACTTTGCACACAACTTTTCGACTATATCCATGACATGGTCAAATTGTTGTTTATTACTTGCGATTGTCGCTTGGATGACAGGTACTTCTACTCCTTTTTGTTCCGCAGCATATAACAACGCTGAAGTATCTTTAGGAAAACATGATCCTCCATATCCTGGACCAGGTTCTAAAAATTGAGAGCCTATTCGACTATCGAACCCCATTCCTTTTGCAACTTCTTTAATGTCAGCATCGAATGCATCAGCTACTCGAGACATTTCATTAATAAATGATATTTTGCAGGCTAAAAATGCATTACTTGCATACTTGATCATTTCAGCTGATTCTGGATCCGTTAATACATAAGGGGCTTCAAATTTCTCGTACAATTTCGCAACTTTATCATTAGCAATTTCGGAGTCGCTCCCAACAACTATTCTCCCAGGATTCAAAGCATCTTTGACCGCAATACCTTCTCTCAAGAACTCGGGGTTTGAAACAACTACAACATCAAGAGGCGCACCATATTCTTGTAAAAGTTTGCCAACCAGTCTTACCGACCCGACGGGCACAGTTGACTTATTTACAACTATCGTTCCAGCATTAATTGAAGTAGCTAGATCTTTAACTGCCTGCTGAACAAAAGACAAGTCTGCGGAACCATCGGACAATTGAGGGGTTGGTAAACATAAGAAAATGAATTCGCAATCTTGCACAGCTTCTTTGCCGTTATCCGTAAAACGAAGATTTCCTGAACGCAGTCCTTGAGTCACTAGTTCTTGCAATCCGTCTTCAAAAATCGGGATTTCTCCAGATTTGAGCTTTTCTATACGCTCAACATCAATGTCAACCCCAACCACTTCATTACCGTGATGGGCAAAACATGCAGCAGTAGTCAAACCAACATAACCAGACCCAATTACAGCTATTGAACTCATAATTATTTAACTGCAATCCTTTTTAAATGTTCATCTAGAGCATCTTGCCAGCTACGCATTTTGATGCCGGTAAGTCTCGACAGCAGATCAGTTGAAAGCGCGCTGTAATTTGGCCGACCCGCTGGCCTGTTTAATGAATCTGAAGTAATTCCAGAAAGTTTTTTATCAATACCCAATTTCGATGCCAAAATCTGACCCATTTCCAATCTTGATGTCTCTCCTTCGTTGGCAACATTTATTAAACCAAATAGTCGGGAAGTTATACATTTTTCTAATACTGAAATGACATCGTAACTATATGTTGGTGTACTTATTTGATCATCGATAAGAGAATCTAGAGTTCCTGCATTTAATCCATCTAGAACCCAAGAGAAAAAGTCACCTTTTTTATTTCCAAAAACCCAAGCAACGCGAAGCACTGTCGACTTTGAGTAAGCTAGCGCTTCTTCATCGCCACCAAGTTTGCTCAGAGCATAAACGCTGAGAGGATTTGTTCGATCATACTCTGTATATCTGCGAGAAATTTCTCCGTCAAAAACGAAATCCGTAGAAAGATGAACTAAATGCGAATCAACAAGCTCACAAGCTTGTGCGAGATTGCGTACTCCAAAAGAATTAATGGCAAATGCTAATTCACTTTCAGATTCGCATAGATCTACGTTGGTCATTGCTGCTGCATTGAAAACAACATCTGGTACAAGTGAAGTCACAATATTGAACACATCGCTGCGGTTAGAAATATCTAGATCTGACCGAGTTAATGCAACTATCTCATTTCGCTCATTATTTGACAGGACTTGTTCGGCTGCACTTCCTACTTGCCCATTCGCCCCTACGATCAAGATTTTCATTTATTCCTTAAAAGTTAATAATCTAGGACAAACAGTATATATAAGAATTCTAACTTACGTCGAAATGAACCTTAAAAAGCTATCAAGCAGGACAGTCAACTGTGTCGTCAATACCAGAGTTATTTGATTGAGTTTTACTAACTGTAGTTGTAGGAGTCTGGTCAGAAGGTGCTTGGGTTTTGATAGCCGACGGCTTATCGCGAACCTCTTCAAAGTCGCTTCCTATAATTACAGTAACATCAGCACCTGTAATTGAGCTGTCTAAAACTAACTTCCCATCTATATATTGAGAAACTAGAAGAGCTTTGTTTTTGTTCTGCGCTGAATATCTAATTTCAGTTACAGATTTTGAAGTTGCGTTACCAGTTCCTGCTGTGGCAAAACCTAAATCTTGAAAAGACTGCATAACGCTTGCAGCTAAACCTTTTGTACTTGTTGAATTCAAAACCTGTACTTTTACTGCACTTGGTCTAGGTAAGTCCGGGACATCAGACTCAGAGGAACTCGATGAACTTAAGTTTCTAAATTCGGCTAGAAGAGGTTCAGCTTCGTCTTCTTTCAAGATGTCAAACGAAATTCCATTGATGGTTTTAGGTTCTACTGGAAGCGTTTGAAATGAAACTCGAGTTGGATCGTTCGGATCAACTCCATTGAAAGCATTCATCAATTTATAAATGTCTTGTTTCGAAAGATCTTGATCAACTTGCAAGTTTTTAATTATTGAATCAGAAACTTCCCTACCTTTAAGGGGATCCGTTAAAGATTTTTTAACAGCAACTGTTGCGACTCGTTTCATAAACTCTTGCTGACGGGCAATTCGTCCATAGTTTGAAGTTGGGTCAGTCTGCCATTTTCCATCAATATATTGTTGATAGTAACGAGACCTTACATAGTCCAGAGCTGCTTCCCCGTCTAACGCAATACACCCTTTTTGCATCCCCGTGTCTAAACCTGTATTTAAATCTCTTGCTGGCGCCGGGAAGTATACGTTGACTGTCCCTAAAGCTGAAACAACATTTCTGAAAGTGTCAAAATCAAGTTCTACATAATGTTGGATATCGATATCGAAATTCGACTTTATGGTTTCAATAACCTTATCTGGCCCACCGCCTAGATCTTTATTGAAACTTGCATTGATTTTTTGGATTCCAATACCAGGTATATCGACACGCAAATCTCTCGGAATAGCCATGACCACAGTTCTTTTAGCTTTTGGATCGACCCGAATAATCATAATTGTGTCAGACCTTTGGCCAGTCTCACCTACTAAATCGGCGTCTATTTCATCTGAGTCAGGCGCACGCTTATCAGAGCCTATTAAAAGAAAATTAGCAGGCTCACCCGCACCAGTATCTTCGGCAACATTTACATTCGTGCGGTTTAAATTATCGAACCTTGAATCAATCATCCTATTTACTGCAACGATTCCAAACCCAGAGAGCAAAGTCGTGACCAATACAGCTACCAGCATTCTCGAAAAGAAAATCTTGGCAAACGGAGTAATAGTAAACACGAAATATATTCTATTAGCTCTTGGCACAAAACAGAGAACGCAATGTAGCCTATAGCCTTGTGGATATTCCTTTCCTTCGCGCTCTTACTCGAATCCAAGCAAGTAATGAACACTTTACCGTCATCCGTAAAGATGAGAAGTTGCTGCTTTGCACTTCTCCAAAACAAACTTATACATTACTTTCAGAAATACCAGACGCAACTTTTGTAACCGGTTGGCAAAATTATGACGGAAAATCTGGCCAATGGACTTCATGGAATGTTTTAGAAGAAATAATTTCGTCTGGCGAAACTGTTCTGGAAGATCGTAAAGGTGAATTGTTTTCCGATAAGAGATTTGGAAACTGGGAGTGCAAATTTACGGAACCCGACTTTGTCAATGCCGTTAAAAACATGAAAAATGAAATGAAGGCTGGTGACTATTTTCTCGCCAACTTAACCAGAACTGAAACCCTAAACAATAAAATTGATTCATACTTTCTAGCAGCCATGAGTTGTATCTATCATGAAACTCCATTTCGTGCTTTTTTTAAAACTAGCACTTCAAGTTTCTTGGGACTTTCACCTGAAAGGTTCCTCAAAATTGAAAACAATAAAGCATCTTGCGAACCGATGAAAGGCACAGCAAAAAGTGCTGATCAGCTAGTCGACAACGAAAAAGAACACGATGAAAACACCATGATGATAGATCTAATGAGATCTGATCTATCAAAAATTTGCGTTCCGTTATCAATTACGGTTGATGATCGAAACGTCATCTCTCTGCACCCCGGTCTTGCACAGATGTCCAGCAAAATAAGCGGTCAACTCGAATCTTCAAACATCCTTGAAGCAATTGAACGCATAATGCCGGTTGCTTCAACTTCTGGAACACCAAAACCTAGAGTTCTAAAAGCTATCGATCATTATGAACCAGAAAACAGAAATGAATACTGCGGAGCTTATGGCTGGATTGACACACAAGACAACAGTTGCGACTTAGCTGTTTCAATACGATGCATAATTTCAAATGAAACTCAAACAAGAATAGGCGTTGGTGCTGGCATTACCATTAGCTCGAATCCACAATCTGAATACAATGAGACAGAACTAAAAGCATCAAAGCTTAAAAAATTAGTTCAATCGTGTTTAAAGCCCAGCCCTAAAGGCGTTTTCACTTCCACTTCAATTGATACAAATAATGCGATTTTTGCATACGATCTTCACAAAGAACGGTTTAGCCAACACGCAAAACTCGAAGGTTTAAATGTTGATGAAAAACAAATCGATATGCGCGTCATTGAAGCCATTGAAGATGGAATAGATGACCGACCAAGATACTTAAAAATATCCATAGATACTCAGTCGAATATCTTTGTTGAAACCCCAGAAGCACCGACATCGAATGAATATATCAATGTTGGGATAAGCTTTCTGCCAGAGTTGTATGAACTCGAGTGTACAAAAAGATTAAATCGCGATTTATATAACGATGCTCTCATTAATGCTCAAAAGCTCAGCGAAGTTGAGATCGAAGATTCTCTAGTAGTCGTTGATGGACTAGTCACGGAAACTACAAGAGCCAACATATTCTTAGAAATAGATGGAGCAATTATTACACCGTCATTGTCGAGCACGATTTTGTCCGGAGTAGCAAGGTCACTTTTTATAAATTCCTTAAAGGATGAAAAAATTGAAGTAATAGAAAAAAATATCTCACTTGATGATGTTTTAAATGCAAGTGAAATTATTACCATTAACTCTGTGCGCGGACCTCAAAAAATAAGGAGTATTTCGAGTGCCTTGCTTGGCTCACCTTGGATACCAAGTAGGACGGAATCAATCCTCTTCACACTTGCAAAACATTCATTTAATTCATATTTTTTCAAAGTTACGTCTTAGCTCGCGCATGAACAACATCGCCTTCAAAAATGCTCATGGTTTGACCATCCATTGTCTTAAGTAATAAAGAACCATCTAAGTCAACGTCGATTGCTTCTCCTGAGAGTTTTTGAGCTACCTGCTGTATCTCAACATTTTTACCTATTGTGTGAGAGAGCGATTTATATTCTTCTAAACTGTCAAAATCTTCATGAAAGTTTTGGAGCATAGATTCAATAAATTCTTCGCGTTTAACATGTACTCCAAAGTTCTCTAATGAGCTGGCTATATTGCCGAGATCTTGGCTATAAGCTGAATTTTTCAAGTTAATTCCGATACCAACTAAAAGAAACTCTCCTAAGACTTCGGTTAAGCAGCCTCCTAGTTTTTTACCTGAATCTTCAACAATATCGTTCGGCCATTTCAAATAGGATGAGCATCCTAGACCGGTTAAAACTCTCACATTCGAAACCATCAACCGGGCAACATCAAGCCATTGTCTGTCATTTCCAGCTCTAATTACATATGTGCACAGCAATGATGATCCAAGAGTAGATTCCCAATTTCTAGATCTTCTCCCCTTACCATTTATCTGGTGATTTGCAGAAAAAACAGCCAGGACAGGGCTGACCGCGTTTTTATTTACTAACGTTTCTAACGCCTCTTTGGCGATTTCCTGTGTTGAAGACACCGTTTCATAGAAATATATGGGAATATCTGCAAACACACGCTTGTGCGTTAATTGATTCATTCTTTTAAGATACTTGCTGGCTAACATACATTGCCAAACCAATGAAATTGACCAAGCGAGAGGCGTACACACGTGATAAAGAAAATTCTCATTGCTAATCGCGGAGAAATCGCAGTTCGAATTATGCGGACAGCAAAAGAATTGGGAATTAAAACCGTAGCGGTATATTCCGATCAAGACCGAGATTCTTACCACGTGAGATTCGCAGATGAATCATATAGTTTGGGTGGATTAACTAGTGCCGAAAGCTATTTAAATACCGATGCGATTCTGCAAATCATTGAAACTTCCGGCGCAGATGCAGTTCATCCTGGTTATGGTTTCTATTCAGAGAATGCGGATTTTGCTCGAACATTGATTGAAAAAGGGATTATTTGGATAGGTCCTCCACCAAGTGCAATAGAAGCAATGGGTGACAAAATTTCTGCTCGCGAAGTTGCATTAAAAGCAAAAGTATCAATGGTGCCTGGAACCAAGAATCCAATCAATGATGTTTCCGAAATTATCGAATTCGGAGATAAATATGGATATCCAGTTGCAATCAAGGCTGCTTATGGCGGTGGCGGACGTGGTATGAGAGTTGTCCATCAAGCTAGCGAAGCCAAAGAAGCATTCGAAGGTGCAACTAGAGAAGCTGTTGCATATTTTGGCCGACCTGAAGCATACCTAGAAAAATATTTAGTAAGACCGAGACATGTTGAGGTCCAAATTTTTGGTGATACACATGGAAACTATGTTTATCTAGGCACTCGAGACTGTTCAGTACAGCGCCGACACCAAAAACTCATTGAAGAAGCGCCTGCTCCATTTATGTCTCCAGGTATAGTGCACGAAATGGGCTTGCAAGCAATTGCGGTAGCAAAAGCTTGTGGCTACACCAATGCTGGGACAATTGAAATGCTATATGTTCCAGAACGCGATGGAAACGAAGCCACTTTCTACTTTCTTGAAATGAACACAAGACTTCAGGTTGAACACTGTGTGAGTGAAGAAATCACGAGGAGAGATTTTGTAGCAGAACAAATCCGAGTTGCTAACGGCGACCCTCTTAGCTTTACTCAAGACGACATAAAGATTGAAGGACATTCCATAGAGTGCCGAGTCAATGCGGAAAATACATCTGCAGGATTTGTACCTTCACCAGGGAAAATATCTCAATTGCGTATTGCCCAAGGTCCTGGTGTTCGGTTCGATGGCGGATATGAATCTGGTGATGAAATCTCGCAGTATTATGACAATCTAGTTGGCAAGCTCATCGTATGGGCACCTACGCGCGACGAAGCTATAGCTCGGCTGTCCAGAGCAATAGACGAGACGATCATTAGTGGAATTCACCACACGTTACCTGCGCAAAAATATATGATCAATCAAGGTGCATTTACTATTGGTGAACATCACACACGCTGGGTAGAAGATAATCTAGATTCTACCGCTTGGGTAAACCCTGAAGTTAAAAACGAAGGCGAAGACAATTCATCGTCTGAAGAAGTCGTTGTTCCTGTTGAAGTAAATGGGAAAAAATTCAGTGTGAAAATGTTTCTTCCTGAGGGAGCGAGCATTTCTGGGAATTCCAAAAATAACTCCAGTTCAAAAAAACCGCGTAATAAGTCCGGCAATTCCAAATCTTCAAATGAAGCTACAGATGGAACCATTGTTGCACCGATGCAAGGAACAATTGTTGCAGTAAATGTCGCAATTGGTGATGAAGTTACGAAAGGCCAAACGATCTGCATGCTTGAAGCTATGAAAATGGAAAACCAAATCAAAGCCAATGCAGACGGTAAAATTTCAGATCTTCTCATTACTGCCGGAGACCTTGTTGGCGTCGGAGATACTCTTGCCATTCTGGAACCGACTAAATGAGTAAGTTAGAAATAGAAATTAATGCGCCTCTAGAAACAGTTTGGAAACATATTTCCGATATCGAATCTCATGTTTCTTGGATGAATGATGCAAAGACCATCGAACTTATAGATGGTGACCCGAATTCTGTTGGCACAAAGTATCTTTGTGACACACAAATCGGCATTCTGAGCACTAAAGACACTATGAAAGTTATTGCTTATCGCTCGCCAGATTTTATGGAGATAGAACATATTGGCGCGGTTACTGGATCTGGAACATTTACTTTAAAATCTTTAGATAAGAATTCAACTTTATTCGTTTGGGAAGAGAATTTAAAATTTCCACTTTACATGGGCGCATCAATAGGCAAATTTTTTGGGATGGCGCTTCTGCATAAAATATGGAAAAAGAATCTTCTAAATCTTAAAAATGAAATCGAAAATTTAGACAAATAAAAAAGGAGAGCTCAAAGCTCCCCTTCTTTAAGTATTACTTCTAGAAACTAAAAGCCGTAAAGCACTTCCGTTTCAGTACAAACTACGGATGTGGTATCAGTAGCGAAACTAAAGAATGCTTGCAAGTTATCTTTGTCACCTGGGGACAAATTGTATGCAATTGCATCGTAAGTTTCTTTATCTCCGAGATTGCCTTCACATTCAATTGTCACAGTGAATCCGGTATCGAAATCAGCTGTGTTCTCGATGTATGAAGAATAAGTAACGCTACCAAATGAGCTCACGTCTACTTCCTTACGAGTAATTGAATAATCTGAAGATGCAGCAACATCTCCGTTTCGTGCACTTTGATCTTCATATTCTTTGTTAGCTTCGTTGATGCTTCTTTCGAATTCACTGCCTGCCTCGTCGGCTGCGATACCAACGATAACAACTAGCACGAACCAAACAACAGCGATCAAAACTCCTACGAAACCTAAAATGATTCCAGTTATAGCTTGACCTCCGCCGACTCCAGTTTCATTAGCTTTCTTTTTACCAAGAAAACCTAAAATGATCGCCGGAATACCAGTAAAGATATTGAAACAGATTGAAACAATTCCAAGAATCATCGCAGCAACGGCTAAACCGTTAGTTTGTGATTGACCACCTGAAGGAGGCATCGGAGGCATTCCTGGCGGTGGTGGAACTGGTGGTGTTGGCGGTGGCGGTGGTGCTGACCCTGGTGGTGGAGGAACAGTCATTAATACTCCTTTGTAGACTTCAATTAACTACAAGAGTGTAGAACAAAATTTAAACAATAAAGAGTATTTAGTAACCTAAATAATACGCTGGCGATATATCCGTTAAATCCCTTTTGAGAGAACTAATTGGCTGAGTGTGCTTCTTCTTCGCTGATTTCGCCGTCATTTACAACGCCAGCGATACCTGGAACTCGATCCATCACAATTCTTTCAACGCCTGCTTTTAAGGTCATTGTTGACACTGCGCAACTTCCACACGCCCCTACCAATTCAACATGGACAATTGAGTCATCGTCGATACTTATAAATTCGATATCTCCGCCATCACTTTGCAATGCAGGTCGGATTACTTCTAGAGCAGCTAAAACACCAGCTTTACGTGGATCAATTTCGTTCTCAGGTTGTGTTTGTGTGTTCTCAATAGTCATAACTACCTCTTTCTAATCTCTATTATACAACGTTTACGTTAGTTTTCCCAGGTGACATCTGCACCCAATTTTCGTAGACTTTTCGCTAAATCGTGATATCCGCGCCAAACGTGGACGGTATCGTGAATAACTGTTTCACCTTTAGCTACGAGACCAGCTAAGGCAAGAGATGCACCCGCTCTTACATCGTTCGCACGCACTTGTGTACCGCTGAGTTGTTCGACTCCCCTGATTACACAATGTCGACCTTCGGTTCTAATATCTGCACCCATTCGCACGAGTTCTTCGGTGAAACCAAAACGATTATCATAAATATTTTCCGTAACAATACTGGTGCCCTCGCAAGTAGACAATAGTGCTACAGCCATCGGCATGTAATCTGTCGCAAAACCAGGAAAAGGAAGTGTAGAAATATCCACTGCACGAAGCGGTGTTGAAGCCATTGCCCAAATTCCATTTCTGGTTGGCGAAACTTTCATACCCATATCACCAAGTTTTAAAACCACCATTTCGAGTTCGGAAACATTCACACCTTCGAGAGTAATTTCTCCGCCAACAATTCCACACGCCATTAAAAGTGTTCCGGCTTCAATTCTGTCTCCAACGATTCGATGCGAAGTTGGAGAAAGTTCACTGACTCCCTCGATGGTTAGTGTAGACGTACCAACTCCATCAATGTTTGCACCCATTTTTGTCAAGAAAGTACACAGGTCTCTTACTTCAGGTTCGCGTGCAGCATTTTCAATTACAGTTTGGCCATCAGCTAAAACTGCTGCCGTGAGAATATTTTCTGTTGCACCTACGCTAGGAAATTCCAAAACTATTCGCGCGCCAATTAGTTTGTCTGCACGTGCATCGATGAAACCGTGATCCAGGTCAAACGTTGCTCCCATTTTTTCAAGTGCTTTGAAATGCATATCGAGTTTTCGCACTCCGATATTGTCTCCACCGGGGAGAGACACTCGAGCTTGACCGACTCTTGCCAACAGCGGAGAAAGTACATTGATCGAAGCTCTCATTTTTGAAACAAGTTCATATGGAGCTTCTGGTTGAAGATCTCCTGAAGAATCGAGTGTAAAAGTAGTGTCGTCGACTTTGTCAACCTTGACCCCAATGTGTGTCAGTAATTCACACATTGTCGACAGGTCAGCGACTTTCGTCATATTAGACAAAGTCGAAGTACCAGAAGCAAGAAGTGACGCTGCCATTTGTTTCAGCCCAGCATTTTTAGTCATTCCTGAAACAGCAACAGTCCCAGAAAGAGGTTGCGTGCAAGGGTGTACGACTAGGCGATCCATTGATACATTCTACTATTTCATGCCAATATTAGAGAAATGACAAGATATTCACGCCCAGGAGACTATTTTCAAAAGAATCAGCTAAATAAACAAGGTCGCAATCTTCACCAACTGCGTATTGAGTTCTTCGAGAGTAAATTCGTCTGACTTTCTGGTTTTCAATTCATGATTTCCGCCGTTAAGAATCTCAACAACTGTTTTGCCCTGAATTTTGTCTGCTGATTTTCGAAGCTCTTTTTCACTGGCAAACGGATCCCGATCACCAGAAACAAAAAGACACCTTTGTTGGATTTCATAGAAATGTTCATCCTTCAATAACTTTTTACCTGGCGCGTGCAACGGATAACTGAAAAACAAACACGAATCTACTTTGGCTTTAATACCCATAGTATTAGAAATTGATGTAACGAAAGATTTGACACCGATGTCTTTAGCAAGCAAAGAAGCTACACGGCCACCCATTGAACGTCCGCCAATGCTCACATTGATTTGCTTAAAACTGATATGGCGTTTGTTTAGTTCTGAAGCACATTTTTTTATTGCAAATTCCACAGCATCTTGCCAAGCTTTGAGTAAGACTTTAGGACTATCAGGAGTTTTCTTTCCAGCCATCCGATACGGAAAATCGAACCTCACTACCATTGTGCCTTTTGAACTCAAATTTTTAGCAAGCTCTACCAATACTGGAGTGTCCCGAGATCCACCTGCACCAGGAGCCAATACGACAACCCGATTTTTCATTTGTCTGGTTTTTATGGGGATACTTAGCGCATATGGACTTGTCATTAAGGCTAATGTTAACCATATGGATCAACCACATCAACTTCCAACTCGAAATATCGCTCTAGAACTAGTGAGAGTAACAGAAGCGGCAGCGCTTGCTGCAGGGCGACATGTAGGTCGAGGGGAAAAAGAATCTGCTGATGGCGCCGCAGTTGATGCAATGAGAGTAGTTCTAAACACTATTCCAATTTCTGGAACTGTAATTATTGGTGAAGGCGAAAAAGACAACGCACCGATGTTGTTTAATGGTGAACAAGTCGGAAGTGGAGGACCAGAATTCGACATCGCTGTCGATCCTGTCGATGGGACAACTCTGACAGCTTTAGGGTTAGACAATGCAATTGCTGTCATAGCTTTGGCAGACAAAGGAACTATGTTCGATCCCGGACCGGTCATGTATATGGACAAAATTGCTGTTGGACCTAGAGCAAAAGGAAAAATTGATTTAGACCTTCCTGTTGCGGAAAATCTTGCTCGTGTGTCCGAGGCAAATGATACACATATCTCGGAACTTACAGTTGTTATATTGGATCGACCTCGCCACGTTGATTTGATCGAACAAGTACGGCTCGCTGGAGCTCGAATAAAACTAATTCGAGATGGCGATGTCGCAGGAGCAATCGCAGCCGCTCGTCGCGGATCCGGAGTTGATGTGCTCATGGGAATTGGCGGCACTCCTGAAGCTGTTATTGCTGCCGCTGCTTTGAAATGTATGGGTGGCGAAATACTTGGTCGACTTCACCCGAGAGATGAAGTCGAAAAAGCAAATGCACTTGAACTTGGTTATGAACTAGAAAAAGTACTTACTACTGATGATTTGGTTGCCGGAGAAAATATATTCTTCAGTGCCACAGGCATCACAAATGGCGATTTACTTCCTGGGGTGCGCTATGACCAGAATGGAGCTCACACAACATCACTATCGATGCGATCAAGCTCAGGTACAGTAAGAGTTGTCGAAGCTGAACATAATCTTCAAAAGCTACGGAGTTTGTCGGTAATTGAGTATTAACTTCTGATACTCCACCACTTTTGTCTGAAAACGTTATAACCTGTATTAATGCTAACCGCAGCCCTAATTCAAATTGATACCAACAGCCTTGTGATGCTTCTTTGGATCGCTATATTTGCACTTATTATTGTGAACCTAATGGTCATTGGCAATGTAGAAAAAGGTAGCCTTCGAGTTGCTGTTCACTTGATATTAATGGCCTGCATAGTATTTGGATATTTCAACGCAAGAGATATCGAAAGGTGCGCAAAAGGAGCCAATGCTGGAGCGACCTGCCCATTTATTACATTTGAAGTTAAAGTAAGTAAATAAGTTCCAGTTTCCTACCAGGACTTTAATAGTTTTTATAACGTGTCATTTTCTTAGCTCGTGACTTTTGACCTATAACATGTGAGAATATAGCGAAAGCCCCCGTTTTACGAAACTTTTAAGGATGAAAAGTGCGTCGAGCCCCAAAAGAAACTACTCAAGATGTTTCTACCAATGTTTTTTCAAGTGAAGCTTGGTCAAATTCAAATACTAGCTATGCAACTTTTGAAGTAGAAGAAACTATCGATCTGTCTCAGTATGCTGCGACTTCTTTACCTGACACGTTTACAACCAGTTCACGCTCTCCTAGATATACACCCTCACCTCACTCGCCACAATACGAACCATCTCCAAATCAAAGCAATTCGGAAAGTAATCCATTTGACCATTCTGCCTACGACGGACGACCTGCAGCTCCACTTCCTCAGAATGCCAAGTACGAAGATATGCCGTCTTCGTTGCGAAAACGAAAACTCGGAGCTCCCATAGAAGGGCTAGTTCCTGAACAAAATCACATTATTGCACCTCAAACACCACTTGCACCTCAAGCATATATACCTGCACCAAATAAAACAGTTGAGATTGATCACGAGCAGGCATATAAACCCGCTCCTCAAACATCGAATCCACACTTAACAACAACTGCTACACCGCCTGCACAACATTCCCAACCTACATATCAAGAAATGCCTCCATCAGCTCCACCAGTGACTTCAATTCCAGTAAATGATGAAACCATCGAAAGTGAAGTTCCGCTATCAGATTTTGAAAAAGATTTCATTGAAGAAAAATTTATTGATCTGACAGAAGAAATCGTTGAAGCTAAGGTTCAACCAGTTCCACCCTCAATATTTAATACTGGACAAGTTCCAGCGTATGAACCAATTGCATACAATACAAACGATTCTGTTTTCGGTACCCAACATCAAGAAATTTCAGATTCCGATCGCTTATATAAAGATCCAAATCCATCTCGCGACACAATCCAAATCGACTTAGATCTACTAAAACGACTTGGATCTAAAATATCTATAAAAGTAGTTGCGATCGCATTAGTTGCAATTCTTTTATTCACAGCTGCATATCTTGTAATGAAACCGGCATCAAACTCTAATCAAAATACACCTGCAAGTTCTTCTGACTCGAGCTTAATTAGTTCCGAAAAGACAGTTGTTCCATCTGCTGATCAAGGATTAGTTGCTCCCGAGCCTTCAGTAACTTTACCGCCAGTAGATCCCAACTCCACACCGCAAGATGGTGGAGGAGCAATCGTCACATACGACGAAAACGGCAATGCTGTTTACTCAAGTCCAACAAACCAAAACTTCAATGGCGATTAAGCTATAACGCCTAATCCCCTACTTAATCTTTGAATTTTAAACCTTCTATATTACAAAACACGCTTAAAAATGTACCTTCGGGGTTGAACTGAATTTCAGCAACAACATCTATGGTTTCTTCAGGTGCAACAACTTGAGTATCAACAGTCGTTGACTTAGATTCTCCTCCTCCATCACATTTAACATCAACAGAAAAGGCCGTATCAGAATCTGTTTTATTAGTTAGAGGCGATTCAAATGTCACTAGTCCTGATTCGCTAATGTCAACCGTTGGTTGACCTAGTTCGACATCATCCTGAAGCACAGTTGAACCACTGGAATTACTTGTCGTAGTTTCCGAGCCAGGGAAAGAAACCGTTCCTATTACGACTAGTACAACCCAAATGATGGTAGCGAAAAGA
>Ga0209573_1000582_pt1 | contig 73483 bp, 68 predicted proteins | sample TNRBio252014_DNA_FD_185870 | JGI IMG/M metagenome (GOLD analysis project Ga0209573, IMG submission 185870) | Wastewater treatment Type I Accumulibacter community from EBPR Bioreactor in Madison, WI, USA - TNR Reactor_6/25/2014_ DNA (SPAdes)... | ecosystem: Engineered > Bioreactor > EBPR >...
ATCCAGCACACCCCGCTCACGCATGGCCTGGATAGCCGGCGTGACGGGAATGCCGGTGACCGAAACGACCGAGCCCGGAATAAGCCCCCGGCGGACACGATCTTCAACGCGCGCCACAGCCGCACGTCCGGCGTCTGGGCCGAAATCACCTTCGTTGAACTGTGGCGGGCGCCGGGTAACCCAGATCGTCCTGGCCACCTGCGAGATTTCATCCAGCATCTGAAGAGCCGAGATGCCGGCGCCTACGATCACGACGCGCTGACCGGCGAATTCCGCCGCCGTGTGGTAATCGTGCGTATGGAGCTGACGGCCGCCAAACAGCTCGCGCCCGGGATAATAGGGGATCTGCGGCGCATCCCACGTCCCTGTGGCGTTGATGAGGCCGCGCACTGAGAAGGTTTCGTGATCGGTCTCGATGCGTATGCGGTCGCCGCGCGGACAGGCGACGCGGGCGGTCACCGGACGATAGACCGGCAGGTGGAAGCGCTGCTCATAGGCCTGGAAATAGGCGGGCACGGCTATTGCGGCCTGCACTTCGGTCTGCCCGGGGTCCAGAACTTCTGCAAAGCCCATGCCAGGCAAGTCATGCAGGCGATTGATTGTTTTCATGGTCAGTGTCGGCCAGCGAAACTGCCATGCGCCGCCGGCCTTCGGCGACTTGTCGAGAACCAGAAAACCCTTGCCGCCTTTCAGGCCCAGTTTCTGGAGATGGTAAGCCGATGACAAGCCTGCCTGTCCGCCACCAATGACCAGAATGTCGATTTTGTAGGCAATGTTGTCCATCGCTTTTGCACATAGCCGGTTTGCCATTTGCACACTAGAAGCAGGTTGCATCGGCGCAGTTTGGTCCCGCATAATGGACCATGACGCATATGCCCGAACCGCAGAAACAAACCGAACTCAACCGGCTGGCTGTGTCGGCGACCGTGCATTGCCTGACGGGATGCGCGATTGGCGAGGTGCTGGGCATGGTGATCGGCACATGGGCCGGCTGGACAGCGCTTGCGACGATCATCCTTTCCGTCGTGTTGGCTTTTTTCTTCGGATACAGCCTGACAATGCGGCCGCTTCTAGCTGCGGGTCTGCCTTTCGCCCAAGCGGCGCGGCTGGCGCTGGCGGCCGATACGGCCTCGATAACCATCATGGAAATCGTCGATAATCTGGTGATGCTGTATATTCCCGGCGCGATGAATGCCGGGCTGGGCTCTTGGCTGTTCTGGGCCAGTCTTGTGGCGTCGCTTGCAATCGCAGGCATAGCGGCGTTTCCGGTGAACAGGTGGCTGATTGCCCGTGGCAGGGGCCATGCTGTAGTCCACGCATATCATGGCGGCTCCCATAGTCATGACCATGGCGGGCATGAAGGCCATCACCATTGAGACCGGCGGCATGACAAGCGGAATCCATCACGTCACGGGCATTACCCGCAACGTCCAGAAGAATGTCGACTTCTATGCCGGATTTCTCGGGTTGCGGCTGGTCAAGCAGACCGGCGGTTACGAAGACGCCGAACAGCTGCATCTGTTCTATGGCGACAGGCTCGGAACACCGGGGTCGATCGTCACGTTCCTTGTCTGGCAGGACGGCATGCCGGGCCGGGTTGGCCATGGGCAGATTTCGGAGGTCGCCTTTGCCGTGCCGAAGATTTCGATTGGTGAGTGGCTGACGCGCGCCATTTCTGCGCAGGTTCCAGTCTCGGGACCAGCGCAGGAGATGGGCGAGCCGGTTCTGCGGCTGAAAGACCCCGACGGGATCATCGTCAAACTCGTTGGCATTGATCTTCAGGCCGCTGCGCCGCTGGCCGATCCACTTGCGCCGGCGCGGCTGCGCGGCGTCACCATCCTGACGGAAAAACCGGACGAAACGGCGGCCTTTGCGGCCCGGTTCGGCTTCCTGCCCGGTGAGATGGCTGGCAATACGCGCCGGCTTATATCGGAGAGTGGTGACGTCATCGATATTCGCGACGCTTCCGGTTATGTGCCCGGCATTCCCGGAACCGGGACATTGGACCATGTTGCGTTGAGAGCGGTGGATGCTGATGCGCTGCGTCAGATGAGGCTCGGCCTGCGTGACGCCGAAGGCGTCACCAATGTGCATGACCGCAAGTATTTTCTGTCACTCTATGTGCGTGAACCGGCCGGGACGCTGTTTGAATACGCGACCGACGCGCCGGGCTTCACGGTTGACGAAGACGAAACTCGCCTGGGGGAAACGCTGTTTATTCCGCCGCATGACGCCGCACGCGCCGCCGATCTGCGGGCGGTCCTGCCGCAATTCGCGCGCCCGGGCGAAGAGCGCATGCCTGAGCGCGACCTGCCCTTTGTGCATCGTTTCCATACGCCACAGGACCCGGATGGATCGGTGATTGTTCTGCTGCACGGCACCGGCGGCAATGAGGCGGATCTGATGCCGTTGGCCAGCCGGATTGCGCCGCGCGCCGCTCTGCTTGGCGTCCGCGGCCGGTCGACCGAAGAGGGCGTGGTGCGGTGGTTTCGCCGCTATTCGCCAACACAATTTGATCAGGCCGATATAGGCGCCGAAGCGGAAGCCTTCGCGGCGTTTATTGATGGCGCTGTCTCGGGCTATGGACTTGACCGCGCTCGAACGACTTTTCTGGGCTATTCCAACGGAGCGAACCTGCTGGGCGCCATGTTGCAGCTGCATCCGTCCGCCATCAAACGCGCCATTCTGATGCGGGCGGCGCAAGTCCTGGAGGACCCGCCTGCAGCAGAGCTTGCCGGCGCCCGTGTTCTCTTGCTTTCGGGGGAGCGTGATCCGTTTGCGGCTTCAGGCGAGGCGCTGGCGGACCAACTTGGCGTTGATGGGGCCATGATCGAGACCTGCATTCTGGATGCGGGCCATGAACTTGTCCCTGCCGATGAAACCTGCGCCGCACAATGGTTAGGCGCGGTCTAAGCCGCGCGCCGGGCCCGGCGGCTTTTGATTCGCCTCCGTAACGGTTTCGCTTTTGGCATTCGGCGTATCCTGCTTCTGCGCGCCCGCAAGGATTGCAGGAATGGCGCAGACGCCGCCTTCGCAGGCCTGGCCGTCCTCGCCGAGCTGAACCAGCTTGATCGTCATGTCGCTGCTCCCTTGCGCTCATTGGCGACCTGGGACAGCGCCTTCAGGAACAACTCGCTCTCCTGCGCGCCCGACAGGCCGTATTTGCCGTCTACGACAAAAAACGGAACGCCGCGAATGCCAAGTTCGGCCGCCTGCGCCTTGTCGGCGGCGACGGCTTTGGCGTATTGGCCGGATTCCAGAGCCTTCAAAGCGGCGGTGCGATCCAGTCCAACTCCGACAGCCAGATCGGCCAATTCCTCAATATGGCCGACATGGCGGCCTTGCGTGAAATAGGCGGCGAGCAGGCGCTCCTTCATCTCATTGCCCTTGCCATTGGCAGCGGCGAAATGGATCAACTCATGGGCTTTTCCGGTATTGGCCGTTTGCACCTTGTCGAGCTGGTAGCCAAGGCCTTCTTGCGCAGCGATCCCGGTTACCTGGGCGCTCATGCGGGCGACATCAGCGGGTGACGCTCCCAGATGTTTCGCCAGATATTCGGCATGTGTGCCGCGATAGTCGGCCGGTGTAGCCGGGTCGAGCTGAAAGCTGTGATATTCAACCTTAACCGGCGGCGCGCCAGGCGTTGCGGCAAACTGCCCGACCGCCTTCTCGAACCGCCGCTTGCCGATATAGCACCACGGGCAGGCGATGTCGGACCAGATGTCGATCTTGATCGGTTTTGTCATGTCCGTCTCCTTCATGCGGCCAGCGGCAGAGCGAGCGCTTCGCGCATGGCGTTGCTGTCGAGCGGCGCGCCGAATACTGGCGTGCCAATGTCAAATGATCGGGCTGTCGCCAACGTACCGGCATCGACCGCATCAAAACCGATCCGGTCAATCAGATTGGCGACAATGCGGCGCGCCAGCGGATCGTCGCCGGCAACGGCTAGCGCGCGGCGGTTCGGGTCACCCTGAGGCCGCGCCTCTTCGTCGATCTCATGATAGCCCATATGGTTGAAACTGCGCACCAGCCGCGCGCCGTCGAGATAGTGGGCCACAATCTCGGCGCTGGACTGGCCGCGCTCGAACTCCGGCAAGGTCCCTTCTGTCTGCGACCAGTAGTTCATCGCGTCGATGACGATCTTGCCGGCCAGAAGCTCCGGCTTGAGCGAGCGATACTTTGACAGCGGCAGCGCCAGGATAACGATATCGCTGGCAGCGATCACGTCCGCCGCATCGCCTGCCTTGGCGCCGGGCGCCACAAAGCCGAGCATCAGCTCCAGCTCGGAAGCCGGTTTGGCGGTTGCGACGCGCACGCTGTAACCTGCAGCAATTGCCCGCCGCGCAATAGCCGTGCCGATCCTGCCGGCGCCAAGGATGCCGATTGTCTTGATATCAGCCATATCCGTGTCCTCCACTCAGGCAGCCTTCGCCGTGGCCTGCTTTTCGGCCAGCGCGGCATCCACCAGCGGCTTGACCTTGGTTCCGAGCAATTCGATCGACTTCAGGAAGTCCTTCTGCGGTACCTGACCCAGATCCATCTGGAAGAAATGCCTGCTGTGGCCCATCGCGTCGTGAAGGGCGACTATGCGTTCGGCGATTTCTTCCGGTCCGCCAACAAATAGCGCACCGCCGCTATTGGCGTCATGATTGAATCCAGCGCGCTGTGGCGGCGCAAAGCCGCGGATCTTGCCAAGGTCCGTCATGGCGCTGAGCCAGTGGTTCCACCAGAGATCTTTCGCCGTCTTTGAATCACTGCCGACAAAGCCGGGGCTTGCGACCGAGACGCGGACGTCAGCGCCCGGCTTTGCCACCTGCTCTGCGGCGCGGCGGTAAAGATCGGCCAGCGGCGCAAAGCGTGCGGCCTGTCCGCCGATGATCGCGTAGGAGACCGGCAGGCCGGCAATCGCCGCCCTGACCGAAGAGTTCGGGTTGCCGCCGGTGGCGAGCCATATGGGCAGGCGACCGGAATCGGGCCGGGGCACGACGAGCGCATCCTTCAGCGACGGCCGGAACTTGCCTTCCCAGGTGATCTTCTCACGCTCGTTCAGCTTGAGCAAAAGATCCAGCTTTTCGGCATAAAGTTCGTCATAGTCGTTCAAACTGTGACCTAAAAGCGGAAAGCTCTCGGTCGACGAACCGCGCCCAGCCGTGATTTCGGCCCGGCCATTTGACACAGCGTCCAGTGTTGCAAACTGCTGATAGACGCGCACCGGGTCGTCGGTCGAGAGCACTGTGACTGCGCTGCCCAGCTTGATGTTTTTCGTCACCGATGCGGCGGCGCCCAGTACAACTGTCGCGGCGGAGGCTGGCATCTCATAGGTGTGATGTTCGCCAATTCCAAAATAATCCAGCCCGACTTCGTCGCTGAGTTTTATTGCTTCAAGCAGATTGCGCATCGCATCAGCCGTCGAGCCGAGCTCGCCAGTCGCCGGGTCGCGCTGCACATCGCCAAAACTGTAGACGCCGAGTTCCATTGTCCTCTCTCCTTCATCCCCAGATTGCCGGAAAATTCCCGGCTGCATCTGGTATATTTTCGTAACTTGACCTAATATTGATACTTGAAGAGAAAGAACAAGAAGGCACATCCATGTTACCTGCATCAGGCGCACCGGCGCCCATTCCAACAACCGGACTGCTGGACGCTTGCCATGCCGCACGGACGATTTTGTCGCGTGTCGGCGACAAATGGTCGGTGCTTATTGTCATGTCCCTGCGCGAGGGCCCGCGCCGCTTTAGCGAGATCAAGCGCGCGGTCGGAACAATCTCGCAGCGCATGCTGACGCTGACGCTGCGTTCGATGGAGCGCGATGGACTGGTGACGCGCAAAGTTTACCCTACGACGCCGCCGCGCGTTGAGTATGAATTGACCGGGCTTGGCCATTCACTGCGCACGCCGGTTGAGGCGCTCGGGCAATGGGCTGTCGCCAATGAGGCTGAGATCGCCGCCGCGCAGGCGCGGTTTGACGCCGCGACCGGCGACGGCGAGAAGGCGGCATAGCCCGGTGCGACATAGGCCAGTGCAGCGCGGCGCGGGCGGTATGCTCAGGCCAGCCGATATCGGGATCAGACGTGCACTTCCGAATAGGTTCCGTCATCGGTGGCGCCCATCGGCCTGAGATAACAATAAAGCAGATAGGCGTAGAATCCCGCGATCAGCATCATGGTGAGCCAACCCGGGAACAGACCAAGACTGGCGGCGGCGATCGCGTCTTCCAGCAAACGCATGAATTGCGGGTAGGAGCCTGTTGTGTCCGCAATTGAGGCTGTTGAAATCTTCTGTAGCCAGGCGAGCAGAAGCAGCACGAAGATCCAGACGTAGTTGCGGCGCAGTCGCCGGGATAGCGCGTCAGCATAAGAGATGCGGAAACGCGGTTCTCTCAACCCGGTCCCCAGTATATGCTGCCAGTTGGCGGCATAGTCTGCAGCAGGTGAGAATATCTGTGCGAAATAGTGCCGCTCGAACTGTCTGACGCGGGCCCGGTACACGTCGAAAAAGCGATAGCGGCGCGCCTCCACGCGCAGCAGCAGGTAACACAGCATCATTGCAAAGATGATTACGCCGTGATGTGCGCTTTGTGCAGACAGCGCCACCGATGACATGGCTGCAACCACTGTGATGGCCCAGTTGGATGTTCGGTCGATGCGGTCTCGCCAACTGCCCATGCGCGCGATCTCGGCGCGATGAAAATGGGCGACGGTTGTGATGATATCGCCTGCCGTCGATGGCAGTGGAACACCCTGGTTCACTTTCGATGTTGCAGATTCTGGCACGTTTCCCTCCCTTGGCGCCAAACAAGAGGGGAATGCTAGACCGTTTTGCCGGTATGGTCAGCCGGCATCATATGGCGGAAGCAGACGCTTCGCCGCGCCGCAGACTTGACATTTGGGCCTTGATGGCGTTGAAGCAGCTCAAATTTAGCGACGAGTACAACTCCGAGCCACCGACTGAAGCTGGACTTCAGAGGTCATCATCCGGCAGCGCGATGCGCCCCCGGGTGTTTTTTGGCTTTGAGCTTTGGTTTCGCGCCGCTCAGTGACTACCTGTCTGGCCAGGTCCAGAACAAGGAAACAAAGAATGTTCGAATCGCTTCAGGAACGCCTTGGCTCAATCCTGAACAATCTGACCGGGCGCGGCGCGCTGTCCGAGGCTGATGTCTCGGCGGCGCTGCGCGAGGTGCGCCGCGCCCTGATCGAGGCCGATGTGGCGCTCGATGTCGTGCGTTCGTTTACCGACAAGGTGCGCACAAAGGCCGTCGGCGCCGAGGTTTTGAAGTCGATCAAGCCCGGCCAGATGGTCGTCAAGATCGTGCATGACGAACTGGTCGACATGCTGGGCGCAGAGGGCGTCGCGATCGACCTTAACGCGCCGGCGCCAGTCGTGATCATGATGGTCGGCCTGCAGGGTTCGGGCAAAACGACCACTTCGGCCAAGATCGCCAAGCGGATGAGCGAGCGGCAGGGCAAAAAGGTGCTGATGGCGTCGCTCGATACGCGCCGCCCCGCCGCACAGGAACAGCTGCGTCAGCTTGGCGAACAGGTGAAAGTTGCGACGCTGCCGATTGTCGCCGGGCAGGGTCCGGTCGAGATCGCCAGGCGCGCCGTTCAGGCTGCCAGGCTCGGCGGCCATGACATCGTCATTCTCGATACAGCGGGCCGCACACATATTGACGAGCCGTTGATGGTCGAAATGGCCGACATCAAGACGGCATCCAACCCGCATGAAATTCTGCTTGTGGCCGACTCGCTGACCGGTCAGGACGCTGTCAATCTCGCCACCAGTTTCGATTCCAGGGTCGGCATTACCGGCCTTGTTTTGACCCGTATGGACGGCGACGGACGCGGCGGCGCGGCGCTTTCGATGCGGGCCGTGACCGGCAAGCCGATCAAGCTGATCGGCACCGGCGAAAAGATGGACGGGTTGGAGGAATTCCATCCGAAGCGTATCGCCGACCGCATTCTTGGCATGGGCGACATTGTTTCGCTGGTCGAGAAGGCTGCCGAGCATATCGACGCGGAAAAAGCCGCGGCGATGGCCAAGAAGATGCAGTCGGGCAAGTTTGACCTTGACGATCTGGCGGACCAGCTCAGGCAGATGCAGAAAATGGGCGGTATGGGCGGCATCATGGGGATGATGCCGGGCATGGCCAAGATGAAGGACCAGATGGCGACTGCCGGGCTGGACGACAAGATGTTCGGCCGCCAGCTGGCGATCATCTCTTCGATGACCAGGGCCGAACGCACCAACCCGGATATGCTCAAGCACAGCCGCAAGAAGCGTATCGCCGCAGGCTCCGGCACCGACGCCGCCGAAATCAACAAGCTGCTCAAGATGCATCGCGGCATGGGCGACATGATGAAGGCGATGGGCGGCAAGGGCAAAGGCGGCGGCATGATGCGCTCGATGATGGGCGGGCTGGCCTCCAAGATGGGCCTTGGCGGCATGATGCCAGGCGGCCTGGGGGGTATGGGCGGCGCGATGCCGGATCTCTCGAAGATGGACCCCAAGCAACTCGAGGCGCTGCAGAAGCAGGCGGAGGCCGCCGGCATGAAGATGCCTGGCGGCGGCTTGCCGCCGGGACTTGGCAGGGCGGGTTTGCCAGGGTTGGGCGGCGGCGGGCTTCCGGGTCTGCCGGGCGGCATGAAGCTGCCGGGCCTTGGCGGGGCTCCGCGAGGCCTGCCAGGACCAGGCAAGAAGAAGTGAGACATTTATGAGCGATATGGACAAACCGGAAGATGTCGCCCGCGCCAAGGTGCTGCTGAAGGATCTGCGCGGCTCGATCGACCGCATCGACGCAGCGCTGGTCTACATGCTGGCCGAGCGTTTCCGCTGCACCGAGGCTGTCAGCCGGCTGAAGACCGAGCACAACCTGCCGCCGGCGGACAGGACCCGCGAGGAATGGCAAATCGAGCGGCTCCGCACATTGGCCGCAGACGCAAATTTCAATCCCGATTTTGCGGTGAAGTTCCTCAATTTTATCATCAAGGAAGTTATCCGGCATCACGAGGCGATCAATGAAGGCCGCACGGACGCCGATACCGTGAAGACCTGAACGGCTAACCGTTCAGCCAGAACCCAAACCGAAATTCAGAGCATTCCAGGAGATAACAATGGCACTGAAAATCAGACTGTCGCGCGCTGGCGCGAAAAAGCGTCCCTACTACCACATCGTCGTCGCCGACGTGCGCTCGCCGCGCGATGGCCGTTTCATTGAAGCAGTGGGTTCATGGAACCCGACGCTCCCCAAGGACGGCGAGCGCGTCAAGCTCGACGCCGACAAGGTGAAGGCGTGGATGGACAAGGGCGCCTTGCCGACTGACCGCGTGCTGCGTTTCCTCGACCAGGCCGGCATCTCCAAGCGTGACGCCCGGAGCAACCCTGAAAAGGCGAAGCCGGGCAAGAAGGCTGTCGAGCGCGCCGCCTTGCAGAAGCAAGCTGAAGAGGCTGCCGCCGCCGCCGCCGCCACAGCAGCCGCCGAAGCAGCCAGCTAGTCTAACGAGCAAATGGCGGCCATGGCCTGGCCGCCATATTTTCCGACACCAGCACTAAGCGGCCCGCCTGGGCAATTTCCAGTTGGGCCGTACAAAGTGGCAGGTATAGCCGTTCGGATATTTCTCCAGATAGTCCTGATGCTCCGGTTCGGCCTCCCAGAAGTCGCCAGCCGGCGCCAGCACGGTCACAACCTTGCCGGGCCAAAGGCCTGAAGCATCAACATCGGCGATCGTGTCCAGCGCGACCTCGCGCTGTTCTTCGCTGGTGTAGAAGATCGCCGAGCGGTAGCTCAGACCGCGGTCGTTGCCCTGACGGTTCAGGGTCGACGGATCGTGTATCTGGAAGAAGAACTCCAGCAGATCACGGAAACTGATCCTGTCGGGATCGAAGACGATTTCGATGGCCTCGGCATGCGTGCCGTGGTTTCGATAGGTGGCGTTCTTCACGTCACCGCCGGAATAGCCGACGCGGGTGGAAATGACGCCCGGCAGCCGGCGCACCAGCTGCTGCACGCCCCAAAAGCAGCCGCCTGCGAGGATCGCGGTCTCTGTTCGTCCACTCATGTCTCGGGTTCCTTTCGGCTTGCTTTGGAATATCTATGCTGTGCTGGAATGTGGTGAAGTCCGTCACGCGCCGCAAGGCCACAACACAATAACCGTTGAGACAAGGCAGGCCATGACGCGCAAACTGATCTCCACCGGCTCGCCGTTTGAAGAGACAGCCGGCTATTCGCGCGCAGTGGTGCAGGGTGACTGGTGTTTTGTCTCCGGCACAACAGGGTATAATTACACCACCATGCAGTTGCCCGAAGGCGTCGCGGCGCAGACCCGCAATTGCCTCACAACAATTGCCGCCACGCTTGAGCAGGCGGGCTTTGCGACACAGGATGTGGTGCGCTGCCGCTACTACGTCACGGATCGCGCTTTCGTATCGATCGTCTTCCCGATCCTCGGCGAATGCTTTGGCGACATCCGGCCTGCGGCGACTATGGTCATATGCGGCCTGATCGAGCCCGCGATGAAAATCGAGATTGAGGTGACGGCGCTGCGGCGCTCCTGATCGCTTCGGACTTGCGCCGCGCGGGCCTTGCCATTAGCAAGACCCCAATTCTCCCATATCCGCGAAAGGCTCCCCGATGGCGAAGCGCAAATTATTCCTCCTGCCAGGCGACGGCATCGGCCCCGAGGCCATGGCTGAAGTGCGCAAGATCATTGCAGCCATGAATGAAACCATGGACGCCGGATTCGAAACCGACGAAGGGCTCGTCGGCGGCTCGGCCTTTGATGCGCATGGCCAGGCGATTTCAGATGCGGATATGGAAAAGGCGCTTGCCGCAGACGCGGTGCTTTTTGGCGCTGTTGGCGGCCCGAAATGGGATGCTGTGCCTTACGAGGTTCGCCCCGAAGCCGGACTGCTGCGGCTGCGCAAGGACCTGGAACTGTTTGCCAACCTGCGCCCGGCTATCTGCTATCCCGCGCTGGCGGCCTCATCCTCACTCAAGCAAGAGGTCGTCGAGGGTCTCGACATCCTGATCATCCGGGAGCTGACCGGCGGCGTCTATTTTGGCGAGCCGAAGCAGATCATTGACCTGGGCAACGGCCAGAAGCGCGCCATCGACACACAGGTCTACGACACATTCGAGATCGAGCGTATTTCGGGCGTCGCCTTTGAGCTGGCGCGCACCCGCAAGAACCACGTGACTTCGATGGAAAAGCGCAATGTCATGAAGTCCGGCGTCTTGTGGAACGAGGTGGTGACGGCGACGCACAAGGCGAAATACGCAGACGTCAAACTAGACCATATGCTGGCGGACGCCGGCGGGATGCAACTGGTGCGCTGGCCCAAGCAATTCGACGTTATCGTCACCGACAATCTTTTCGGCGATATGCTGTCGGACGTGGCGGCCATGCTGACCGGGTCGCTGGGCATGCTGCCTTCAGCTTCGCTCGGCGCGCCAGACGCCAAGACCGGCAAGCGCAAGGCGCTCTATGAACCCGTCCACGGCTCTGCGCCCGATATTGCCGGCCAGGGCGTCGCAAACCCGATCGCCATGATCGCTTCATTCGCCATGTGCCTGCGCTACTCCTTTAACATGGTTGCCGAAGCAGACCGTCTGGAGGCTGCAATCGCCGCAGTGCTTGATGACGGCTATCGCACCAAGGACATCATGTCGCAAGGTATGACCGAGATCGGCACAATCGCCATGGGCGACAAGATCCTGGAGAAGTTCCTGGCGCTCGGAGCCTGATCCGCCCCGGCATCAATCAGCCCGTCGTCAATCACCGGGCGCACTGGCGCCGCCGCCCGCGCCTCGCCGGGCAATCGACATCACTTGAGAATAGGAGCGCTCTCATGCGCCCCACAACCGTTGTTGGCCCTACCTACGCCGGCATAGATTTCGGCACATCCAATACCACCGCTGCGATCATCGAGAATGGCGCGCCACGCCTGATACCGCTCGAAGGCGACCGCGTGACCTTGCCCAGCGCACTGTTCTTTTCGCTCGGCAGCGGAGAGATCGCCGTCGGGCGCGCTGCGCTCAACCTCTATGCCGAGGGCGCAGATGGACGCCTGATGCGCGCCTTGAAAAGCGTCTTGGGGAGCGGTCTGATCGCTGAAAAGACCCGGGTGGGCAAACGTCTGTTGCGGTTCGACCAGATCATCGGCCTGTTTATCGGCGCGCTTAAGGCGCGTCTGGCGGCGCAAAAGATTGAGCCTTCAGATCTGGTGATGGGCCGGCCTGTGCGTTTTGTCGACGATGATGACGCAGCCGATGCAAGGGCGCAGGCGGAACTGGAAGCGGCGGTTCGCGAACACGGCTTTCGTCATGTCGAGTTCCAATACGAGCCTATCGCAGCCGCGCTGGACTATGAAAGGCAGGTCGCAGGCGAAGAACTGGCCTTGATCGCCGATATTGGCGGCGGCACGTCCGACTTTTCCATTGTGCGCCTGTCGCCACAACGCGCAAACGCCGCCGACCGCAAGAACGATATCCTCGCCAATGGCGGCGTTCATGTCGGCGGAACCGATTTTGACCGGCTGATCTCTATCGCCTTTGTCATGCCCGAACTGGGTTATCTCACACCGACCAGAGACGGAAAGCGCAACCTGCCGGCCGGATATTTCATCGACCTCGCAACATGGCACCGCATCCACCGCCTCTACACGTCAAAGGCGCTGATCGACCTGAAGCAAATCCGCTATGAAGCGGCGCGGCCCGATCTTGTCGACCGTATGATTGAAGTGGTGGAAAACCGCTACGGCCACGCTCTGGCGGCCAAGGTGGAAACCGCCAAGATTGAGCTCAGCGATCACATTCACGCTTCCGTGCGGGTCGACCTGCCGGATGTGCATTTTGAAGCCCGGCTTGAGCGCGACGCGATCAACGAAGTCATCGCCTCCGGCGTTGGACGCATCGCTGCTGCGCTTCTTGACACCGTCAAGTCAGCGGGACTTTCGCCCGCAGACATTACGTCCGTCTTTCTCACCGGCGGCTCGACCTCGCTTCCGGCGGTGCGCCGTGCGATCCTAAAATGCGTGCCGTCGGCACGCGTCGTTGATGGAGACGTTTTCGGTTCAGTCGGCCTCGGTCTGGCGCTCGACGCAGCCCGTAAATTCAGCTGAAATCCGCCCGCGCAGATCGGTTCACGCCAGTCGGCGGACGAAAATTTCATCTGCTGCGTACTGTTCATCGGGCAGGCCATCAACAGCGACCTGATTTCGTCCGCGCCGTTTTGCATTGTAGAGCGCTCTGTCCGCCCGCCCCAACAGATCTTCATAAGTGTCTGTTTGTCGCCACTCGGCAACGCCAAAGCTGGCGGTGAAGTCGCTCTCGCCGGCATCCAGATGCGGCAGCACAGACTGGCTGAAGGCGGCTCCCACGCCCAGCGCAACCGTGCGTGCGACTGCGGCGTTAGCCCCGCACAAAAAGATCGCAAACTCCTCGCCGCCGATGCGTCCGACCGGGTGCGAAGCGCCAACCACATCGGCTAGAATACGTCCGAAAATCGCGATAACCCGGTCTCCCGTCTGGTGCCCGAACCGGTCATTGATGTCCTTGAAATAATCCAGATCGCACAAGATCAGCGAGGCCGGCAGACGCCGGTCTGCGTGGGCCACGACCGCCTTTTCAAAACCGCGCCGGTTGAGCAACTCTGACAGAACATCCGTATCACTGCTTCTCGATAACTCGCCCACAAGGTCGCTGACAACGGCCAGCGCCAGTGTCGACGCAACCATCAACGAGGTAATCGAATGGGAAAAGACAAAGCCAATCCAGGCGGGAGACTGACTCAAAGCATCCGGATCGATAGCGCCGGCCAGATGCATGAAAAGCGCGGAACGAAGCGCCATGGTGGCGCCATTCAGGCCGATAAGCGCCATCAGCACGCGATCAATCGTCGATCTTGCGCGGATTTGATATGCCGCCAACATCAATAGCGCGCCTATTCCGCCGGTAATGAAATAGGCCCGCCCCGAAAAATCTGGTCTGATAAGCGTAAACCAAAAGGCGCCGGTGAGGCCTGCAGCGACTATCAGCGCCATCAGGCGGACAGGCGCCGGGCGATCATATCGCTGGCTGATGGCCGTCACCATCAGGCTCGCTGCGGCCATGAACGCAATTTGCGCAAGGAACCGGCTGGAATGGCCGAACACCGGCAGATCGAACTGATGCAGCAAAAACCCTGTCGCGGACAGGAAGTAGACAATAGCGAGCTGCAACACATAGCGCCGCGAACGATCTTGCCGCCAAAGCAGCAAAAACACCGCCCCGAAGACAATGCCGAGCGCCGGATTCAGAAGCACCAGGGAAAGGTTCGCACTCAAACAGGAGGCCTTGCGACGGTTATGCCTTCATAAATTTGGCTGATTCCGCCGAAGAACTGGTTAATCCCTGATGGGACCAGTCCCCGTTTCCTGTAGCGCGACAAAAACGGGGCACTGCCCCGCCTTGCGGGGCAGCCTTTTTGCTTTTGGAGCCCGACACTCTAACCGGGTATGGCTGCGCAATCAGTCCTTGCGGTCGCGGGCCGCCAGTGTACGCAAACGCAGCGCATTGAGCCGGATGAAGCCCTCTGCGTCCTTCTGGTCATAGGCGCCGCGATCGTCCTCGAAAGTGACAAGGTCGTTGCGGTAAAGTGATTTGGACGAGCGGCGGCCAGCCACAATCACATTGCCCTTGTAGAGCTTGAGTCGAACTTCGCCCTCGACATCCTCCTGGCTCTTGTCGATCAGCGCCTGCAACATTTCGCGCTCGGGCGAATACCAGAAGCCGTTGTAGATCAGCGACGCGTAGCGCGGCATGATCTCGTCTTTCAGATGCCCCGCGCCACGGTCCAGCGTGATCGATTCGATCGCGCGGTGGGCAACCAGAAGGATTGCACCGCCGGGCGTCTCGTAGACGCCGCGCGATTTCATGCCGACAAAACGGTTCTCGACCAGATCGAGCCGGCCAATACCGTTGTCATGGCCAAGTTCATTCAATGCGGCCAGCATCCTGGCTGGCGAGAGCTTCTTGCCGTTCAGGGCGACCGGGTCGCCCTTTTTGAACTCAATGGTGATTTCGGTGGCCCGATCGGGCGCTTCCATAGGAGAGATGGTCCGCTGATGGACATATTCTGGCGCCTCTTCCCATGGATCTTCCAGAACCTTGCCTTCGGATGAGGAATGCAGAAGGTTTGCGTCGACCGAGAACGGCGCTTCGCCGCGCTTGTCCTTGGCGATCGGTATCTGGTGTTTCTCTGCGAAGTCCAGCAAATCGGTGCGTGACTTGAAGCTCCAGTCGCGCCAGGGCGCGATCACCTTGATGTCAGGGTTCAACGCATAGGCCGAAAGCTCGAAACGAACCTGGTCGTTACCCTTTCCGGTCGCGCCATGCGCAACCGCGTCTGCTCCGGTCTCCCTTGCGATCTCGACCAGATGTTTGGAGATCAGCGGGCGCGCGATCGAGGTGCCCAGTAGATAGGTTCCTTCGTAGACCGTGTTGGCGCGGAACATCGGGAAGACGAAATCCTTGACGAACTCCTCGCGGACGTCGCGGATGAAAATCTCCTTGGCGCCCATCATTTCGGCCTTCCTGCGGGCCGGCTCGAGGTCGCTATCGCCCTGGCCGAGATCGGCGGTGAAGGTCACAACCTCCGCGCCCAATTCCGTCTGCAGCCATTTCAGGATAATTGAAGTGTCCAGACCGCCTGAATAGGCAAGAACGACCTTCTTAACATTCGCGTGTTTAGCCATCATGGTCCTCATGCAGATTTGGCGGTCTCTTAGCAGGAAACCGGCCATGGGCAAGGCGGGTCTGACTAGGCCACGCCCATGGCGGCCTCTTGCACCAGCTGCAGATCGGCGTCGATCATGCCACTCAGCCGCGCCCGCTCAAGCGCCAGACGGGAGATGCGGCGCGCGTTTTTCCTATAGCGCTCTTCGCCGGTAGCGGCCAACGCGGCCAGCGCCTTTTGCAGGCGGATCTGAATTTCGACCATATGCGCCCCGTCGCGAGCGATGGGACGAAATGCGTCATCGAACAGATCTTCAATTTTCAGGTCCGGCACGCGGACCCGCTGGGTGACCGGCTCTGATGGCGACGGTTCGGGTACGGACCAGGTCGCGAGAATGCGGACATGCCGACCGAGAACATCAATGGCGGTGCCAGGGTCATTTATTGCCGGGGACAGGGCGCGTGACGCAATTTCTGTCAGGACGCAGACGCCAAAACGCGGGTCCTGATCGTAGATGCGGACGTGATCGATCTCGAAAGCTTCCGCAAGCTGCGCCCGGCAGGTCTCGTCCAGCTCCGGGCTTGAGGCGATTGCGACAGGTTTGCCCGGACCAACATAGCTGCCAGGAAGGCAGAACAAGTCGAGTTCGATCTGGTGCTGTTCGCACAACTCACCCAGCAGGACCATATCAATGTGTTGCACGTAACCATACTCGCCGACATGAACGGCCGAACCGTTCAGGTTTGCAGCAACAAGGTTGGGCGCGCGCACCACCCCACCGAGATAGGGCATTTCCTTACGCGCGCGCATGGACTCTGTAGCTGCGATTTCAACGCGTTGAGTTGTGTCGACAAGCCTGCCGAAGGCGGAGAGGTGCTCGATCCAGCGTAGCAGCGTCGCGACGATCACCGCGATCATGACAATCGTTGCACCGAACAGAACTGCGCGCCCCTGCTCATTGTAAGCGTTGGCGCCAAGTGCGATCAGACCAACCAGACTGAAGAGAAATGCCCCCAGGAACGTCGAAAGGACATTGTGGGTTGTCTTGTCCGCCATCAACAGCCGCGCAGCGCGCGGGGTGACGTCCTGCGTTGCCGCAACCAATGCGCCAACCATCGCAGTCAACGAGAAAGTCGTGACCGCCAGCATGCTGGAAGCGATGATGGTCAGGATTGACTGAACGGAATCTGCGCCAATCCTGGACGGCAGCCAGTCAGGGATGAAGAATCCCAAGTGGTTTGCAAACAGCGCGACAAAGACTGCAATCAACGAAAATATGGAGGCGCGTAGCCAGAGTGCGCGGCTTATCTTGCGGAGCCGCCAGTTCCAGATGTTCATTAGGCACCTCGGCGGTGTCGACGCGTTGAGCCGCCCAACTGAAGCTGGAGCGGTTCAACCTCTTTGCGCCTGAAGCGGCGGCCCCACAAGCCGTAGATTCCCCATCTCACGGGGTTTGACCGGCTCGAATATTCGTATAACAAGCCGTCGCTCCTCGGTTTCGTTGTGCGTTTCATGAATTATGTTCCAGATTCAGCGATTCTTGTTCAGTTCGCTGTCGCAACATTCGTCATCGCCATTACGCCTGGCCCCGATATGACGCTTTTTATCGGGCGTGCGCTGTCAGAAGGACGAGCTGCCGGGTTCGCCTGCATGATAGGCGCGTCAACCGGCATTCTTATTCACACGACACTCGTGGCGCTGGGTCTCTCGGCATTGATTATTGCTTCGCCGGAAATGTTCCTGTCACTCAAGATGGCGGGGGCAGCCTACCTTCTGTGGCTCGCCTATCAGGCAATACAGCATGGTTCGGCGTTTTCTCTGGATACAACGAAGCGCAAGCCGCGCTCCCTATTCAAGAATTGGCTGACCGGCCTGGGAATTGATCTGATGAATCCCAAGATCATCATTTTTTTCATGACCTTTCTGCCGCAGTTTGTTTCGGTGGACGATCCGCATGCCTCCGGCAAACTGTTCTTCCTTGGACTGTTTTTCATAGGATTCGCCGCCTTGGTAACAGTGCCGATGATCCTCGCCGCTGACCGGTTCGCAGGACTTTTGAAGAAGAGCCCGCGAGTGACAAGAGTCATAGACTTTTTGTTCGCGGGGGTGTTTTCGGCTTTCGCGCTGAAGATTCTTACGGCGCAGGCAAAATAGGCGCGGCGCGCCGCCAATTGCCCGAACTGCTGCCGGCAATCAGCCAGTATGCCAGTCCACCGACAATGCCTGCGCCGATCATGACGGACAAAACAGCCGGGTCAAAGACAGATATAGCCGATGGCGACAAGGCGGAGCCGCCTTCGGTCTCGATGGCAAGTCCTTCAGCCCTGCGCCGGAACATTGCGGCGATCACCAGTGCGACCGCGCTGCCGGCGAACGCATAAAAGGCCCAATGACGTACGCTCCAGAGTTCGGCGATGGCGATGACCACCAGTGACGGAAAGAACGCAAAATAGCCGACGAATAACGCCACGAACGGAATCGAAAAGATGATTGAGCCGGCAGCGACCGAGGCGATGGTCTCGGGAGGCATGCCAAGCGCCGGGATGACGAGCAGATGCAGCATTGCGCTGGTGGCGAGCGCCGCACAGAAGTAGCCCGCAATGATCAGCAAAAACCGGCCAAGATATATCAGAAAACGGGACACGAGGCACCGGAAACGGAGGGATTCCCCCTAATTCTAGCCGATGCCCCAAGCGCCGCCAATGCGGATTAGAGGGATGCTTCAAGCGGATTGGACATCGCTATGGTTGCTGCGGCCAAGGCCGTGATAGGCGACCCACCAATAGGCGACGCCGCCGGCGACGCCGCCGCGAAGACTGGCTAGAAAGATCCCCTGATCGCCGCCATTAAAGGCTCCGCCGGTCAGGCCGCCGACAAGCAACCAGGCGAGGATCACGTTCAGTCCGCCGCAAAGCGTGAACGGCAGCCAGCCTGACCAGTTGTGCCTGCGCGCCAGGGCGACAGTGAGCCCAAAGCCGGGCAGGCCGGTAAAAAGGACGTAGAATCCACCGAACAACAGGATAGCGAGGAACGGCGCTCCATGCGGAGCGTGATTGGCCATGATGGTGGCGGCGACGGCCGTTGCGACGCTCACGGCTGCAAGATAGCCAATGGTCACTGAAAGTAATGTCGGGGCGTGGGTTGGATTGGTCATGTATGGTCTCCCTGTCAGGCGGCGCTTGGCCGATGACGGATACCAACGACATGCCCAGAGCGCTGCCGTGTCGGAGTTTTGCAGGAATTGGGGAGAATTGTGCGCGTATTGGCCAAGGAATGGCGATCAGTCGCCGTGGCCAGCGATCATCATGGCCTCCAGCGCCAGACGCTCGTGCTTTTTCAAGCGCTCGGACTCCGATTTGAGCTGGCCGCAGGCGGCGAGAATGTCGCGACCGCGCGGCGTGCGGATGGGCGAGGCATAACCGGCATTGTTGATGTAGTCGGCGAACTTCTCGATCGTCTCCCAGTCAGAACATTGATAATTCGTGCCGGGCCAGGGATTGAACGGGATCAGGTTGATCTTGGCCGGAATGCCTTTGAGCAGTTTCACCAGCGCGCGTGCATCATCAACGCTGTCATTTACGTCTTTCAGCATCACATATTCAAAAGTGATGCGTTTCGCGTTGGACAGGCCGGGATAGTTGCGGCAGGCGTTCATGAGATCGGCCAGCGGGTATTTCTTGTTGATCGGAACAAGCAGGTCGCGCAGATCGTCGTTAGCGGCATGCAGTGAAATCGCCAGCATAACGCCGATCTCGTCGCCGGTGCGGAAAATTTCCGGAACGACGCCGGAGGTCGACAGCGTGATGCGCCGCTTCGACAAGGACAGCCCGTCGCCATCTGACGCGATCAGCAGCGCCTTTTTCACCGCCTCAAAATTGTAGAGCGGCTCGCCCATGCCCATCATCACGATATTGGACACTTTGCGGCCTTCCGCAGGCACGACAGCGCCATCGGGCGTGTCGCGGTCAGGAAAGTCGCCCAGCCGGTCGCGCGCGGAAAGCAGCTGCGCCAGAATTTCTTCCGCCGTCAGGTTGCGCACCAGCTTCTGGGTGCCTGTGTGGCAAAAGGAGCAGGTGAGTGTACATCCAACCTGGGAGGAGATGCAGAGTGTGCCACGGCCTTCTTCTGGAATGTAGACCGTCTCGATTTCGACTGGCTTGCCCGCGCCGCGCGGCGGAAATCGGAACAGCCACTTGCGGGTACCGTCATTGGATATCTGTTCTTCAACAATCTCTGGCCGCGCGATGATGAAATGCTGCGCCAGCGTGGCGCGCAGGTCCTTCGACACATTGCGCATGTCGTCAAAAGACGAGACGCCGCGCACATAAAGCCAGTGCCACAACTGCTGCACCCGCATCCTGGCCTGCCGCTCCGGCACGCCCACGCCGATGAGCGCCTGTCCCAACTCCTCGCGGGTCAGGCCGATGAGCGATCCCTTAGCGGCTCCGTTGGCGCGCGTATCGGCCCGCGCAGCGAGCGCGGAACGTGTCGTGTCATTGGTGATGTCGAGCGAAACGGCCATGATCTGCGCTATATAGGATTGTTGCGCGTTTTGTCGATCAATGGACGCCGGAGATGCGCAATGGCGACCATTTGGCAAGAAGCATGATGACCATCAAGGCAACGCATAGGACGCCAATTGCCGACAGGGTCAGCGCCTGGCCCCAGGCATCGCCCAGATCATCGACTGAAGCGCCCTGAAGCAGGGCGAAAGTACCGAACTCCTTCTGATGAGCGATGAACAGGAAGGCGAACAGGTTGTTGCCCATATGAACTCCAAATCCGGCCCCCAGATTGCCGGTGACATAGACGACCAGCGTAAGCGCTACGGTAAGGCTCCCGATCGTCAGGACAACCAGCATGATATCAGGAGCCGCCATATCGGGCGTAAAATGCATCGCGATGAAGGCAAGGCCGGGCAGTAGCGCCCATATCCAGGGCGAACGGAATCGATTGGCAAGGCTGCGTATCAGATAACCGCGAAACAGAAGCTCTTCCGAAGACGTCTGAATGAAACACATTGCGACGACCGGCAAGGCGTAGACCAGCCACTGAGCGCCATTGATCATGCCCCAGGACATTTCAGGTTTGAGCACAAAGATCAGGATTTCTGACAAAAGCGAGGTCAGCACAACTGCTGCAAAACCCTTGACGAAGTCGCCACGGTCTATTCGCCGCTGCCAGCCAAACACATTGGAGAAGAATTCCCTGTGAACATAGCGCTGGGCCAGCCAGACACCGAGCCAGATACCGGAAAAGGTCGACAGCAGCATCAGGATGCCGGACTTCGATTGATACAGCGCGCCGACGTCGCCATTATAGGCATAGAGACCGGGTGCAACGAGGATGATGGAGGCGGCCAGCCAACTCAAGGAGATTACCGCCAGGCCGGCAATCAGGCGCGGGATCGTAATTGCGCCGGGCCGATCTGCCCGGTAAACTTCGAAAGCGCGGCTTTGCGGCAAGGCCATCTCCTGTCTTTGATGCGCTGTCATAGCCGATGAGCGTTACCGCTTGGTCAAACCATGTTAGTTGCGGTGAACAGGACACAACATAGCCAAGTTCGGCGGGTTTAAGCTCTTGCAGTGTAATAAATTACTTGCCCGAAAGCGGTATCTTGGCTGTATGCCGATCTTGTGGGCTGTGTTGGCGGCATATTTCGCCTGATTTCAATGAGATGCGGTTCGCTTCAGAACCTTGGCAAAGCGGGAGACAAGTATGGCAGGATTTGCCACCAGAATAGCGGCGGGCGCGATCGCGCTGATGGGAATGACAGCGGCTGCAAGCGCGCAAAGCTGTGGCGACACAGGTTCAGGCTTCGATGCCTGGAAATCGGGATTCGCCGCGCAGGCCAAGGCGGCAGGCGTCAAGCAAAAGGGCCTCTCTGCTCTGGCTGGCGCAAAATACGCGACGGCTACGATCAAAGCCGACCGCGCTGTGCACAAGGCGTTCAGCGGCTCGGTTGAAGATTTCATGAAACGTCGCGGTGCAGCCCAGATCATCTCAAAGGGCAAGTCTCTCAAGCAGTCCAATGCGGCGCTTTTTGCTGATATTGAGAAGCGCTATGGCGTGCCACCGGGCGTGCTGCTGGCCATCTGGGGCATGGAGACCGGCTTCGGCTCCTATATGGGCAAGCAGAATACCGTTTCGGCGATCGTAACACTGGCCTATGACTGCCGCCGCCCGGCATTTTTTGAACCGCATGCGCTAGCGGCGCTGAAGCTGGTTGATCGTGGCGCGCTGAGCTCCGCATCGGTCGGCGCTATGCATGGCGAGATCGGCCATACCCAGTTCTTGCCAGGCAACGTGCTGAAATATGGCGTGGGCAACGGCAATCTGCGCGACAAGGCGACAGCGCTCGCCTCGACCGCGAATTTTCTGAAAGGGCATGGCTGGCGCCGGGGCGGCGGCTATTCCGGCAATATGGGCGCTATTGCGGGCTGGAATGCAGCGCGTGTCTATCAGCAGGCAATTGCGCGCATCGGCGCGGCAATTGACGGGGCTGACTCGTAAATAGTCCGCGAGAGTTTGGCGAAGGGTCGGCATTGCCGGCCCTTTTGCGTTGCGGGGCGCGCCGGCTGGAGGGAAGTGATGTTGAACATAAGGACGGCGACTGAGGCTGACGTTGCGCGGATCACCGAGATCTACAGGGATGCGGTCGTGCATGGCGCAGCCACCTATGAACTCGAACCGCCTACGCAGGATGAGATGCTGGCGCGTTTCCGAAATCTGATGGAACAGCGCTATCCCTATATAGTGGGCGAATCCGAGGGCGTTGTTGTCGGCTACGCCTATGCCGGGCCGTTCCGGGCGCGTCCGGCCTATCGCTTCATCGTTGAGGATTCGATCTATATCGCGCCGGAGGCCAAGGGCAGGGGCGTCGGCAAATCGCTGCTCAACGCCTTGATCGAGAGGTGCCGCGCAGATGGCTATCGGCAGTTTGTCGCGGTGATTGGCGATGGCGGCCCGCAAAGTCCGTCGGTGCGGCTGCATGAAGCCGTAGGAATGACGCATTGCGGCGTGCTGACCGGCTCTGGCTACAAACATGAGCGCTGGCTCGATACGACCTTCATGCAGTTGGCGTTGAATGGCGGCAATGAACTGCCGCCGGATCCGGATTCCGTGCCGGAGACTGTTTTTAACGCAAGCCGCTGATACTCAAGCCTCGACCAGTTTCAACTTCTTGTCGAACACGGTGAGCACGCGGGGCAATTCGTGGCCGCGTTTCAGGACTGCGCCATTGGCGGCGATGACCGCATAAGCGCCCTGCTTGCGCGCGCGAGCCGGATTCTTGACAATCTGGTAGAGCGCGGTCTCGCTCGCACGGCGATAAACCGAAAACACGGCGCGATCGGCCAGATGATCAATGGCGTAGTCACGCCACTCATTTGCGGCGACCATTCTTCCGTATAATCTTAGGATGAGGTCGAGTTCGCGCCGCTCAAAGCCAACCGGCTGGAGGTTTTTCGCCTGCCGGAATTCACTGAGCGGGATGAGTATTGCGGAATCTTCCCTATCCTCCCCGGTCGACCCTCGATCCATGCAACAGCTCCAGCTTTGCCCAATCAAGGGTGCAGGGTCGCCTTTTCAGTTCATAAAAGCAAGCCGGCTCAAGCGCTTGGGCACGGGCAGTTCGCTAAGGCTTTTCGCCAGATCAATTGATCAATCACTCAATGTTTCCATGACGTAAGAATAGGTGATCGGCAGGTCACCTTTCAGCCATTTTTTGTTCGCGCTGACGCCCCAATGTCGAACGACGATCTGGACGTTGCCTGAGACGGTTCGGTCCGGCATTTGCTCGTAAACCCCAAGCCCCCCGCCCACGGGCTCTCGTCGGATCGAACCAACCTCGCCAAAGTGTGGCCTGGCAATTGTAAACTGCGTATTGGAAGCCGGTGCTGGCGAAAGCCTCCGCCGGCTTTTTACTTGCCGGCGATCAGGCGCAACAGGCCTAGTCGCCCGGGGGCTTGCGGACAATTGCTGCGCCAATGATCGGGCCTGGCCCGCCATCGCTCGCGACGGACTGCAACAGGACTGCACAGCCGCCCTTTTTTGCGATTGCACTGGCCGGCATTTCATAGCGCTCGGCGCGGCCATGCCACATGCCGGCGGTCTGTATATCAGTGACTGCGTTCCAATAGGTCGCCTTTCGGCCGAGGTTCTCGCCGCGCGAAATTTCCACTTGGCGCGGGCCGTCATAATAGACCAGCACCACATGCGCCTTGGCTGGCGCGGACGCGGCCGTTCCGGTTTCGATGACAATGCTGTCGCCGGACTGTTCGACCCGAATGTCGACCAGCAGGCCATTGCCATGAGGCTGCTCGGAGAGTTTCATGTCAATTGCCTGGCGGTTGGCGCCGTTCACATGCGCCTGACCGTTGATGATCACTTGTGGCGTGTAGACCGAACCGGCGCGCAGCGAGCGCATATAACTGTACTGCCGCTCGGTGCTTTCGCGATTGCCGAGCGTGTCGCGCCAGCCAAGATAATCCCAGTAGTTGACGTGATAGGCCAGTGCGATGACATCGCCTTTGCGCGCCATTTCGGCGAACAGTGCGTCGGCGGGTGGACAGGAACTGCACCCCTGGCTGGTGAAAAGTTCGATGACGCCGCGGGGATGTGTTTCGTCGCCGGCAAAAGCCGGGTTTCCGAATAGCACAATGCCCGCCGCCACTATGGCGGCCCTCAGTTTCATCGCTCGCGTCCCATCTAGCAAGGTTATCCGGCTCAGAAGAGAGTTGCCAGAGCGATCCCTCAAGAGGAAGTCACGTTAGGTTGAGATATGACGTCGCAGCCGCCCAAAAACGGAAAAACGGGGAATTGAGTCCCCGCCTCTCAAAATTGTGCTTATGTCTGTATCAGGCAGCCAGATCGCGCAGAACATATTGCAGAATGCCGCCATTCTTGAAGTAGTCCAGCTCATCAAGCGTATCGATACGGCACAATATCGGAACGTTCTTCACCGAGCCATCGGCGAAGGTGACTTTCGCGATCATCTTCTGGCGCGGTTTGATCTGTTCGATGCCGTCAATCTCGACGATCTCGTCGCCCTTGAGGCCGAGCGACGCCCAGGATTGGCCATCCTCGAAGGTGAAGGGGATGACGCCCATTCCGACCAGGTTCGAGCGGTGGATACGCTCGAAGGACTGGGCAATGACGGCGCGCACGCCAAGCAGATTGGTGCCCTTAGCGGCCCAATCGCGGGACGATCCGTTGCCGTATTCGACGCCGGCGAAGACAACCAGCGGAACGCCCTGGTCCTTGTATTCCATGGCGGCATCGTAGATCGAGACTTCATCCTTTGATGGGTAGTGGATGGTGTAGCCGCCCTCGCGCCCGTTTTCGCCCAACATGTGATTGCGGATGCGGATATTGGCGAAGGTGCCGCGCATCATCACTTCATGATTGCCGCGGCGCGTGCCGTACTGGTTGAAGTCGGCGACACCGACGCCATTGTCAGTCAGGTACTTACCGGCGGGCGAGGCCGCCTTGATCGAACCCGCCGGAGAAATGTGATCGGTGGTGATCTTGTCGCCGAACAGGCCAAGGATACGCGCGCCCTTGATGTCGGAAACGCGGCCATAAGTCTTCTTCATCCCGTCAAAATATGGCGGGTTCTGCACATAGGTAGAGCCATCATCCCAGGCATAGGTCTGACCCGACGGCGCCTGGACTTTCTGCCAATGTTCGTCGCCCTTGAAGACGTCGGCATATTTGCGGGCAAAGAGGTCGCGTGTGACATTCTGCTCGACAAACTCCTGAATTTCGGCGGAGGTTGGCCAGATATCCTTGAGGTAGACCGGATTGCCGTCGCGGTCCTCTCCGAGCGGCTCCGTGGTCAGGTCTTTCGTGACAGTGCCGGCCAGCGCATGCGCAACAACCAGCGGCGGCGAAGCAAGGTAGTTTGCCTGAACGTCGGGCGAGACGCGGCCTTCAAAGTTGCGGTTGCCGGAAAGCACGGCGGCCGCGATCAGGCCCTTGTCGTTGATGGTCTTGGAGATCGGACCCGGCAGCGGGCCGGAATTGCCGATGCAGGTGGTGCAGCCGAAACCGACGAGGTTGAAGCCGATCTGGTCGAGCTCTTTCTGCAAGCCGGATTTGTCGAGATACTCGGCGACGACCTGGCTGCCGGGAGCGAGCGACGTCTTGACCCACGGCTTCTGCTTCAGGCCGAGCCTGTTGGCGTTGCGGGCCAGCAGGCCGGCGCCTATCAGCACGGAAGGGTTCGAAGTGTTGGTGCAGGATGTGATTGCGGCGATCACCACGTCGCCATGGCCGAGGTCGTATTTTTCGCCCTCAACGGCGTAGCGGCGAGCGACATCGACGGTCTTCTTGTATTCCTTCTCCATCGCGCTCGCGAAACCAGCGGCGATGCCTTCCAGCGCTACGCGGCCCTCCGGGCGCTTCGGACCGGCCATTGACGGGACCACGTCACCGAGATCGAGTTCGAGCAAATCGGTGAATTCCGGATCCGGCGAATCGACCTTGCGCCACATGCCTTGCGCCTTGGAATAGGCCTCGACCAGTGCGATGCGGTCTTCGGCTCGGCCTGACATGTTGAGATAGCGCACCGTCTCGCGGTCAACCGGGAAGAACCCGCAGGTTGCGCCATATTCGGGCGCCATATTGCCGATGGTGGCGCGGTCGGCCAGCGTCATGTTTGACAGGCCCGGGCCGAAGAACTCTACAAATTTGCCGACAACGCCCTTCTTGCGCAGCATCTGAGTGACGGTGAGGACCAGGTCGGTAGCGGTGACGCCTTCCTTCAGCTTGCCGGTGAGCTTGAAGCCGATAACCTCGGGCAAGAGCATGGAAACGGGCTGACCAAGCATGGCGGCTTCGGCCTCGATGCCGCCAACGCCCCAGCCGAGCACGCCAAGACCGTTAATCATGGTCGTGTGCGAATCAGTGCCGACGCAGGTGTCAGGATAAGCAACGTTCTCGCCATCTTCGTCATTGGTCCAGACGACCTGACCGAGATATTCGAGATTGACCTGATGGCAGATGCCGGTGCCGGGCGGCACAACACGGAAATTGCGGAACGCTTGCTGGCCCCATTTCAAGAACTTGTAGCGCTCTTCGTTACGCTGATATTCGAGTTCGACATTGCGTGCGAACGCCATCGGCGTGCCGAATTCATCGACAATGACGGAATGGTCGATGACCAGATCGACCGGGACCAGCGGGTTGATCTTTTCAGGATCGCCGCCAAGCGTCTTGATGCCGTCACGCATGGCAGCGAGATCGACTACGGCGGGAACGCCGGTGAAATCCTGCATCAGCACCCGGGCAGGGCGGTAGGCGATTTCAACGCCGGCTGCGCCGCGGTCATTGAGCCATTCGGCGACTGACTGGATCGATTCCTTGGTGACCGAGCGGCCATCTTCAAAACGCAGCAGGTTCTCCAGAATAACCTTCATCGAGTAGGGCAGGCGGGAAATGCCGGTCAGGCCGTTCTTCTCGGCTTCCTGAAGGTCGAAATAGACATATTCCGCGCCGCCCGCCTTGAGGGTGCGCTTGCAATTAAAGCTGTCGAGGGATTTGGCCATGTGCATCCATCCTATGGTCTGTTCTGCGGGGGAACGGACTCCGATGGCATGCAATCACGCGCAAAGGTGCGGGTACGGTCATTTCCGCTGTCCGCTCCCAAGCGTCCCAGCCGTATAGATTCGGCAGGCGCGCTGGTCCGGCGCAATAGTCTTTGCCTTCCCCGACCGCTGGGGTTGGTACAGGGGCGATATAGAGAATTCCGCTGCAGAGTTCTAGACAGGTTTTTGTGAAATTTGGCTCGCCTGCAGCAAGGTCGCAGTTACGGATTAGGGTTGGACGCGATGGGGCGGCCCGGCTCCCGTGAGATCGACTGCCCGTCCCTCGGTGGCGGATGTCTGCGCGGCCATGCCCATGGCCACCGCCCACCAGCCATCGTCGAGCGTGACTTCCACCTTGCCCTTGCCGCGCACGGCGTCGACGAATTTACGGTGCTGGTAGAAGGTCGAGCCATTGTGGTCGCCGGCGGCAAGCAAAGCCGGGTCGACCGGAATCTCCAAAATTCGCGGGCCGGCGGGCGAACGCGGGCTGACAATAACCTGCGGCGTTGGCGGCGCACCGAGTGCCGCCGGCCAGAAGCGGCCCGGGCCCGGCACCAGGCATTCGATCTTGCCTGATCCGCCGACGGCGGAAAGCTCTTCCTGATAACGACTGCCTTCGGCAAACATCGCCAGCTCCAGCATGGCCCGCGCGCCTGAGGCGAAGTCGACAATGACATAGCCATGGTCCCAGATATCGGGCGTCTCGCCGTCATAGGTCTCATCGCGATGGTTGATTGCCTGTCCGGCGCTGGCCATGACCCGCACCGGGTCCGACTTCAGAATGAAGCGCATCAGGTCGAAGAAGTGGCAGCACTTTTCCACAAAGGTGCCACCGGTATTGCGGTTGAACCGGTTCCAGTCGCCAACTTTGGGAAGGAACGGAAAGCGGTGTTCGCGGATCGACAGCATGCGAATGCCGCCGGTCGCAGCCCCGGCGTCCTGAATGAAAGTCGCAACCGGCGGCATATAACGATATTCCATGGCGACCCAGATCAAAGGCAGGCGGGCCTGCAGCGTCTCCAGCCCGTCGGCGTCGGCCGGATCGGTGAACAGCGGCTTTTCGACCAGGACCGGCAGTGGCCGGGCGGCGGCGATCTCCCGAAGATGTTCGACATGGCGAAAGTTCGGACTGGCGATGAGAAGACAGTCGACCGACGCAAGCGCGAGAAGCTCCTTGATCGACTGAGCCGGAATGGCGCCGGGGGCAAGCTTCAACGCCGCAGCAAGCATCTTCTTGTCCGGCTCAAAAATCGCCGCGACATGGGCGTCGTCCAGCAAAGCGATGTTGCGGATATGCTCCTGCCCCATCATGCCGCAGCCGATAATCCCGTATCCGATTGAACTGCCGGCCAAAGCCAACTCCTGATTTGCTACGACCTTGCGCCTTTCGCGCCTATTGAAAACGGGCGACGTAGCGCGCCATCGCCGGATCGAACCATGTTTGTGAAAACTCGGCGCTGGCGCCGTCGCCGGCGAACGCGAGCCGGTCGATAAGCCCAACGACCAATCCCGGCCGAGGCGCAAAGATTTCGGGGGCCCAGTCGGGCGCCGCGCCTGCGCTGACGCGATCTTCGACCCGAACAATCGAGAAGCCAAGGGCGTAGCGATAGTGGAGGTAGAGCGACTCCGACAGACTCTTGGCGTCCAGCGACTGGGCGCGCGACGCATCGAGCCAGATTTCTTCAATAGCAGCAGGCTTGCCGCCTAGTCGCCTGAGGCGGCGGATCCGGTAAGCTTCTCGGGCTATTCCAAATCTGGGCAGTAAGTCAGGTTTCGTCTGCCGGTCTACGGACAAGATCTCGGCGTTAGGCAGACCTGCGCCTTCAATCAGCTCAAGACGGAAGAACGCATAGACGCCCAAATGCGACTGCTGTGCGTGAATATAGTTGCCGGAGCCCTGAATGCGCTCGAGCAGACCCCTAGCCTCAAGGTCGTGGAGCGCCCGGCGCAGCGTCCCGACGGCCACCTTAAGTCCGGCGGCCATCTCGCGCTCCGGCGGCAGCTTCGAGCCTTCGGTAAGATGGCCAGCCATAATCTCGCGGATTAGCATTTCGCTTATCTGCATGTGGGCGGGCAACCGACCGCGCAGACCTCCCACCATGGGTCAACCTCTCCGTTACGGATTGTTTCGCCAGATTGATACACTATTGATGCACTAAGTTTCAAGTGGTATGCGTGTGCTTCGCGCAGGAAATCTTACGGCTTGGAGTTGCAATGACGGTTGTGCCCATTACCTCACCGGATCTGGATGCGGTGGAAGTCGCGTGGTTCTCAGCGCTGTGCTCGGATGACTATCGTTATCTCGGCGTGCCGGATGGCGCGCTGCGCTCCAGTTGGGAGCATTGTCTTGAGATCGTTCGTCTTTCGGAGGAGCTGGGCTTCCGAAATATTCTTTGCCCATCTTCCTATCAGGTAGGACAGGACACTCTGAGCTTTGTCGCGGGCTGCGCACCGCTGACCTCGACGATGAACATGCTGGCGGCGGTGCGCTGCGGCGAGATGCAGCCAATCATGTTGGCGCGCACAATCGCCACGCTCGATCACATGCTGAAGGGCAGGCTGACGGTAAACATTATCTCGTCGGACTTTCCGGGCGAGATTGCAGACAGCGCGTACCGCTATCAGCGGTCGCGCGAAGTGGTGCAGATATTGCGACAAGCCTGGACGCGCGACAGTTTCGATTTTGATGGCGAAATCTACAAGTTCAAGAACCTGACCACGGCGCCGGCCAAACCTTATCAGCAGAATGGCGGGCCATTGCTCTATTTTGGAGGCTATTCGCCAGACGCGCTCGAATTGTGCGCCGAGCAATGCGACGTCTATCTGATGTGGCCGGCGAAAAAGGAAGAGCTGGCCAGTCACATGAAGGCGGTGCATGAGCGCGCCGCCAAGCATGGCCGCACGCTCGACTATGGACTGCGGGTGCACATGATCGTGCGCGACACCGAAGCGGAAGCGCGCGAGTATGCCCGCGAACTGGCGTCCAGGCTCGATGACGGCCAGGGCGAGGCGATCCGGTCGCGGGCGCTGGATGCCCGTTCGCTGGGCGTCGCCCAACAGGCGCGCAATCGCGATCTCGCCGATGATGAAGGCTATGTCGAGCGGCATTTATGGACCGGCATTGGCCGCGCCCGTTCGGGCTGTGGGGCGGCGATTGTCGGCTCAGCTGACCAGGTCTTGAGCGAGATCGCCGACTACCAGAGGATGGGCATTCGCGCCTTCATCTTCTCAGGCTATCCGCATCTGGATGAATGCCGCCACTTTGGAGAAAAGGTCTTGCCGCATTTGAAGACCTGCTCGCTGCCGCATGAATATGGCCGGGTTCCGGCCGAACTTCCGCCGACGCCGCTTGGGGCGGGAGTGCGTAGCTGATGGATCGGATTGCGCTTAGCCCCGACGTTTCGCTGTCGCGCATCGTCTATGGCATGTGGCGGCTGGCGGACGACGCTGACCATAGCGCCGCGCATATCCAGGCCAAGGTCGAGGCGTGTCTGGCGCAGGGCGTAACGTCGATGGACCATGCCGATATTTATGGCGGCTACACCGCGGAGGGCCTGTTTGGCCGGATGCTCAAAGATGCGCCGCAGCTGCGCGGCCAAATAGAAATCATCACTAAATGCGATATTGTCGCGCCAGTCGGGCGCCACAACAACGTGCGCTGCAAACATTACGACACCAGTGCGCCGCATATCGAAAGATCGGTCGAGTTTTCGCTGAAGGAACTGTCGGTTGAGACAATAGACCTATTGCTCATTCATCGGCCCGACCCGTTGATGGATCATCACGAGACAGGCGCTGCGCTGGACCGGATTGTTGCGTCTGGAAAGGTTCGTTCCGTTGGCGTTTCAAATTTTTGGCCACATGATTTCAGCTTGCTGCAATCAGCGATGAAGACCAGGCTGGCGACCAACCAGATAGAACTGTCGCTGCTGGCGAGCGATGGGTTCACCGATGGTCAGGTCGCCTATCTGCAAGAACATAAAGTGCCGATTATGGCCTGGTCGCCGCTGGGCGGCGGCAGGCTGTTTAGCGAGCAGAATTTCGCAATCGCTGCACGCCTGACTGAGATCGGGCAGGCATATGACGTTGACGCATCGGCGGTGGCGGTCGCCTGGTTGTTGTATCATCCGGCGCGGATATTGCCTGTCATGGGGACCAACTCGCCGCAGCGCATCGCGCATCTGACCGATGCGCTTAAAGTCAAAATGGACCGGCAGAGCTGGTTTGAACTCTACCAGCTGGCCATGGGCAGGGATATTCCGTGATGCTTGTGGAAACCGGACAGCGTGAACCCGCACCCTCTCCGATCATGGTTCCGAAACCGGGCGATACGCGGCCTCTGCGCACTGCGTTTGGCCGCTTCGCCACCGGTGTGACGATTGTCACGACCCAGACGCCACAAGGTCCGGTAGGCATCACTGCCAACAGCTTTTCATCGGTCTCGCTGGACCCGCCGTTGGTCTTGTGGGGCATTGGAAGGCACGCCAGCCGTTTTCAAGCTTTTGCTGCGTGCAGACACTATGCGATCCATGTTCTGGCTTCCGACCAGCTCGATCTGTGCTGGCGCTTTGCCAGATCTGGCCGCGATTTTTCGGGACTCGACACCAGCTTCAACGCTGAAGGCGCGCCTCTTTTGTCCGGCAGTCTGGCGCGGTTCGAATGCGAAATCGTCAGCCGCGTGCCGGGCGGGGATCATGAACTCAATCTCGGCCGGGTGCTGCGGATGACGGCGCGCGAGGGTGAGCCGCTGATTTTCGCCGGCGGGCGCTATCAACGCGTGGTGGCGGACAGCTGAGCCGTGCGCCCGCCCGCTGGAGCGACGGATTGCCGTTCGATCAGCTGGCAGGCGAGTTCGACCCGGCGCGGCAGCATAGGTCCGCCGCTCAGATGGTCGAGCAAAAGCTCCAGCGCGGTTGATCCGAGTTCGCGCATCGGAATGTGCATAGCCGTCAGCGGCGGCGTCGAAAACGCAGATTGCGGCAGGTCGTCCATGCCGATCACGGAGACTTCGGCAGGGACCGACACGCCCTTTGTCTGCAGCCCGCGAATGACGCCATATGCGAGGCTGTCGCCAGCGGTAAGGACGGCGGTGAAATCCAGTCCGCGCTGTTCGATACGCTCCGCGATAATAGCCGCAGCAAGCTCGGGCAGCCAGTCTTCAACCTCGACAACCAAATCGCCGACATCCTTTTCGCCGCCTGTCAGCAGGGCGTCGCGCCATCCCTCAAACCGCCGCTCAATGGTGCGCCGGCCGCGCCGCATGACAAACAGGATGCGGCGATGGCCCTGATCGATGAGAAATTTTGCAGCGACATGGGCAGCGGCGCGATTGCAGGGCGTCACGCTCGAATGCGTCATGGACGGGTCGTCGCTATTGATCAGTACAATCGGTTTGGAGAAATCCTTGGTCAGCGGCAGCATGTCGTCTTCAAGCGTCAAAAACAGACAACCGGCGACAGTCGGATCAGCAGCGGCATCCTCCAGCATGTTGAACTCGTCAGCCCTGCTGGAGATCGGCCGCGTGACCAGTTCGACGCCGAGGATGCGCGCCTTCTCGTTGAGCCCGTCGAGGACATGGAATGTAAACTGGGCCCGCGAGTTGTCGACCATGGCGGCGCTGCTGGCGGCGATGATGACCTTTCGGCCCACCACGGATGTGGGGATCGCGTAGCTCAGACTGCGGGCGGCAGCGACGATCTGGCTGCGCAGCGGTTCGCGCACGCCTGCGGCGCCTGTCATGGCGCGCGAAGCGGTGCTGACCGACACGCCGCAGCGCCGCGCGATCTCTTGCAGCCGCACCCTTCGGTTGGGTTTGCCCCGCTTGCCGTCCATTACGACTCCGCCTTGAAAGTTGACTATGCAAAAAATTTGCAGATTGCGCAACTGCAATATTCATGTGACGCTTAGACCTAGTAGAGGTCTTGGGGAGGAACCATGCCGCTCGCAGTCAACCAAGTCGAAACCGTGCTGTCGCGGCTGGTGAAGGGCATGACAGGTTTGCGCGCCGATGGACGGTTCCACGAACCGAACCTCGACGGCACACCAGGCGACTATGTGAGCTTCGACAGCTGGGAATGGCCGCAAGGCGTGGGGCTTTATGGCATGGCGCGACTATGGGAACGCAGCAGCGACCCGGCGCTTCTGGCCACGCTTGAAGGCTGGTACGACCGCCGGATCGAAGCCGGCTTGCCGCAGATGAATGTCAACACCACGGCGCCTTTGCTAGCGCTGAGCCTGATCTGGCGGCGTGAGCGCCAGGGGCGGTTCGAGGGTGTGCTGGCCGACTGGGCTGAGCGTGTGGTTTCGACCATGCCGCGCACCCCCGAGGGGGGCTTCCAGCACAATGTTTCCGACAAGATCAATGACGACGAATTGTGGGACGATACGCTGTTTATGGTCGCGCTGTTTCTTGCCTCTTACGGGCAGGCGAGCGGCCAGCGGCGCTATGTCGATGAGGCGGAACGTCAGTTTCTGGTGCACGCGCGCTATCTCGCCGACACCAAAACCGGTCTGTGGTTTCATGGCTGGACTTTTGCCGGCCGGCACAATTTCGCTCGCGCGCTTTGGGGTCGCGGCAATAGCTGGATAACGGTCGGCATTCTCGATCTGATTGACCTCGCCGATCTGTCGGCGCCGGTGCGCGACTATCTGCTGGGCGTTCTCGACGCGCAGATATCGACGCTGCTGATGCTGCAGGCGAAGTCGGGCGCCTGGCACACTTTGCTGGACGATCCCGGTTCTTATGAGGAAATCTCGGCGACCGCCGGTTTCGGCTACGGACTGTTGAAGGCCGCGCGGCTTGGCCTTGGCGGCGACGAATGTCGCCGCGCGGGTCTGCGCGCCCTTGAGGCGGTGATGGCCAATATCTCGGATGAGGGCGTCGTCGACAACGTCTCCTATGGCACGCGCATGGGCCACGACCTGCAATTCTATCGCGACATCCCGATCCAGCCGACCGGCTATGGCCAGGCGCTGGCGATCCTGTGCCTGACGGAAGGCCTGTTGGCGCTCAACGCGCGCAAGGAGGCCGCATGATGCGTGTGCTTTATGGAGTTGGCCCGTCGGCTATTCCGCAAATGGATACATCGGCGCTACGCGGCGAGTTCCTCGTCGAGGACCTGTTTGCGCCGGGCGAGATTCGTTTTGTCTATACGCATGTTGACCGTATGATCCTCGGTGGCGCGATACCCATGACCGGGCCGCTTTCCTTCGGCGCGGGCGCAGATGTCGGGACCGAATTTTTCTTCACTGCCCGGGAGATGGGCATCGCCAATCTGGGCGGCCCGGGCAAGGTGACGATTGACGACAAGACTTTTGCCGTGGCCAATCGCGATATTGTCTACGTCGGCAGGGGCGCACGTTCAGTCGAACTGGCCAGCGATGATCCGAAGAGACCCGCGCGGTTCTACATGAACTCCGTTCCGGCAGGCGCAGACATTGCGCACCGGCTAATTACGCGGGCGGAAGGCAAGCCTCTCGACCTCGGGGAAGATAAGCGATCAAATAAACGCCGGCTGGTCATGTATATCCATCCGGAAGTTGCGCCGTCCTGCCTGCTGTTGATGGGCATTACAGATCTTGCCCCCGGCTCGATCTGGAACACGATGCCGCCGCATCTGCATGAGCGGCGAATGGAAGCCTATTGCTATTTCGACCTTTCGGACGAGGACCGCGTTGTCCATCTGATGGGCCGGCCAGAAGAAACCAGAAGCCTGATTGTCGCCAATGGCGACGCCGTTTTGTCGCCGGCCTGGTCCATTCACATGGGCGCGGGCACCGGACCGTACGCCTTTGTGTGGGGCATGACGGGTGAAAACCAGGCTTACAACGATGTCGCGCCTGTGGCGCTGAAGGACCTGAAATGACCACTGCCGCTCAGCAAATGCCCGGCGCCGGCTTTGTATTGCATCGGCTGCTGGAAGCCGGTCAGCCGGTGACGTACTGGCGCTTGGGCAAGATCGCGCAGGCGCGCTACGATGTGGCTGACCAGCCGATGAAAGGGGAGATGGACCCCTTCTTTTTCCTGACCAAGCACAAGAATTTCATTCCGCATGAATATCCGTGCCGGACAGAGTTTGCCGCTGAGCGCAGGGGCAAGCGTCCGCTGGTCGGCGCAGAGACGGCGATGGACAAGGTCTGGCTGCCCTTCGCCTCGCCGCGTGTCGATCTTTCCGGGTTCTGGTTCCGCCCGACGGTGATTGGAACCTGGGCTGAGACGTCGATTGAGGCGCAGACGGGCGGCGAAGCGGCTTTGCGGCTGCGCACTTGCGGCGGTGCGGTTCTGTTTATCAATGGCCAAGAAGCGGGCTGGATGGCGCCTTATGGCCGTAACCTTGAGACGACGGAAGAGTTCAAGGTCGCGCTGAAGCGCGGCCGTAACGATATCCGCATCTGGTTCGATGATCTGGCCGAGCGAGACGCACGCTATTATTTCCAGCTTGACTATGTGAGCGGCCCGAAAGTTGCGCACGCCATGCCGATTCCGGTTGAGCCGTCAGTCGCAGACGCAATGGAGCAAGCGCTGGATGGGATGCATTTCGAGCATTCGACATATGATGATCAGGACGTGGCGCTGGTTTCAGATATAGCGCTTCCGGCCGACGCCAAGGTGACGGCGATCATCGAAGGCGACTTCATGTCGATTGAAGCGCCGGTCCGTTTTGACCTTGTGCTGAAGGCCGGGGCGGCGCGTTTGCCTGTCGCGCCAGCGAGCCAGTTGCCGGCGGACTTCAGGCATTTCAAGATTGCGCTGGAAGTCGGCGGCTATGCAGTGTCGCGCGTATTCGGCGTTGAGATCTGCCACGCAGCGCGTCAGGGCGCTGCGCCCAGGGATCAGGCAGCCCGCATCCACGAAGCGCTCAGCGAAGTCGCTCATTTCGCCGAAGGCGACACGGTTCGTGCGCTGGCGCGCCTGTCGATTGGCGAAAAGGGCGCTGAGACGGATGCGATGATTGCAGCTTCGCTGCCGGCCATCGAGGATTGCCATGACTGCGCTGACTTTATCCTCGTGCCGCTTTTGTGGTCGCGCTCCGTACATGCCGACAAGCTCGACCCGGCGCTGGTCAAGCGCATTGACGCGGCCATGCTCGGCTACCGCTACTGGATGGACGAGAAGGGCAATGACGTTCAGTGGTATTTCTCCGAAAACCATGCGCTTTTGTTCCACACGGCGGCCTATCTCGCAGGGCATATCCTGCCTGGCGCGACGTTCTTGCGGTCAGGCCGCAAAGGCGTCGACCAGTCCGCCACTGGCGCCGCGCGCGTTCGTGCATGGCTTGATCATTTCGAGAAATGGGAGATGGCGGAATTCAACTCCGCGCCCTATTTCCCGATCGACCTGAAGGGCCTTTGCGCGCTCTATGCGCTGGCTCCGGACGCCGATATCCGCGAGCGGGCGGGCAAGGCGATCCTGCGGTTGCTCGAGGTCGTTGCGCGCTCGGCGCATCACGGTCAGATCACTGGAGCGCAAGGCCGCTCTTATGAACATACGCTGCGCGCCTCGCGTTCGCTGGAGCTCTCGGGCATTTGCCGCATGGTCTGGGGCAAGGGCAATTACGGAATGCGCTTCCATGCGCTGCCGCAACTGGCGCTGTGTCTTCGCGACCATGGACTGCAGGTTCCGGCTGAACTGACCGATATTGCATCCGTGCCGGGTCCGCAGCACTGGGAATGGGTGTTCGCGCAAGGGCAGGACCGCATCGCCAAGCTCTATCACTACAAGACCCGCGACTACGCCATGGGCACGGCCGCCGCTTACCGCTGGAATGAGTGGGGCTATCAGGAGACCGTCATCCAGATCCGTCTTGGCGCAAACCCGGACGCGCAGGTCTGGATCAATCATCCGGGCGAAGTTCTGCAATCTGGCTACGGAAGGCCATCCTACTGGGGCGGGTCGGGCACGCTGCCGCGCATCCACCAAAATCGCGGACTGGCGGTCGCTGTGTTTGACTGCCACCTTGAGCAGCCCGGCTTCACCCATGCATGGTTCCCGCGCGAGATGTTCGATGAGCACACAATCAATGGCGCCGTCGCGTTGGCGCAAGCCGACGATGCGCTGATGCTGATCAAGGCTAGTGGACCGCTTGAACTGGTTCAGACCGGGCCGACCGCAGGCAACGAGCTCAGGGTTGCTGGCCACAAGGCGGCATGGATTGTGCGGCTGGGCGATGTGCAATCGGATGGCGGCCTCGATCAATTCGGCGTGCGCTTTAGTCAACTCGCATTGCGCGAAGGCGCTGACGGCGCATTGATGGTGACAGACCCGGCCTATGGCGAAATTACCTTCGCCGCTGACGGGTCGATAGTGGCGGAGGGCCGCACGGTGCAGCCAGCCGCCTGGACGATTGAGGGACAAGCGACGCGGCTGGACAGGACAGCCGCCTGATCGGGTTTACAAATAGGGCGCAGGCCCGCACTTCAGGGAGGAAGTTATGAAAGTTAAAATTAGCATTGTCGGCGCGATGGCCGCTGCACTGATGGGTTCCAGCGCGGCATTCGCCGGCGACGTCCGGGTCATGTGGTATTCTGATGGCGTCGAAGGCGAGGTCATCAAGGACATTCTGGACCGTTTCCAGAAAGACAATCCCGACATCAAGATCACACTCGACAATGTCGCCTACAAGGTTGTGCAGGAGCAGCTGCCAATTCAGCTCGAATCGGGTCAGGGCCCCGACATTGCGCGCGTCACCAACATAAAAGAACTGGCCAATCATTGGCTCGACATGCGCCCCATGCTTTCCGATCCGAAATATTGGGACGACAATTTCGGCTCGACCGCAAACTGGATGCGGCCCGACGGTTCCGACGCCATTACCGGCTTCATGACCCAGTTGACGCTGACTGGCGGTTTCGCCAACAAGACGCTGTTTGAGCAGGCAGGCGTTGCAATTCCCGGCGAAAAGGCGACGTGGGATGAATGGGTCGAGGCAGGCGCACAGGTCGCCAAAAGCCAGAGTCTGCCAGCCGCCTTCGCAATCGACCGCTCAGGTCATCGTATCTCCGGTCCAAACGTCTCTTATGGCGCAAACTATATCGCCGCAGACGGCGCTCCGGCCAAGGTGGATGACGGGGTCAAAACGTTCGGCGGCAAGCTTGTCCAATGGGTGGCCGACGGCAAGATGCTGAAGGAAACCTGGGTCGCAGCCGCCGGCTCAACCTATCGCGCTGCGGCGGAAGATTTCATCAATGCGCAGATCCCGTTCTACTATTCGGGCAGCTGGCAGGTCTCGAACCTGTCGTCCAAGATCGGCGACAATTTTGACTGGGTGGCCACCGGTTCTCCCTGTGGCACGGCGGGTTGCTCGGGCCTCAAAGGGGGCGCTGCGCTGGTCGCGATCAAATACACCAAAAATCCGACCGATGTGGTCAAGGTGATGGAATATCTGTCGCGCGAAGAAATCGTGAAGGAGTTCAGCGAGCGGACCCTTTTCCTGCCGGCGCACAAGGGCGTCGTCGACAAGGGCGGCCTGAAATGGGTTAGCCAGGACAAGAATGTCCCGGCAGCCATGGACGCCTTCGTCAAGGCAGCCGGTCAGACCTTGCCCAACGCCGACGCACTGCCTTCGTGGAAGTGGTCAAACGCCTATTACGGCGCTCTGGTTACGCGCCTGTCGCAGGTAATGGCGGGTGAAATGAAAATCGACGACGCCTGGGCGCGTATCGACCAGGACATCGCTGACAAAGTCGCCCAGGCAAAATGAGCGCCGGGGCTTCGCTCTCGAGCCGCATTGGCGCAGCACTTGCTGCGCCAATCGGCTGGCTTGCCGCCATTATCGATGCGCCGCTAAAGATCTGGCAGCGCGCGACAGGCACAACGGGCATGGCGGCGTTTTTTCTCGCCCCCAACATGCTGATCTTTGGCGTCTTCGTTCTGGCGCCATTCGTCATCAACTTTTTCTATTCCACCACGTCAGGCAACGCCTTCTTCCTGTCGGACCGCACCTATGTCGGCGCCGAGCAATATGCCCGCTTGCTGGATTGCGGCAGTTATCTGGATACCTCAACCTGCCGGGAAGATCTGTTCTGGAACGCCGTCCACAATACTGGTCTGTTTGTGCTGCTGCAGGTGTCGCTGCTGATTGTCGTGTCGATGATCACTGCGCTTATCCTCAACCGCGAGATTGTCGGACGCAGCTTCTGGCGCGCCGTGTTCTTTTTCCCGGTGCTTTTGTCGCCGGTGGTTGTTGGCCTGATCTGGAAGTGGATTCTGCAAAGACAAGGGCTGCTTAATTCGGTGCTGTTCCAGTTTGGCTACGAGCCCACAGAATGGTTGACCGATCGCTTTTGGGCCTTTGCTGCTGGTATTACCGTTTCGGTCTGGGCGCATATGGGCTTCTTCACGCTGATTCTGCTGGCCGGACTGCAGGCGATCCCGCGCGATCTCTACGAAGCCGCCGAAATGGACGGCACCAAGCCCGGCCGCATGTTCTGGCGCATCACGCTACCCATGCTGATGCCGAACCTACTGGTGGTCATCATCCTTGCGCTGATCCGCGCCGTGCAGATTTTTGACGAGGTCTATGTGTTGACCGGCGGCGGGCCGGGCACGTCAACGCTGTACCTCACCCAATATATCTACGAGGTCGGCTTCGCCTCGCTGCTGCGCAATCCGGGTCTTGCTGCTGCAGCGTCGATCCTGATGGGCGCGGTGCTGGTCGTGCTGACGCTGGTTCAGTTGCAGATCGGCCGGCGCAACGAAAAGAAGGGGGCACGCGAATGAGCCGGGCGATCACCTTTCTGACGCGCCGCCGTGGCGGACGTGGCTGGCACTGGACAGATGTCTTCATCTGGACATGGTTGATCGGCGGGCTGATCGTGATGTTCGGTCCGGCGCTGTGGCTGGTCATGTCGTCGTTCAAATCGCCGGCGCAGCTGGCGGAGTTTCCGCCAACCTTGCTGCCTTATGCGACCGAGCAGGTCATGGTGGAGGGTTACGACAAGCCGCTCAACCTGTTCACGGCCAAGCTGCCGGACGGAACGACCAAGGTGATGGCCGAAGTGCGACGCATCGGCATCGTGTCACAGCTGGTGGACCCGGAAGAGCCGGGTGAGATCGTCAAGGTCAACATTGCTGATCGCGAGCCGGTGCGGCAGGTCCATTTCGCCACCGAGAACTACACCGAACCCTTCGAGCATTTCGACTTTCTGCAATATCTGAAGAACTCGGTGTTCGTCACGGTGATCGCGACGCTGATCACCTTGCTGACGAATTCGATGGCGGCGTTTGCGCTGTCGAAATATCAGTTCCGCGGGCGCAATTTCGTGTTGTTGCTGATCGTCGGTACGCTGATGGTGCCGCTGTCTGTGCTTCTGGTGCCGCTCTATTCGGTGATCAGCGCAGTTGGGCTGTTCGACTCGCTGTGGGGGGTCATCCTGCCAACAGTGGCCACGCCGACCGGCGTGTTTCTGCTCAGGCAATATATGCTGACCATTCCAGACGAGCTGATTGACGCTGCGCGTATGGACAATGCGTCCGAGTGGCAGATCTACTGGCGCATCATCCTGCCACTGGCTGCGCCGGCTTTGGCCGTGCTGGCCATATTCTCGGTCGTGTGGCGCTGGAACGACTTCCTGTGGCCGCTGGTCGTGTTGTCGCGCAAGGAGCTCTACACGCTGCAGGTTGGTCTCAACACCTATGCAGGCGAGCTGAATGTGCAGTGGCACTTCATCCTGGCGATGACGGTGGTGACCATGATCCCGGTCGTCCTCGTTTTCGTGTTCCTGCAACGTTACATCACCGCCGGCATTGCCGGGACCGGTTTGAAATAGGGGACGTCATGGGACGGATCAAACTCACAAATATCGACCGCGCCTATGGCAAGACAAAGATCCTGCATGGCATCAATCTCGACATTCAGGACGGCGAATTGCTCGTGCTGGTGGGGCCGTCGGGCTGCGGCAAGTCGACCCTTTTGCGGCTGATCGCCGGGCTTGACCAGCCAACAGCGGGCACGCTGGAGATTGATGGCCGCGACGTGACAAAAACCAGCGCGGCTGATCGCGGACTCGCCATGGTGTTCCAGTCCTATGCGCTCTACCCGCACATGACAGTGCGCCAGAACCTCGCCTTCGGCCTGGAAAATATCCGGATGGACAAGGCCGAGATCGACTCTCGCATCAACGAGGCCGCGCGTATGCTGGAAATCGGCCAATATCTCGACAGGCGGCCGGGTCAGCTTTCGGGTGGCCAGCGGCAGCGCGTCGCAATCGGTCGCGCGGTGGTGCGCAATCCGACGGCCTTTTTGCTCGACGAACCGCTATCCAACCTTGATGCCGAATTGCGCATCTCGACGCGCGCCGAAATCGCAGCTCTTCACAAGAGACTGGCGACGACGATGGTTTACGTCACGCATGACCAGGTCGAGGCGATGACTCTGGCAAACCGTATTGTGGTGATGCGGGCAGGCAGGATCGAGCAGGTAGGCAAGCCGCTGGAGCTCTACAATGAGCCGGCTAATCTGTTTGTGGCCGGCTTCATTGGCGCCCCGCGCATGAATCTGATGCCGGCGAAGGTGAAGGCGGTCAAGGCGGGCTCGGTATCGATCGAGAGCGCCGGCGGGCTGAAAGCGACGGTGAAGGCAGATGGCCACAAGCTCAAGGTCGGCGACGACGTCACCATGGGCGTGCGGCCTCACGATCTCAGCCTCGACGGTTCGGCGGATGGACTGATAGAGGCCGAGGTCAATATGACCGAGGTGCTGGGGCCCGAGACGGTTGCGCACGCGACAACATCGGACGGCCAGAAGATCGTGGCGGTGCTCAACGGTCAGCGTCAAAACAGCGCCGGCGATACCATCAAGCTGGGTTTCGACGCGTCCAAGGCGCATCTGTTCGACGCCAAGGGCGAGCGGGTCCGGTCAGCGGCTTAGCCAGCGATCGAGGAAAGCCAGCATCGCCGCGCGCATAGCTAGTGTCTCGACATGGCCGGTCGCCTTTTCGCGATGGATGACAAGGCGATCAGCAACATCAGCGCGCGCATAGGCGGCGCGGGTCTCAAGCAAAGCAATGTCGACTGCAGCCGGAGGCGTTAGCGGGTCTTGATCTCCAATGGCGATGAATTGCGGGCGCGGGGCGATCAGGCCGGCAATGGCGCCGTTTGACGCGATGTCGAGCAGGCCGGGAACGGTGAGATAGATACCGTGTAGATCGTGTGCGCCCGTAGATATCAGCGCGTCGAAATCGGCGTAACAGCATTCATGGGCGACGCAGGCAATGCGCGGCTCGACCGCCGCCAGCCAGTAGCCGAAGGTGGCGCCCATCGAAATGCCGAAAACGCCGATGCGCTCCGTAATAATTTCATCTCGCGCGGCCAGCCATTCAAACGCGGCGTGCTGCTCGCCCAGCATCTGGCCTGCCAGCGAGCGGCCATGCCACAGCAGCGCTTTGGTTCGCGCGCTTTCACCAGGCTCTGCGCGCGTGCCGAAGGCCGGCATTTCAAGCATCAGTGACGCAATGCCCCGGCGCGCCAGTTCCGGACCGAGCGGGCTGACAAGCGCCGGGCGGCCGTCCAGCAACTCGTCTGCGCCAATGTCATAACGAGCGCCGTGGGCGTGGAGATACAGCACAGCAGGACAGGGCGCAGGCGAAGCTGGCCGGACGAAGAAGCCGCGAACGGATTCGCCTGTCTGCGTGACGAAGGTCAGCCGCTCGACCTGCATGTCCGCCTGTCTGCTGACCGTCGCGGCGGTCACGCTGAGCGGATGCCGGCCAATCTCGAAACCGTGCCTCAACCGATCGGTGAGTGAATGATCCGCTTGTATTGTCATGGGGCCAGCGGAGCCCGAGCGCGCGCCTTGTGTCAACGGTCATGCAGCCGTTCCGGCGGCGGCGCGCCCGTTCTGCGCCTTCCGGTCCCTGCCTCGGGCCGTGAGCGTTCATCATCATTGAACAATGCATCGTCTTGGCGTGGTCTGGCGTTGTCAGTGAAAAGCGCCACATTGGCAAGGCAGCAGGAAATAGATTGGAAAGGACGGTTATGGGTATTCTTGTCGACGGGATCTGGAAGGACCAGTGGTATGACACCAAGAGCACCGGTGGGCGCTTTCAGCGCTCGACAACCTCATGGCGCAACTGGGTAACGCCCGACGGTGCGCCCGGGCCGACCGGCGTTGGCGGTTTTGCTGCTGAAAGCGGGCGCTATCATCTTTATGTCAGCCTCGCCTGCCCCTGGGCGCATCGCACGCTGATTTTCCGCACGATCAAAGACCTTGAGCCGCATATCAGCGTCTCGATTGTGCATCCTGACATGCTGGAGGACGGCTGGACCTTCGCAACCAATTTTCCCGGCGCAACGGGCGATGGTCTTTTTGGCCTTCCATTTCTCCGCGACATCTACCTGAAGGCTGACCCGAAAGCGTCGGGCCGCGTTACAGTGCCTGTGCTGTGGGACAAGAAGCAGAATACGATCGTCAGCAATGAGAGCGCAGAAATCATCCGTATGTTGAATTCGGCCTTCAACGGTCTGACTGGAAACATTGACGACTATTATCCGCAAGCGCTGCGCGGCGAGATAGATGCGCTCAATGCGCGCATTTACGATACGGTGAACAACGGCGTCTACAAGGCGGGCTTCGCTACAAGCCAGGAGGCCTATGACGAGGCGGTGCGAGCGCTGTTTGACAGTCTCGGCTGGCTTGAATCTCATCTGGCCAGGAACCGCTATCTGGCTGGAGACCGGCTGACGGAAGCCGACTGGCGGCTGTTCACCACCGCTGTGCGGTTCGATCCGGTCTATCACACGCACTTCAAGTGCAACCGCGCCTGGCTACGCGAATATCCGAACCTCTGGGGCTGGACGCGTGAGCTCTACCAGCGTCCGGGCGTGGCAGGGACGGTGAATTTCGAACATATTGTGCGGCACTATCACTACAGTCATCCGACCATCAATCCGTACCGCATCATCCCGATCAATCCGGTGATCGACTGGGAAGAGCCGCACGGGCGCGGTTGAGGAGGCGCAAACGGCGCCGCAGGCTCAGACCGGGAAGCCCTGTGTCTCAACCTGATAGCCGGCTCCTGTCATCACGCGCATAAGCTCGGCATAGCCGACTTCCGCCATGCGTTGCGGCGGATGCGTTTTCGGGTCCTGCTCGGCCTCAACGACAAACCAGCCTTCATAGCCGTAATCGGCGAAGCGCTGGACGATGGCGCCGAAATCGAGCGAGCCGTCGCCCGGCACGGTGAAGGCGCCGAGCGCCACCGCGTCGAGGAAAGATTGCTTCTTCCAGTCGAGCGCATCGACCACCGAACGGCGGATGTCTTTGACGTGTACATGGCTGATGCGTTTGTGATGTTTGTCGATTGCAGCAAGCACGTCGCCGCCGGCAAAAGCCAGATGGCCGGCGTCGAGAAGCAGCGGGATGCCTTCGCCGGAATTCGCCATGAAGGCGTCGAGCTCGTGCTCGAACTGAACTACAGCCGCCATATGGTGGTGGTAGGAGAGCGGCATGCCTTGATCAGCGCACCATTCGCCAAAGCCGGTCAGCTTGTGCGCATAGGCTTTCATCTCCCCATCGGAAAGCACCGCCTTTTTCGCCAGCGGCTGCGAGCGGTCGCCCTGGATCGAGCGGCCAACCTCGCCATAAACGATACAGGGCGCATCGACCGCCTTGAACAGTTCGATCATCGGGCGGATGCGGTCCTTGTTGGCCTCAATGTCCTCGTTGGCCAGCGTGCCAGAGAACCAGCCGCCGCACAGTGTGACGTCGGCCGCCTTGAGGATCGGCAGCATTTCGTGCGGCGAGGACGGAAAGCGGCGGCCCTGCTCCATGCCGGTGAACCCGGCGCTGCGCGACTGGCGCAAGCATTCTTCGAGCGAGACATCGTCGCTGAGTTCGGGAAGGTCGTCGTTCCACCACGCAATGGGTGACATGCCTAATTTGGCTTTCACGGTCGTTCTCCGGTCTTTCACAGGCGATACGTCAATCGCCGATACGCTGCATGCGCAGCTCTTCCTCGTATAAGGTGCGCGCGTCCTGCACCTGACGGCGCGGGCTGACTTCCGGCACCGCGACATCCCACCATGCGCCGCCCTCAGCCGTCGAAATCAGCGGGTCGGTGTCGATGAGGATCAGCGTTGTGCGATCATTCTTCTTCGAGCGCTCGAGCGCCGCCTCAAGGTCAGCGATGGACGAGACCTTTTCAGCGATGGCGCCGAGGCTTTGCGCATGGGCGACAAAGTCGACCTCGGGCATCGTGGTGTGGAAAGCGTCCTTCAGCAGATTGTTGAAGTTGGCGCCGCCGGTGGCCATCTGCAGCCGGTTGATGCAGCCATAGCCGCGATTGTCGAGCAACACGATGGTGAGCTTCTTACCCAGCATCACTGATGTCGCAATTTCTGAATTCAACATCAGATAGGAGCCGTCGCCGATCATCACGACGACTTCACTGTCGGGCCGGGCGATCTTTACCCCGAGCGCGCCGGCGATCTCGTAGCCCATGCAGGAAAAACCGTATTCGGCATGATAGCTGCCCGGCTGCCCGGCTTGCCAGAGCTTGTGCATTTCGCCTGGCAGGCCGCCTGCCGCATGCAACGCGATAATCTCCGGGCCGAAGACACGTTGAACCGCACCGATCACATGCGCATCGGACGGCAGGGCCACGTTGGTTGGTCCAGTCACCCTGGCGGCAGCCGCATTCCACTCGGTGCGGCCGTCCATCGCGTATCTGGTCCAGGCCGCCGGCGCCTTCCAGCCGCCGATCGCCTTTTCCAGTTCCTTCAGCCCTTCGCGTGCGTCGGCCACCAACGGCAACGCGCGATGTTTGCCGGCGTCAAAGGGCTGGATGTTGAGGCCGATAATGGTCTTCTCATCGTTCTGAAATAACGCCCAAGAGCCGGTGGTGAAATCCTGCAGCCGGGAGCCTATTGCAAGAACCACGTCAGCCTCTGCGGCAAGCCGGTTGGCGGCTTGCGTTCCTGTGACGCCGACAGCGGCCATGTTGAGGGCGTTGTCGTCCGGGAGCGCCGACTTGCCGCCTTGTGTTTCGCAGACAGGTATGCCGGTCTCCTCAACGAAACGGGCGAGCACATCGGAGGCGCGGCTGTACAGCACGCCGCCACCCGCGATGATCAGCGGCTTCTTTGCCTGTTTCAGGGCGTCGGCGGCGCGTTTTAATTCGTGCAAATCGGCGCGCGGGCGGCGGATCGACCAGACGCGTTCGTCAAAGAGGCTTTCCGGGTAGTCATAAGCCTCAGCCTGCACGTCCTGACAGAGCGACAGCGTGACCGGTCCGCATTCGGCCGGGTCCGTCAGCACCTGCATGGTGCGGGCAAGCGCCGGGATGATCTGTTCGGGGCGCGTGATGCGGTCAAAATAGCGCGACACGGGACGGAAACAGTCATTGGCCGACACCGTACCGTCGCCAAAATCCTCGACTTGCTGCAGCACCGGGTCCGGCCGCCGGTTGGCGAAGATGTCGCCCGGCAGGAACAGCACCGGCAGACGGTTGACATGCGCGACGCCGGCGGCGGTGACCATGTTCAGCGCACCGGGACCGATGGAGCTGGTGCAAGCCATGGCGCGCTGCCGGAAATTCGCCTTGGCGTAGGCGATTGCGGCATGGGCCATGCCTTGTTCGTTGTGGGCGCGCCAGGTCGGCAGCACGTCGCGCAGTTGATAGAGCGCCTCCCCCATGCCGGCGACATTGCCGTGGCCGAAGATCGCCCAGACTCCACCGAAGAAGGGCACATGCTCGCCGTCAATGTCGATCATCTGGCGCGTCAGGAAACGGGTCAGCGCCTGCGCCATTGTAAGGCGGGTGGTCCTGGTCATATCATTTCTCCCTGCGCCGGCAGTGCTGCGGAAACCGCACCGGAATCATGCGTCCTTGGCGGCCCGCATGGCAAGCCAGGCGTTACAAAGCGAGGCAAACCGTCCGGCCATGTCGTCGACAGCCTCCTCGTCAGTCATCTTGCCGCCCAGCCATTGCTCGCAGGCATTGGAGGTGATGGTGCGGCCTACGGCAAAACCCTTCACCATCGGGTTTTCAGCGGCCATGGCGAAGGCCTGCAGCAAATCCTCCATCGGCGCATCAAGGCCAAGCAAAACGATGCCGCGGCAGTAGCTGTCATTTTTTGCAATTGCGGCTTCGATATTGCGCCATGCCGCGATCGATTTCTGCGGCTCAAGCTTCCACCAGTCGGGTTTCACACCGGCTGCATAGATCTGCTCGATGGCGCGGGCGGTGGTGTCATCATCAATTGGTCCATGTTTGGAGACGATAATTTCGACCAGCAGTTCACGGCCCACCTTGCGCGCAGCGTCAAATGTCTGACGGATCGTGGCGAGCTGTTCGTCGCGCAGCGCTTGCCGATCGTCAGGGTGGTAGAAGGCAAGCACCTTGATGCAATGGTTGACCGGCCATTCGACAAGCTGTGAGCCGAGATCCGGGCCGAATTCGAATCGGAGCGGCCGTGAGCCCGGCAGTTCAACCGGGCGGCCGAGCCAGTCGAGTTTTTCGCGGGCAAACTGCTCCATAGCGAGGCGACCGTACTTCTCGTCAAGCAGCATGCCATATCCGGGGCGGCCATTGGCGACCTTGGCGGCGGCTTGCACGGTCAGCACCTTGAACGCCGGTATGCGATCATAGCCGGCGCCGGCGTCCCGGGCCATGGCTTCGAGCTGGATGCGGTGGTCACAGGCGAGCGCCATCAGCTGCGGGATATCGCCATTGCGGCGAGTTGTCGCCCAGTGCACATGGTTCAGATTCGCGTCCTTGCGCAGCGCATGTTCCCGGCTGCCGTTTTTCAGGAAGTACTGGAGCTCTTGCCAGGTCGGATATTCAGGTGAGCAGTTCAGTCGCGAGACGGCAAAGGCCCCGCCGGCGTTGGCCCATGTGGCGGCCGTCTTCCAGTCCTCGCCGCCGAGCCAGCCGCGCAGCAGACCTGACATGAAAGCGTCTCCCGCGCCCAGCACATTGAACACCTCAATGGCAAATCCGGCGCCAACTATGCCGTCCTCCAGATTATCGCTTATCGGCCCGTCGTAAACGATGCAGCCCATGGCGCCGCGCTTCAGAACGATGGTGGCGGGCGAGACGGCGCGGATGGCCTTCAGCGAGCCCAGCACATCGTCCGCGCCGGTTGCGATCATGATTTCCTCCTCGGTGCCGACGATCAGATCGCAGTCGGGCAAAATCGTTTTCAGTTTGGCCGAGACGCGATCCGACTTGACGTAACGGCCAAAGCCGTCTGCATGCCCGGCAAGACCCCAGAGGTTCGGCCGATAGTCGATGTCGAACGCCACCTTGCGGCCGTTCTCCCTGGCGATGCGAATAGCCTTTCTTTGTGCGGCTTCCGTATTGGGCCTGGAAAAATGTGTGCCGGTGACAACGACTGCCCGCGAAGAGGCGACAAAGGCTTCATCCACGTCGGTCTCGTCCAACGCCATGTCTGCGCAGTCAGTGCGGTAGAAGATCATTGGTGAAACGCCCTGGGCCTCCACCGCCAGCAGCACCAATGCCGTGAGACGATCGGGATCCGACTTCAGCCCGGTTGTCGAGACGCCTTCGCGCGCCAGCTGCTCGCGGATGAAGCCGCCCATCTGTTCAGCGCCGACGCGCGACAGCAGCGCTGACCGGAGACCCAGCCGCGCCGTTCCGATTGCGATATTGGCCGGGCAGCCGCCAACTGATTTGGCAAAGGAGCCGATGTCTTCCAGACGTGAGCCGATCTGCTGGCCATAAAGGTCCACCGAGCAGCGGCCAATCGTAATGACATCAAGCTGCGCTGGGGGCATTGCAACACCTTAAACACCGTTCTGGCTCATACAAAAACGCACGGAATTTTGCAGCAGAAATTCTCTACAAAGTCAATATGGAACATGTATTCTATTTTGAGCCGCGACGGCCCTTATTGCGGCGCTCCTCGGCGACAGCTACGGCGAGCGTCATAGACAAAGCCATCGTTGCGGCGAGCGAGCGGAAGCCGGAATAGTCAGCCTCCGCCAATTCAAACCACAGCTTTGCGGATTGGGCGAGCGGCGAAAAGGCGCTGTCCGTTATCGCCACAACAGAGGCGCCGCGTTCTGTCAGCGTGCGGGCATGGTCAAGGGTCGCGTCGGAATAGGGCGAAAAGCTGATGATGATCGCTGCGTCCCGGGCGGTCGCGAACTCCAGTATTTCGGGGTCCAGACCAGCCGCCGAATCGATCAGTTGATAACGGATCTTCAGCTTGCCCAACGCATAGGCCAGATAGGAAGCGACCGGGTATGATCGCCGGCGCGCCACGATGTAGATCGTCTGTGCTGCAGCCAGCGTGTCGACCGCGCTTCGAATTTCCGCCTCATCAAGCTTGCCAAGCATCGAGTCCAAAGAGCTATGGGATGCAGATGCAAACCCTTCGAGGATCTTGCGGTTGTGGCCGCTTTTGTCGCCTCCGCGCAACGCTGCAAGGCGGTCGTCATAGGCGGAATTGCGCTCACGCAGCCGCTGCCTGAACACCGCCTGCAGGCTGGTAAAACCATCATAGCCCAGGTGCTGAGCGAAACGGATCAACGTTGAGGGTTGAACGCCGGCTGAGGACGCAATGGAGGCGGCGGTGCCAAAAGCAACCTCTTCAGGATTGTCCAGCGCATAAGCCGCCACCTGGGCGATACGTTTGGGCATCGACTGGCGGCGGTCCAGGATCAGTGCGCGTAACGAGTCAAAATCGTGTGGCAGATCGGTGCTGGCGGTCATGTTGTAATCTTGCTCCCGGTGACAGCGCCTATTCCACAAAATGAACTATATGTTCCAATTTGGATAGTTTCACATTAAAGAAACACGCCGCTTTGGACAGGACACCCAGCATGGTATCGCGGCGGAGTTTGACGCATTTGCCGGGCGGGATTTATCGATGATCGGCGTTGGATTGATCGGAACAGGCTTCATGGGCAAGTGCCATGCGCTGGCCTGGAGCGCTGTGCGCACGGTATTTGGCGACACGCCGCCAATTCGTCTGGTGCATCTGGGCGAGGTCGATGAGGCGACCGCCCGCCAGCGTGGCGCGGAGTTCGGGTTCGAACGCGCCAGTGGGGATTGGCGCGCCGTGATCGCCGACCCGCAGGTCGATGTGATTTCACTCACGACGCCGAACAGGTTCCATCCCGAGATGGCGATTGCAGCGCTTCGCGCCGGCAAACATTTGTGGTGCGAAAAGCCGATGGCGCCTGCCTTTTCCGAGGCAGAGGCGATGCTGGCCGCGGCGCAGGAAACCGGCAGGGCTGCAGTGCTCGGCTATAACTATATCCAGAGTCCCGGCATTCGGCATATCAAACGCCTGATCGACGAGGGTGTGATCGGCGCGGTCAATCATCTGCGCGTCGAGATGGATGAGGACTTTATGGCTGATCCGGATGCGCTGTTTTACTGGCGCAACGAATCGGCTTCAGGCTATGGCGCGCTGGACGATTTTTCCGTTCATCCGCTGTCTCTGATCCAGACGCTTTTCGGGCGTGTCGCCGAAGTGATGTGCGATATGGCGCGGCCCTATCCGCGCCGCAAGGACGCGAGCGGCGCCGAGCGCGAGGTCGAGACGCACGACATTGCGAGTGCGCTTGTCCATCTGGAAAATGGCGTGACGGGATCGCTGATGGTCAGCCGCGCCGCCTGGGGCCGCAAGGGCAGGCTCCAGCTTCAGATATTCGGTTCGAAAGGTTCGATCGTCTTCGATCAGGAGCGTTTCAACGAGGTGCAGCTCTACGTCACCAGCGACAGGCCAGCCGAGCAGGGGTTCCGCACGGTTCTCGCAGCCCCTCACCATGAACCCTATGGCAGGTTTATTCCCGCGCCCGGCCATGGGCTCGGCTTCAACGACCTGAAGACGATCGAATGCCGTGAACTGATCGCGCGCATGGATGGCAAGCCGGCAAACGTCATCGATTTTGCTGAAGGACTGGAAATCGAACGCACAGTGCATGCAATGGCGCGGTCATTCGCCGAGCGGAAATGGGTGAAGGTGCGCTAGTTGCGGGCTATTCCGAGGCGCCGGCGATATTCTGGTCGTAGTCGACCAAGGCGCCGGTCATCACGCCAGCGCGCGGCGAGATCATATAGGCAACCAGAACCGCAAGCTGGTCCGGCTTGACCAATTGGCCCATCGGCTGGGCCGCCTCAGCTCTCGCAAGCCAGTCATCTGGCGCATCATGCCATTTCTTTTGCACCAGATCTTCGCCTTCGGTGTCCATCCAGCCGGGCAATACGGCGTTGCAACGGATACGATTGCGCCGATAGGCGTTGGCGACGTTTTTGGTCAGGGTAGCCAGCGCGCCCTTGCTGGATGAATATGCCGCCAGAAACGGCTGCCCGCCATGGCCGGACTGTGACAGCACATTGACGATTGAGCCCGGCTGATTGGCCTCAATCAGGCGCTGGACCACGCCCTGCATCAAGAAGAACGGACCTTTCACATTGGTGTTGAAGATGAAGTCGAAGAGCTCCGGCGTTGTCTCCAGCAGCGAGCCGCGCGCTGAAGTGGCGGCGGAGTTGACCAGAGCATTGATGACGCCGAAGCGCTCGCTTGCCTCAGCGATTGCGCGCGCACAGGCTGCAGGGTCGGACACGTCGGCGCTGATGAACAGCGCCTGGGCGCCCATCGCTTCCAGTCTGGCGACGGCGGCGGCGCCCTTCTCCCTGGAGCGTCCGGCGAGCGCAATGGATGTGCAGCCTTCATCGACAAGTTGCCTGGCGATGGCGAAGCCGATGCCCTGCGCGCCGCCCGTCACCATGGCGCGCGCGCCTGCATTGGGCCCTTCAGGATGTGCGGTCATGCGGCGTTCCTCGATCGCGATTCAGGCAAGTTTGACGGTAACTGTCTTGCCGGTCTTGACGGATGTGACGGCGGCGTCAGCCAAGGCGAGCGCAGCCAGCCCATCCGCGCCGGAAGGCGAAGCTTTGGTCCCATTGGCCATTGCGGCGATGAAGGAAGCGATTTCAGCGGCGTAGGCTTGCGTGTAGCGGGTCATGAAGAAGTCATGCAGCGGCGGGCGCGTGTAACCCGAACCGTTGGCCAGTTCGATGGAGACAGGACGCTGGTTTTCCGCCGCGACCATGCCTTTCGAGCCATGCACCTCAATGCGCTGATCATAGCCATAAGTGGCGCGGCGCGAGTTGGAGATGACGGCCTGCTTGCCGGACGCTGTTTCGAGAATGACACTGACGGAATCATAGTCGCCCGCCTTGCCGATTGCCTTGTCGACGAGCACGGAGGCATGCGCCGAAACCTTGACCGGCTCCTCACCCAGAAGGAAGCGCGCTATATCGAAATCATGGATAGTCATATCGCGGAAAATGCCGCCAGAGCGCTTAATATAGTCGATCGGCGGCGGCCCGGGGTCGCGGGAAATAATGACGACCTGCTCTACCGAACCAATCGCGCCATCGTCGATGGCTTTTCGCACGGCCGCGAAATGCGGGTCGAAGCGGCGGTTGAAGCCCACCATCAGCGTCGCTCCGGTCTTTTCAACGGTGGTCAGGCATTTCTTCACGCGCTTGACATCAAGGTCGATCGGTTTCTCGCAGAAGATGGCCTTGCCCGCCTTGGCGAACTGCTCGATCAGATCGGCATGCGTATCGGTCGGGGTGCAGATGATCACCGCATCGATATCCTTTGATTTGGCGATCTCGTCGATTGTGCGCACCTCGGCGCCATAGGCGGAGGCGACGTCTTTCGCGGCCTTGCTGGAGGCGTCTGCGACGGCAACGAGCCTGGCGTCAGGATTGCCGGCGACCGCCTTTGCATGAACCCTGCCGATACGCCCCGCGCCCAGCAAACCGAATCCTACAGTCATTTCATACCTTCCTTTCGCCAGATACATCGAACGGCCATCATGCTTTCAGTGACGGGCGGCTCGGGCGGCGATGGCGTGTTCCAGCGCCAATCCTTGCGCCAGTACGCCATGCAGCGGACCGCTGATTCCCGGAAACTCCAAAAAGCTGACTGGCGACGACAGGCGGAACGAATAGACCATGTATAGCCAGTACGGCATATACATTCTCTATCAGACGGAGGACGTCAAGGCGTTGCGTTGCCGGCGGCCAGAAGCTTTCGGGTGTCAAGGATGAGCGGCGGGCCCGTTGCCGGAGCTGAAGACGTTTGGTGAAGAAAACACCCGCCGCGATCGCACGCGGCGGGTGTTAGCTTGCGCAACAACTCGAAGATTGGGCTAGGCAGTCAACAGAGTGGGTAGCTTCTTGTGCACCCAGTCGGTCACTTGTTCATAGGCATAGGCCATCTGCAGAACGCCGATATCATCATTGTCCTTGCCGATGAGCTGAATGCCTGCTGGTAGGCCCGCATCGTTAAACCCTGCCGGCATGCCCATCACCGGCAGCCCGGTAAGCGACCAAGGCGCGACCGTTTCCATCCAGCGGTGATACGTATCCATCTTGCGCCCGGCAATCTCGGTTGGCCAATGGACATTCTTGTCGAACGGAAACACCTGCGCGCTTGGAGCAAGTATGTAGTCGTAGTCGTTGAATATCTTCAGGACCGCCGCATACCAATCATTGCGTTGTTTGTCGGCGCGGGAGATATCCAGCGCAGACAACTTGACCGCCCGTTCCATCTCCCATTGCAATTCAGGTTTCATCAACGCTCTTGTCTCTGGGTTGTTCCAGAGATCGTAGCGGCCAAGCTGCGCAAGGCCGCGCCAAATCATGAAAGTCTCGAATAACTGGTCCATTGGATAGTCGGGCATCACCTCATCGACCGTCACGCCGAGCGTTTTGAACGCGTCGAACGAACTGCGGCAGACGTCCATCAAGCCGGGATCGGTCGCAAGATAGCCCTTGTAATCTCCGACCCAGGCAATCTTTGCGCCGCGGAAATCTCGCGCTAGGGGCTGCCGGAAGATAGAAGGATCGTCTTCGAGTTCGAGGACGGCTTTGCCGCTTGGACCGGCCATCACAGACAGCAGACCGGCAAGATCGGCGACCGTTCTCGCCATCGGGCCCGTTACCCCCGCCTGGGCAATGTAACCGTTGGCCGGAATGCGGCCCCATGACGGCCGGTAGCCGAGGACATTGTTGAAAGCTGCCGGATTGCGCAGCGACCCCATATAGTCGCCACCGTCGGCGACAGGCACCATACGCAACCCAAGCGCGCTGGCTGCGCCGCCGCTGCTGCCGCCGGCCGTTCTGGAAGGGTCGTATGCGCTGCCAGTGGTTCCCCAGACAGGATTATAGCTTTGTGATCCAAGGCCGAATTCGGGCGCGTTAGTCTTGCCAATGACGATGCCGCCGGCCGCCTTTATGCGGGCGACGAACAGGGAGTCGGAATCCGCAATCCGGTCTTTGAAGATTGGCGATGCAGAGGTCGCCGGAAACCCTTTGGCGTTGGACAGTTCCTTGATCGCCTGCGGGAAACCATGCATCCAGCCAAGATATTCACCGCGAGCCAGTTGCTGGTCCCGCTCTTCGGCCTGTTTCAGCAGATCTTCGTCTTTGGCTAGCGCAATGATTGCGTTCACCTCGGGATTGATCTGATGAATATGCTCCAGATAATTCTTCATGACATCAACGCAGGACAGGTCCCGCCGGGAAATTGCCCGTGATAGGTCCCAGGCGTCCATCATGACGATGTCGTTCGGTTTCAGGGCCGCCGCAGCCTGCGCTACGGCAGGGTTAAGCCCGGCGTCCAGCGCCAACCCGGCCAACACGACGCTGGAACCAGCGAGCATGGCCCTGCGGGACATTACATGGTTAGATTTGGCGCCAACTGGCGTTTCCTGCACTTCAGACATGTGGATCCTCCTTCAATTTTCAAAAATGGCCGACCCAAACCGGGCGGCCGGCTAGGCATGCGTGTCGATGTCCTAGTGTCCGCTCCTCCTTCCTTGATCATCGAAATCACTGGATGTTTGGCCGGCGACTACGACTAAAGTCGCATGCGAGGCTGATCTATTTTGTTCCTAATGTAAATCCGTTAGCACACAAAAATATCAACATTGTATGCAAACAATGTAACAACGCATGCGATGTTGAGCCAGCGGAGTGCATGCGCTGTTGTCCAGGTCATGGATATTGGCTGGAAGGAGCCTAAAGAGACGCGTTAGCCGCCGCAGGCGGTCTGGACCAAACACGTTTTAGTTTAGATTGCAGGGTGAAACGCGGCGCGGCCGTTTCAAGACCGGTACGGCAAGGATCCGGTCTATTCCGCCGCAGTGCGATGCATGGATGCGATGAGATCGGTGAAACGCTCACCTTGTACGGCGACATGGGCAAAAGCGCGCGATGCGGCCAGACCGCCATCGCCTTGCAGCAGGGCTTCAACAATGCCTTGATGCTCAGCCAGAGACGCCTGCATACGGTTGCGGACCCGCAATTGCAGCCGCCGGAAGGGAGCCAGGCGCCGGTGCAGGGCAATCGCCTGCTCGGCGATAAAGGCGTTGCCACAGGCAATATAGACGGCGCGGTGGAAGCGCTCATTCTCGTAGTAGTAGGCGTCAGTGTCGCCCGAATCCGCCGCCTTACGGCAGGCGTCCAATGTCTGTTTCAGCTCGGCTTCGTCAGAAACCAGCATGCGGCGCGCCGCCAATCGGGCGCAGATCGATTCAAATTCCGCCATCAATTCGAACATTTCGAGCAGCTTTTTGGGGTCCGCAGCGCTCACCACAGCGCCGCGATGACGGCGATGTTCAATCAGGCCCGCATTGGATAATTGCTGCAGCGCCTCGCGGATCGGCGTTCGGGAAACCCCAAACCGGGTAGCCAGCGACGCTTCATCGAGCCGCTCTCCCGGACGCAAGGCGCCGGTTGCGATCTCTTCCTCAATCTGGGCTCTGAGCCGGGTTGACTGATTCATCGTCATGCTAAAATCCTGCGGCTTTTCTCCTGAAAAAACAAGAGTGTCCGTACAATCTTTCGTTAATTGTATACAACGTGGTTGACAATGCGTACAAAACTATCTCCAATTGACCAAGCACGGCTGGAGGGCCGTGACCATTGGAGGAGAAGACATTGAAACCGATCATCAAAGCGCTCTGCGCATCCGTCGCCATGCTTGCAGTCGGGGCGAGCGCGATGCCGGCTTCGGCGCAAACGATCCTCAAGGCGTCGCACCAGTTTCCAGGCGGCAAAGGCGATATCCGTGACGAAATGGTGCAGATTATCGCCCGTGAGGTGAAGGCCGCAAATGTCGGGCTGGAGGTTCAGGTTTTCCCCGGCGCCTCGCTTTACAAGCCCAACGACCAGTGGAACGCGGTGACGCGCGGTCTGTTGGACATGACATCGTTTCCGCTGGACTATGCGTCTGGCCGGCACCCTGAATTTTCGGCCACGCTCATGCCCGGTCTGGTCGGCAATCTCGATCGTGCAGAGCGGCTCAACGATTCCGAATTCATGACCGATATCAAGAAGATCATCAATGATGCCGGAGCCATCGTGATCGCCGATGCCTGGTTGTCCGGCGCATTCGCTTCAAAGAAGGGCTGCATCACGTCGCCCGACACGATCAAGGGTCAGGTGATCCGCGCGGCCGGTCCGGCATTTGAAGAAATGCTGGTCGGCGCTGGCGCGTCGATTTCATCGATGCCGTCATCAGAGATATACACTGGCATGCAGACCGGTGTGCTCGACGCCGCGAACACTTCATCCGCAAGCTTCGTTTCCTATCGGCTATTCGAGCAGGCCAAGTGCCTGACGGCGCCCGGCGAAAACGCCCTGTGGTTTATGTACGAGCCCGTTTTGGTCTCGAAGAAGGTCTATGATGGCCTGACCGAAGAACAACAGAAGGCAATTGTGGCGGCTGGCGAAAAGGCCGAAGCCTTTTTCAACGTTGAAGTGCGCAAGGGCGACCAGATCATGATCGACGCCTATAAAAAGGCGAATGTCGAGGTGGTCGAAATGTCGAAGGCGGATTACGACGCCTGGCTCGCGATCGCCAAGCAGACTTCCTACAAGAACTTTGCAGAAAAGGTGCCCGGCGGCGACAAGCTAATCGAAAAGGCGCTGGCTGTTCAATAGGGTCAAACCTGCGGTGGCGCGTATTGACAGCGTCTCCGCAGGTTGCGCCTTTCGAGGGATGATTTGATGGTTGACGCCTATATCCGGGCGGTTGGCGGGCTGTCGCGCGCACTCGCTGTCATTGCCACAATTTTGCTCATTATGGCCATGCTCGTTGTCTGCGAGATGATCCTGATCCGTTATGTGTTCAGGATGGCGACCATCTGGCAAACCGACTTTGTCGTCTTTGCCGCGACGGCGGCAATGTTCCTGGGCGCGCCCTATGTGCTGCTCAAAGGCGGACATGTCGGGGTCGACGTCATCGAAATGGTCGTGACCGACGCAACCCGCCGGCGCTTGAAAATCATAGGCAGCATACTTGGATTGATTTTTTGTCTGATCATGCTGGCCGCCACCTGGATCCAGTTCCATGAGGCCTGGGCAGGTAATTGGAAACACTCAAGCGTCTGGGCTCCGCCGCTGTGGATTCCACTGATAGCGCTGCCGATCGGTTTTGCAGCTCTTTGTCTTCAATATGTGGCGCAGATTCTGGCGCTGTTGGCGAATGGCGCAGTTCCGTCCGGCCACCATGATGCGCTTGCCGAAACGCCAATCGAGGATGGGCGCGGAACGCAGCTCTCAACGCATGCCGACAAGGAGCCAAAACTATGAGCCCGAGTCTATCCGGCCTGTTGATTGTCGGCTGTCTGCTCGTTCTGCTGGCTACGGGCATGCCGATCGCCTTTGCGCTTGGCCTTGCGGCTTTTGCGGCGCTGTTTCTCCAGAGCGGAATTGATATCTTTTACGTGCTTGGCGACACAATGTTCTCCGGCATCGCCAATCTCGCCTATGTGTCGATCCCGATGTTCGTGCTGATGGGCGCCGCCGTTGCGTCGTCGCCAGCAGGCTCAGACCTTTACACAGCGCTCGACCGCTGGCTGAACCGCGTTCCTGGCGGGCTCGTATTGTCCAACATCGGAGCTTGCGCCATTTTCTCGGGCATGACGGGATCGTCTCCGGCGACATGCGCGGCCATAGGCAAAATGGGCATTCCAGAGATGCTCCAACGAGGCTATCCAAACAGCGTCGCGACGGGCTCTATCGCGGCAGGTGGAACGCTTGGCATTCTCATTCCACCATCAGTCACTCTGATCGTGTACGGCATCTCGACAGAAACTTCGATCGGACGGCTGTTCATGGCAGGCGTTTTGCCTGGCATCATGCTCACCGCCATGTTCATGATCTGGGCGATCATTGACTGCAAGCGCAAGGGCTATGAGTTCGGCGCGCGCGCAATGCGCTACACGCTGAAACAAAAGCTCTCGGCGATGCCGCGTGTGCTGCCCTTCCTGCTCATTATCGCAGGCACCCTCTATGTTTTGTATGGCGGCATCGCAACGCCGTCCGAAGCTGCCGGCGCCGGTGCTTTCCTGACGTTGATCGTGGTTGTGCTGGCCTATCGGCTATTCCGCTTCCGACCTATTTCCGAAATCTTCGGCTCGGCGATGCGTGAGAGCGTCATGATCATGATGATCATGGCTGCGGCCGAGCTTTTCGCATTTGCGCTGTCATCGCTTTTCATCACCCAGACAATCGCCACCTCCATCGCCGCTATGGACGTCAACCCGTGGATGCTGATGCTGATCATCAACGTTTTTCTGCTGGTCTGCGGCATGTTCCTGCCGCCTGTAGCGGTGATCGTGATGACGGCGCCGATGCTGTTTCCTATCGTTACGCAGGCAGGCTTCGATCCATATTGGTTCGCCATTGTGCTGACGATCAACATGGAAGTCGGGCTGATCACGCCGCCAGTCGGGTTGAACCTTTTCGTCATTAACGCGATTGCGCCGAAGATACCGACCAAGGATATTCTTTGGGGCGCTTTGCCCTATGTCCTGGTGATGTTCCTGGCGATCTTGATCCTGTCGATCTTTCCGGGGATTGCGACCTGGCTGCCCAATCAGATGCTAGGGGCCGTGCAGTGAGCGCCTTTTCAGATATGCTGCAGACGATCACCGACAGGGGGCGCAAACTCCTCTCTGCAGGGGCTCAGCGCGACATTGGCGGCGATCCGATCGGCGCCATTGAGGCGCGATGCGAAGCGCTTTTGTCGAGCCGGGGCGAAGCGTCGGGTATGGCGTTGGCCAGCGAAATCCTTGAGCGCTGGCGCAGCTTCGATATAGCGTCTCGGCTCGAGTTCATGCGCATGTTGGTCGCCCGGTTCGGGCCGCGCACAGAGCGGCTGGAAGCCGCGATAGAAGCTTACCAGGCCAATCGTAGCGCAAAGGCGCTGCTGGAGTTGCATGACGCCGCCGAACCGCGCCGCCAGGAGTTGATCAGGCGTCTTAATCTTGCCCCGAACGGCATCGCAACGCTGGTGGAGATGCGTGAGGCGCTGCTCAAGTTGAAGGCGCAGGACCGCGAACTTTCTGCAGTCGATGCCGATTTCGCTCATCTATTCGGTTCGTGGTTCAATCGTGGTTTTCTGGTGTTGCGACCCATCAACTGGTCGACGCCGGCCGACATTCTGGAAAAGATCATCCGCTACGAGGCCGTGCATCAAATTAACGGGTGGGACGATTTGCGCCGGAGGCTGGCTCCGGCGGACCGGCGCTGTTTCGCATTCTTCCATCCGCAACTGGCAAATGATCCGCTGATCTTTGTCGAAGTCGCGCTGACGCGCGAGATCCCCGCCACAATCGGCGAGGTGCTGCGTGAGGATCGCGCGCCGATCCGGGCGGAGGATGCGACGACAGCCGTGTTCTATTCGATCTCCAACTGTCAGGAAGGACTGCGCGGCATCTCGTTCGGCAACTTTCTGATCAAGCAGGTGGTAGAGGATCTGCGTCGCGATCTGCCCAAGCTGGAAACATTTGTCACCCTGTCGCCGGTTCCAGGTTTTGCTCAATGGCTTGCCAAGGAGCGACAGACCGAACGCTCAGCCGTACTGTCGGAGAATGACAAGGTCAAACTTGAGGCGCTCGACGCTGACGATTGGGCCGACCGGCCAGATGTGGCTGCGGCGATACAGCCGGTGATTACGGCTGCTGCGGCTTGGTATTTCCTGCACGCCAAGCGGCCGGATGGACGCATGCTTGATCCGGTGGCGCGGTTTCATCTCGGCAACGGCGCGCGCCTGGAGCGCATCAATTTTCTCGCCGACCGATCTCCGCGAGCGATGCGTCAGGCGCATGGCCTTATGGTCAACTACCTTTACCGTTTGAGCGATATTGAAACCAACCACGAGGCGTTTGCGGCGCGTGGAGAGGTGGTGACAACCACGCCGATCAAGCGGCTGGCCCCGCCACCCAAGCTGGCGCCGGCGGGCGGTACGCCGGCCGTGCCCGCACCGGACCAGACCGCACCCGCGAAAGGAGCCAGGGAGCTCACCCCATGAACCATCTGTTTGACGCTATTCGCGCCGCCGCCAGACCGGAGGCTTCCTTCATCGAGACGGTTTCTGGGCCGACATGGACGTATGACGAGATGCTGGCCCTTTCGGGCCGTATCGCCGGAGCGCTGGCCGGGCTTGGCGTCCAGCCTGGCGACCGGGTTGCGGTTCAAGTGGAAAAGAGCCCCGAGGCATTGATGCTTTATCTCGCGTGCGTGCGTGCGGGAGCCATCTATCTGCCACTCAACACGGCCTATACGCTGCCTGAGCTAGACTATTTCATTGGCGACGCCGAGCCGCGGCTGGTTGTCGTTGCGCCAAAATCGTATGACGGTATCTTGCCTGTCGCGCACGCGCATGGCGCTCGCGTCGAGACCCTGGACGAAAAGGGTGGCGGTTCGCTATTGGCGTTGGCCGCCAAGGAATCGCCGGCATTTACCGATGTTGAGCGCGGCGCTGATGATCTGGCCGCAATCTTGTACACGTCGGGCACGACCGGGCGCTCCAAAGGCGCGATGCTCACGCATGACAATCTGCTTTCCAATGCGGTGACTCTACGCGATTTGTGGCGTTTCACCGAAGCAGACAAGCTCATTCATGCGCTGCCGATTTTCCACACGCACGGTCTGTTTGTCGCCTCAAATATTGTCCTGCTTTCTGGCGCATCGATGGTCTTCATGCCGAAGTTTGATGCAGACGAAGCAGTGCAGTTTATGAGTGAAGCGACTGTGATGATGGGCGTGCCGACCTTTTACGTCCGGCTTGCCCAGCACCCCGGTCTGACGCCTGAAACAGCCAAGGGTATGCGCCTGTTTGTGTCTGGATCAGCGCCGCTATTGGCTGAGACTCACCGCGCATTCGCCGAAAGATCCGGTCACCGTATCCTTGAGCGCTACGGTATGACCGAAACCAACATGAATACGTCGAACCCCTATGACGGGGATCGGGTAGCCGGAACAGTTGGTTTCCCGCTGCCCGGTGTTTCGCTTCGGGTGACCGACCCGGAAAGCGGCGCGCCGATTGCCGACGGTGAAACCGGTATGATTGAAGTCAAAGGGCCAAACGTCTTCAAGGGTTACTGGCGCATGCCGGAAAAGACCCAGGCGGAATTTCGCCAGGACGGCTTTTTTATTACCGGCGATCTCGGCAGGATCGATGAGCGCGGTTATGTGCACATTGTTGGACGCGGCAAGGACCTTGTGATCTCGGGCGGCTACAACATCTATCCCAAAGAGGTCGAAACCGAGATCGACCAGATTCCAGGCGTATCCGAGAGCGCAGTCATCGGCCTGCCACATGCCGATTTTGGCGAGGGGGTGACGGCGGTGGTTGTCCGGCAGCCGGGGTCGAGCGTTGATGAGCGGACGATTCAGGACGCGCTCAAAGACCGGCTGGCGCGCTTCAAACAGCCGAAACGGGTATTGTTTGTCGACGAACTGCCACGCAACACAATGGGCAAAGTGCAAAAAAACATCCTGCGCGACCGGTACGCCGATCTATACAACCCGGCGGCGGCAAGCCAGGGTTGAGCGGGTTGCCACCGTCGTTTTGACCTTGCGGCTTGCAAACCAGCGCAGAGTTGGTGTTATCGGTTGGCGTCAATCAACCAGGAAAGCTGCGTGCGCCTAGAAGTATCCGAACTGACCGGCGAACGTGGCGGCGACGCCGTATTTTCCGGCGTGAATTTTGTGCTGGACAGCGGTGCTGCGCTGTTGGTGACCGGCCCGAATGGAGCGGGCAAGTCTACCCTGCTCAGAGTGCTGGCAGGGCTGTTGCCGGTTGCGTCGGGCAGCATCGACTTTGTCGGCGAGGGCGAGTTTTCCCGGCTCGGAGCCGCGCTGCATTATCTCGGCCACGGCAACAGCATGAAGACGGCGCTGAGCGTCGCGGAAAACCTGACGTTCTGGCAGAGTTTTGCCGGCGCGCCGTATCTCGGCGTTGCTGAGGCGCTTGACGAAGTCGGGCTGGACGGGCTTGGCCATCTGCCTTTCGGCTATCTGTCAACCGGACAGAAGCGCCGTGTGGCAATTGCGCGCCTGCTGATCAACTATCGCCCTGTCTGGTTGCTCGACGAACCGACAGCCGGGCTGGATCGCGCCTCCGAAGCGCATTTTGCCGCTCTGATGCGCGCGCATCTGGAGGATGGCGGCATGATCGTAGCGGCAACTCATTTGCCATTGGGACTGGATGGCGCGACGACGCTGGAGATGGGCCGTCCATTCTCCGTTGAGCAGGCAGTATAGGGGCGTGTCATGCTAGCCCTCTATCTGCGCGACGTAAAACTTGGCGTTCGCGCCGGCGGCGGCGCGCTGACCGGCGTGTTGTTTTTTCTGGCGGTGATTGCCGTGGTGCCGTTCGGGGTGGGGCCAGACTTGAACCTGCTGGCCCGGATAGGACCGGCAATCCTGTGGATTGGCGCGCTGCTGGCGAGCCTGCTCGGGCTCGACCGGCTGTTTCAGTCCGACCGAGAGGATGGCGTCCTCGACCAGCTTGTCCTTGCCGACCACCGTCACATGCTGGCGCTCACCGTGTTGGTGAAATGCCTGGCGCACTGGACAACCAGCGCGCTTCCCCTGGTCCTTGCTGCCCCGGTGCTTGGCCTTTTGATGAATATGACGCCGACGGGCGCCGCCGCAACCGCGCTGACGCTGCTTGTTGGTACGCCGGCGATCACAATGATCGGCGCCGCCGGAGCTGCGGTGGCGGTTGCGCTGCCGCGTGGCGGATTGCTGATTTCGGTGCTGGTGTTGCCGCTGGTAATCCCGGTGCTGATCTTCGGCGTGTCGGCCAGCTATGGCGCGGTGAACGACCCGGACCCGTTCCTGCCGGCATTTTTGCTGCTGTGCGCGATAACGCTGTTCATGGCCGTGATCGGTCCGCTTGCGGCGGCGGCGGCACTGAAGGGCGGCGCCGACTGAGCAGGCTGCTTGTCAGGCGTAACGGCTCAACGCCAGTTCAGAAATATCGATCTCCGGCTTTTTGCCAGACAGCGTGTCGGCCAGCACCCGGCCCGAACCGCAGGCCATTGTCCAACCCAGCGTGCCATGACCGGTCGAGAGATACAGGTTGGAATATCTGGTCGGACCGATGACTGGCGGGCCATCCGGCGTCATCGGCCGCAGGCCGCACCAGAAGCTCGCCTTCGAGATATCTCCGCCCTTGGGGAACAGGTCGCCGACAGAGTGTTCCAGCGTCGCGCGGCGGCCCTGGCGCAAGGCAAGGTCATAACCGGAAATCTCGGCGGTGCCGCCGACGCGGATGCGGTCGCCCAAGCGGGTGATTGCGACCTTGTAGGTCTCGTCCATGACAGTGGAGACCGGCGCTCCGTCCGGATCGGTGATCGGAACGGTGATCGAATAACCCTTGATCGGGTAGACCGGCACCGTGATGCCCAGGCCGCGCATGATCAGCGGTGTGTAGCTGCCCATAGCGGCGACATAGACGTCCGCCTTGAGCAATCCGGCGCTGGTGTCGACAGCGGCGATATTACCAGATTCGGTAGCGAATCCCTTTATCGACGTGTCGAAGCGGAATTTGACGCCGAGATCTTCGGCCAGTCTGGCCAGCCGCTCGGTGAACAATTGGCAGTCGCCCGTTTCATCATTGGGCAGGCGAAGACCGCCGACAAACTTGTCGCGCACGCCGGCCAGCGCAGGCTCCGCGCCGATGCAGCCATCCCGGTCGAGCACCTCAAAGGGTACGCCGAACTGTTGCAACACCTTGATGTCGCCAGCAGTGCCGCTAACCTGTTTTTCGGTGCGGAAAAGCTGAAGCGTGCCTTGCTCACGCGCATCATATTCGATGCCGGTGGCGGCGCGCAGCTCTTTCAATTGGTCGCGGGAATATTCGGCGATGGGCACCATGCGCGCCTTGTTCACGGCGTAGCGCGAGGCCGTACAGTTGGCCAGCATTTGCAGACACCAGACCACCATCATCGGGTCGAATTTCGGGCGTACGACCAGCGGTCCGAAATGCATCAGCATCCACTTGACAGCCTTGACCGGAATGCCCGGCCCAGCCCAAGGCGAGGAATAACCGGGTGAAACCTCTCCAGCGTTGGCGAAGCTGGTTTCCAGAGCCGGCCCAGGTTGACGGTCAACGACTTCAACTTCATGGCCCGCCTTCGCCAGATAGTAGGCCGCCGTGACGCCAATCACGCCGCTACCCAAGATCAATACTCTCATAGGTGCTCCCTCACCCGACGCGACCCGCGCCGTCAATCGTCCACGTATACACGGTGGAAGCGGCTGCCCAATCCGGTCAGAATTTCATAACCGATTGTACCTGCAAAATCAGCAACGTCGTCGACCGGCTGATGCGGGCCGACAAGCTCGACCAGATCGCCGTCCTGCAACTGTCCCTGCGGCAGGTCCGTGATGTCTAGGATGATAGAATCCATCGAGACGCGCCCGGCGAAGGGCAGGCGGACGCCATCCAGCCAGGCAGCGCCAACCGCGCGGCGATGCCAACCATCGGCATAGCCGAGGCCGATGGTGGCAAGCGTGGCGGGTCTATTTGTGACCAACGAGTGGCCATAGCCGACGCCTGCGCCTTGATCGACGCTGCGGGTCTGTACGACCTTGACATCAAGCCGCACAACCGGGCGCATCGGATTGGTTTCGTCAGGTGTGGGATTGACGCCATAGAGCGCTACGCCAGGGCGGCCAAGATCAAAATGATATGGCGCGCCGAGGAAAATCCCGGATGAATTTGCAAAGGAGGCGGGCGCTTGCGGCAGTAAACGGCGCAGGCTGTCGAAAGCCAACCGTTGGGATTCATTGGCGGGATTTGAGGGTTCGTCGGCGCAGGCCAAATGGCTCATGACGAGTGCAATATCGAGGCCATCCACCAGCGCCGGGTCAAAAGCGATCGCTTGGACCTCTGCTGGAGCCATGCCGAGCCGCGACATGCCGGAATCCACCTGTATCGCTGCCGCGAGAGGCTGGCCGCCGCGCTTCGCCAGAACGCGCCAGGCGTTGAGTTGGTCGAGGCTGTTCAACACCGGGCGCAGGTCAGATTTCAACGCTTCATTTTCACTGCCGGGATGTAGGCCGTTCAGCACATAGATGGTGGGCGCCGCTCCCAATGCCGAACGCAGCGACACGCCTTCGCTAAGATGCGCGACAAAGAACGTGTCACAGCCTTCGTCGACCAGCGCTGCGCTGACTTCATTTGCGCCAAGCCCGTATCCATCGGCCTTGACGACGGCGGCGCAGGCAACGCCACCAAGCCGATTTTTCAGCCGGCGATAGTTTTCGCGGATGGCGGCAAGATCAATGGTCAGGATCGCGCCCGCAGACGCTCGGTCCGGGCCGCGGGTAAACTCTTTCATAACCGGCCGGTTCGCCCCTCATTTTGCTTCGAGACCTATGAGTAAAGCTCAGCCCGATATTCTGCAACACGGTCGAAACGCCGCTGCTAGCGAGCCGCCAAATGAGCGAAGGCGGCGACGACTTCTTCGTAGACCTGGCGCTTGAAGGGAACGACCAGGTCTGCCAAATCGCCCATCGGCTTCCAGCCCCAGCGGTCAAACTCCGCCTCGTGGCCGCCGGGCGGCGGGTCGATCTGAATCTCGCTTTCATCGCCGATAAAGCGAAAGGCGAACCACTTCTGGGTTTGGCCGCGATACCTGCCCTTCCAGGTGACGCCAATGCGTTCGGGCGGCAGATCGTATTTCACCCATTCTGGAGCCTCGGCGAGGAGGCTCAGGCTGCGCATGCCGGTCTCCTCAAAGATCTCACGCCGCGCGGCGGCCAGTGGTTCCTCGCCCTTGTCGATGCCGCCCTGCGGCATTTGCCACAGCCGCGACTGATCGGCCATTTCGCTATCGGGTTCATCCGCCTTGCGGTGGCCGACCCAGACAAGACCTTGCGCGTTCAAAACCATAATACCAACACATGGGCGATAGGGCAGGGTGGCCGGATCGACCGGCTTCTTCTTGCTGGCGGCCAAAATCTAACTCCGTTCGGGATCGTTGGCGATGGCGGAAACCGGCACGATCTCGATGCCGCGCTTTTTGGCTTCGTTGACCCATGTGATCACCGCCTCGATGGTTGCGCCGAATGCGGACCCGGTCCCAAGCGCAAACCCTTTGGCGCGCGCTGTGGCCTCCAGTTGATCGAGCTTCTTCAGGATTGCGCCGCGGTCCTGTACATCATCGATCACCGTGTCGCCTTCAGCGAACGGCGTGCCAGTGCGCAGCGCGATATCCTGGGCCTTGCTGCGGCCCGTTGTGCCATCATCTAGGAACAGAAGCCCGCGCTGGCCAAGCTCGGTCAGAAGCGGCTCCATCGCCTTGGGATCAGCGATAAAGCGCGCGCCCATATAGTTCATGACGCCGGTATAGTTTGTTGTGCGGCTCAAAACCCAATGCAGGCTCTCGGCGTTTTCCTGCGGTGAGGCGTCGACGGTCAGCGTGCTCTTGCCTGGATTGACGTTTGGATAGTCAAAAGGCTCCAGCGGCAACTGCATCAGAATTTCGTGGCCGCGCTGGCGCGCCGCCTGCATCCAACGGCCAATGCTGTTGCCCTGTGAGGCGAAGGCCAGCGTCACTTCGGGCGGCAGACGGTTAATCGCGTCCTGCGTGCCGGTCTGCGACACGGCTAGCCCGCCGATCACAATCGCTACCCGGGCGCCACGTGCGCCGGACCATGGCCGTGCGTAAACGTCAAACGGACGGCGTCCGTCGGCGGCCCGAGCCGGCAGCGGACCTTGGTCAGAATTTTCCAGCATCGCACGGTCAGGCAGATGGGCGACGCGCAGATTCTGCGTTTGCGCCGCCGGATCGCCGAGGACGACGATGCCGCCATTCTGGCCGCGCGGCTGCGACGGCTTTATCTTGATAATCGATGCGCCGCCGGGCGTCGTCTCGACGCTGACGACCGGATTGTCGTCAGGCTCAGACAGGTCGGCGACGACCGACTGGCCCTCTCCGGGCGCGGGTTGGGCCGAGGCCGGCGCGGCTGCTACGTTTTCGACCGGGGTCACCGGTTGACGAAAACCGTCAGGACGAAGAGCGATGGCAGCCGATGCCGCGACCAGGCCCAGCACGACAACGCCCGAAATAACCGACTTACGGGTTAGTCGCGACTCCCGCTGCGCTCCGTCAGTGCGGGGCAAGTCTTGTCCCAGCGGCCGGTCTATGTCCTTTAACTGCAAGCCGCATCCCTCCATGCGCGAAACTGTTGCGATGGTGGAAATTCCGGAATCAGCCCAGCGGGCGACCGGAGACGCATTCCCGAATCACGAAACGGGCGGCTTTCGCCGCCCGCCTTGCTTACTGCTTCATTGCCGCCTTGTCAGGATTCGGCGGGAAGGCCGGGTCGGTTTTTTCGCCGCGCAGCAGCGACAGGGCGTAGTTGAGCTGAATGTCGTCCTTGGCCTCGGGCGGCACATAAGCGGCCGAGCCCGAACCTTCGTCGCTTTCCTCAGCGCCTTTGATGTGACCCTGAAGCGAGGATTCTGCCGGGTTGTCGCGGCCCTGAAACTCTGGCGGGAGCGGCTGGTCGACCCTGATATCGGGGGAAATGCCCTTGCCCTGGATCGATTTGCCAGACGGCGTGTAGTAGAGAGCCGTCGTCAAACGCAGCGCGCCGTTTTCTGGCAGCGGAATGATGGTCTGAACAGACCCCTTGCCGAACGATCTTGTGCCCAGAATGGTGGCGCGACGATGATCCTGCAATGCGCCGGCGACGATTTCGGAAGCGCTGGCGGATCCGCCATTGACCAGGACGATGAGCGGCTTGCCGTCAATCAGGTCGCCGGTGCGGGCGTCGAAACGGGAAACATCTTTCGGGTCGCGGCCGCGGGTCGAGACAATCTCGCCCCGATCAAGGAATGTGTCGGAGACCGCAACCGCCTGGTCGAGCAGACCGCCGGGATTCAGTCGCAGGTCCAGCACGTAACCTTTGAGCTTGTCGGAAGGCACTTCCTTTTTGATCGTTTCAATTGCTTCATCGAGGTCGTCGAAGGTTTTCTCGGTAAACGAGTTGATCTTCATGTAGCCAACGTCGTTTTCGACCCGGAATTTGACCGCCTTCACCTTGATGATGTCGCGCACGACGGTAATCTCGATCGGCTTGTCAGCGCCCTCGCGAATAATGGTCAGCTTGATCGGCGTATTGACCGCGCCGCGCATCTTGTCGACCGCGTCATTCAGCGACAGGCCGCGCACTTCTGCGCCATCGATCTTGGAAATGTAGTCGCCAGCCAGCACGCCAGCCTTGGCCGCCGGGGTGTCGGAGATCGGCGAGATCACCTTGACCAGCTCGTTTTCCATCGTGACTTCGATGCCGAGGCCGCCAAACTCGCCCTTGGTCTGAACGCTCATGTCCTTGTAGGCGTCTGCGTTCATGTAGGATGAATGTGGATCGAGCGACGACAGCATGCCGTTGAGCGCGCTCTCGACCAGCTCCTTGTCATCTGGCGGGGTGACATATTGAGCGCGGACACGCTCGAAAATGTCGCCGAAGATGGCGAGCTGTTTGTAGGTATCGGAGGCTGCCGCCTGGGCTGCAACTCCGGTCGAGCCGTTGATCAAAGCCATCGCAGTGGCGCCCATGAGCACCCCGGCCATCAGCAGCGTAAGTTTCCGCATTCCCTTCAGTCCTTCCCGAAACTAGCGGCCCGACCACCACGGATCGGGATCGACGGGTTTACCGTCCTTACGGAACTCGACATAGAGTTCCGGAACTGCATTGCCACTCTTGTCGCCGGCGGCGTCGGCCAATCGCGTGTCGTTCATCGCGCCAACCGGCTCTCCGGCCATGACGAACTGACCTTGACCAACCGTGATTCTGCCCATTCCCGCCAGCACAACAAGATAGTCATCGCCAGCGTCCAGTATCAAGAGCTGCTTGTAGGAACGGAACGGCCCCGCATAGAGAATGTCCGCATCCACAGGCGAAGTAACGATGGAGCCCGATTGTGTCGCAACCGTGTCTCCCTGATAGGCGCCTCCAAACCCATCCTTGCCGCCGAAGCGTTTGATGCGCTTTCCAGCGGCTGGAACGGTCAATTTTCCGTGTAAGGTGCTGAACGGCGCTCCGCCCGTCAACCGGTTCTCATCGGGGATGGGCATGGCGGCGAGTTCTTCCTCGCGCTGCAGGCGGTTTGCTTCCTCGGCGCGAGCCAGCGATTCAGCTTCGCGTTTGCGGGCGGCCTCTTGTTCGAGGGTGGCGACAAGTTCCTTCAGGCTGCCAGCCTTGCGGGCCAGCTCGGCGGCGCGTTGGCGCTCGGCCTCCATCTCGGCCTGTCGCTCGGCGCCCAGCCGTTCCTTCTCGTTGAGCAACATGGTCAGCTTCTGCTTCTCGGCGCTCATTTCCGTTGCGGTGCTGGCTAACCGGTCGCGCTCTGCCTGGATGGAGGCCGATATTCGCGCCAATTCTCTCAGATCTCCCAGCAGGATATCGGTTTCCTGCCGCAATTGGGGAACGACTGCGCCCAACAAGATGGCGCTGCGCACAGAAGACAGCGCGTCCTGGGGAGACACCAGAATGGCCGGGGGCGGGTTGAGACCCATCCGTTCAAGCCCGCCAAGCACTTCGGCCAGCACGTCGCGCCTCTCCCATAGCGATTTGCGGATGACCGCCTCTGCGGCCTTTTCCTTGTCGAGTCGCGCCGTGATCGCCTCGATGTCTTCGGCCAGCTTGCGCTCGGTCTTGGCCGACTGGATCAGGGCGGCGGTGATTGTCGCATGATCTTTGCGCAGCGTCGCGATACTGGCGGTCAGGCGCGACACTGTCTCGTCTGACAATTTGATCTCGCGCGTCACGCGATCGAGCTCAGTCAGAGTGGATTGATGCGGGTCGGGGATGGAGCCGGTGGTCTGCGCCGCCACCGGAGCCGCAAGGTAAACGCCAATGACGCCGGCGGCCAGCCAGCGTGAGGTACCCGATCCGAAACATGCCGGACTCATGAAGGCCATAGGTCGCTCATTGCGTCCTGACCATATGATGGCGTTTCTTAACGAAGCATCAACCATGCATACCGAAATGCCGCTTGACCCAAAGTGCTCAGGCGCGGTGGTAGGGGTGACCCGAAAGAATGGTCACGGCGCGATAGAGTTGCTCGGCGGCCATGATGCGCACCATCTGATGCGGCCATGTCTGAGCTCCGAAGGACAGTACGAGATCGGCGCGCTGGCGAAGCCCGGCGTCGTGACCGTCGGCGCCGCCGATCGACAGGGCCAGCGATTTCGCCGCGGCGTCGCGCCACGCGGCGATCCGATGCGCCAAATCCTGCGAGGGGATGTTCTTGCCGCGCTCGTCCAGCAGGATCAGGATAGATCCGGGTGCGATGCGCTCCAGGATACGCAAGGACTCATCCTTTTTCCGCGCATCGGACGATGCGGCGCGGCTTTCCGGCAGTTCGTCGACCCCGGAGAATTCAAGTCCGATCGCCGGGCCGGATTTGGCGAACCGCTCGAGATAGCGGTCGGCAAGACCACGTTCGGGGCCCGATTTCATTCGGCCCACGGCCACAATGCCAATCCGCATGATGACGTTCGCTAGGTCATCAGTGGATGGTTTCCTCGTCGAGGTCGGGCGCCTGCCACATCTTTTCGAGATTGTAGAAGTCGCGCACCTCGGGCCTGAAGACGTGGACGATCACATCGCCGGCGTCAATAAGCACCCAGTCGGCGCTCGGCATGCCCTCGACGCGCGCCTGCCCGAAGCCAGCGTCTTTCAACGCCTTGATAAGGTGGTCCGCAACGGCGGCGACATGACGGTTGGACCGGCCCGAAGCGATGACCATAAAGTCACCAAGGCTGGATTTCCGCTGGATGTCGATTGATACGATGTTTTCGGCCTTGGAGTCGTCCAGACTGGCAAGGACAGTGTTTATGGCGCGGGTAGTCGCGATCGGTTCGCTCAACCCGGCCGGCGAAGGCGCAATGTCGGCCTTCTTGCGCAGTGCTGTTCTCAGAGGTTTTCCTTTCGCTTCAAGAACAACTAAATCACCTTAACAGGCGATGTAACCAAGATAGGCAGAGTCCCCTGACAGTTTCAAGACAGTCCGGTAAAGTGGCTCAGGCGCGTGGCTTTTGTATCACGCTTGATTGGCCGTCGCGTCCTGACCGGTCCGTTAGACGCGCAGGGATTTCAGTCTCGGTGCGCGGAACCACAGGATTGCGGCAAATACCACTACCAGACCGGCCATCACGGCCATAGAGCCGCGCGCGCCAATGACAACGGCCATCGTGGCTGCGGTCGCGGTGCCGAGCGACACCAGCCCGCGCGTCATGAAGAGCGTCGAGAGGACCCGGCCACGGTATTCATCATCAACGGTCATCTGCAGGATGGTATTGTTGGAGCTATTATACGCGACATGCATGAAGCCGGCGCAAAACAACAAGGGCAACGCTGCTGCAAGCGTTGGAGCCAGCGCAAAGGCTACAAGTGACGCTCCGAACCCTCCCATGAAGCCAAGCATGACAGAGCCCTTGCGCGCATCGCGCTGCACCCATGCCGCGAACAGACCGCCGCAGATTGACCCGCATGATGCGACGGCCACCATTACGCCCAGACCCGAGGAGCCCGCGTTGAAGACATCGTGTGAAAAAAGCGCCAGCAACTGAACATAGGGCTGAGCCAGAAAGGTCGGAACCAGCGCAACCAGAACCAGCAGTAGCAGCGTTGGCTGGTGACGCAGATAGACTGCGCCCTCGGCAACGCTGGCAAGGAGACTGTCACGGCGCGCCTCGCGCACCGGTTTTGGCGGCAGGTCAATCAGCGCCAGCATGACGAGCACTGCCGTGAAGGAAACGGCATTCACGGCGAAACAGGCCGCGACGCCAAATCCTGCAAGGATCAATGCCGACAAGAGGGGGCCCAGCACCTTTGACATGTTGAGCATGACCGAATTCAACGCAACCGCACTGCCGAGGTCCTCGCGCGGCACCAGTTCTGAAACCAGTGAATGGCGCGCCGGCGTGTTAAAGGCGATCAGCACGCCGCGCGCAGTCGCCAGCGTCAGTATCGCCCAGATCGGCGCATGACCGGTATAGACGAGTACCGCCAGCGTGATAGCGATGATCATGGCGATGGTCTGGGTGACCATCATCATGCGCCGGCGGTCCATTCGATCAGCAACAGCGCCGCCAATAAGTGCGAAGAGTATGAGGGGCAGGCCGCGGGCAAGATTGACAAGGCCAAGATAGATTGGCGACCCCGTTGTCGAGATGACCAGCCAATTCAGCGCGACCTGATCGATCCAGTCACCAGAGTTAGAAATGAAATTCCCGGCCCACATGAGCCGAAAGTTGCGATGCTTGAGTGCGGCAAATGTGCTGCTGCGGCTGGCCGGCGCGTCATCCGGCATTTGAAACGCCATAGTGGCCAATCCGGTGGGGACCGTTTGCCAAGCGACAGCACTGCGCCAGTATCGGGGACAATCTGCACACCTCCGCCTTATGGTTCTCAACGATCATAACCCTTCAAGGGGCGAGTGAAGGGCTCCGGCAGACTATGTTATCGACTATGGCTCAGAAATTATCGCGATGTGGCTGTTCGAGTTCTGCCTCCAGTCCCCATAGCACATGAATGGCCCCGCGCCACAATGCACGGCGGATAAGGCGCATGGCAGGCGGATACATCAAACCAACTGTGGAATTCCTGGCCCGGGCCCCGATTTTCGTCCGCCGTTGGTGGAGCTGAGGGGGATCGAACCCCTGACCTCGTCATTGCGAACGACGCGCTCTCCCAGCTGAGCTACAGCCCCGTTCGACGGATGCTGCATTTAAGAGCGGCCCTATAGCCTGTCAAGCGCCGCAGGCGGGCGTGTCGTAAGCACATGAGATGTCCGGATTAGGTAGCAGATGAGTTGTCCGGTTTGTTGTCCCCAGGTTGGAGGTGGGACGATGAAGCGGTCAACCTGGC
>Ga0209573_1000583_pt1 | contig 73474 bp, 77 predicted proteins | sample TNRBio252014_DNA_FD_185870 | JGI IMG/M metagenome (GOLD analysis project Ga0209573, IMG submission 185870) | Wastewater treatment Type I Accumulibacter community from EBPR Bioreactor in Madison, WI, USA - TNR Reactor_6/25/2014_ DNA (SPAdes)... | ecosystem: Engineered > Bioreactor > EBPR >...
TGAATGACTTCGGTTACCTTCTCCCGGTCACGCTTGTTTATTTCACGCTTTTAGGCTTTCTCTTTAAGCAGCTCTGGAATGAGCGCGGTCCGATCCGGACACTCACAATCATTGCTCTAGCGGGATTTTTGGCATTCGTCCATTTTCTTTCCTGGCAAATCCTCTCCGGTTATTCACTTCCTAATCCGTAAGCTGTTTATTTCACATTCGCGCCGTCATCCACCATTCTTTCCGGAGTCACAAGGCTGAGATTCTGCCCGTCGGAAGCGGCCAAAAGCATTCCCTGCGATTCAACACCCCGCAAAACCGTCGGTTCAAGATTGTTGATAATCACGATTTTTTTTCCCGTGAGCTCCTCAGGACCGTAATGGACCCGGATTCCTGCAACAATCGTCTTGCGGTCTTCCCCAACCTTAACTTTAAGGACATAAAGCCGATCCGCGTTCGGATGAGGTTCTGCAGATTCAATCACAGCCACGCGGAGTTCCAGCTTTTTAAAATCATCGAGCGTAATCATGAGGCCTCCTTGTTTTTAGGCGGCGAGCATCTTAGCACAAAAGCCGAATCCCCCATCCCCTTTTTGCACAGAGAGAGAGGTGACTTTCGTCTCGTATCGCAGTATGATAGAGGCCTTATTAACCCCTAACCTGAGGCTGAACCTAATGCTGCGAAAACATCTTTATCCGTTTTTCGAAGGCTTTTTAAAAAAGACATCCCGGATTCTTGACTCCCAGGGCATCACACCCAACCAGCTGACGCTTGCTGGACTGGTCCTCAATTTCGCCGCAGGCTGGATTTATGCTTCAGGTCATCTTTTCCTGGGATCACTTGTTGTCATTATCGCGGGCCTCAGCGACATGCTGGATGGTGCTCTTGCGCGCGAATGCAACAAGGCGACTCCCTTCGGAGCTTTCCTGGATTCTGTAACAGACCGTTATTCAGATTTTTTTCTTTTCGCGGGGTTAATACTTCACTTTGCAAGGTCGGGCGAGGGCGCGCTGCTTGTCATCACTCTTGGCGCGCTTGCTGGCGCTTACGCGGTCAGCTATGCCAAGGCCCGCGCTGAAAACTTCATCAAAAATTGCGGCGTCGGCCTTTTTGACCGTCCTATGCGCATCGCTCTCATCCTTATTGGCTGCAGCATCCCGGGAATGCTCACCGTTTCACTCTGGCTTCTTTTTATTGGCTCCAACGTAACAGCCGTTCAAAGGATTCTGCATACTCAAAAGGTTTTAAACACGCCTCCGTCAACCGCAAGCTGATATGCGTTTTTTCAAACTCCTGTCTACTGTCTTTCTATGTCTGGTTATTTCTTCCTTGCGGCCGTCCCTCGGACTCGCTCAGACAGCGGACAGTTATATTCAAAAAATCGAAAGTCAGCGCTTTCGCTGGCTGGGCATCAAAGCAGAAGCCTCGCTTAAATTCACGGCCGCGAACGGAAAAGCAGCCGCGTGTTCCGGACGCATCACCTATTACAGGCTCGAGGAGAAAATGCTTCTCGAATGCCTGAACTCCCGTCAGGAAACACTCTTTATCTTTTCAACCCAGGACACGGAATTCGAGCTTTATCTGGCCGCGGATCAAACGGTCTACAGGGGTAACATCTTCGACCTTGAAGACTCTGAGGGTTTTTCAAGCCACATCAAACCCTTCGATCTTTACCGGGCACTTAAGGCCATGCCGATCCTGCCTGGGCAGGCGTCTCTTGCGGCGGAATCACCCGGGAGCGCTGTTTTGAATGTCTGGAAAACCTCAAAAAGCGGGCCTTTCGTCGGCCGCATTCTGACCGTCACGGAACGCGGCGATGTTCCTTTTGAAACCTATCTGAAAAACGACGGCTCAAAATCTCTCTTGATTACCCGGGAAAGATTCCTCGATATCGGATCCGTGCCTAAGAAAAAGAAAGAGAAAGTCTATTTTCCGGAACGCATCCTGATTGAAAACGCTGCTGAAAATACCCGGACAGAAATTCTTTTTTCTTCGATCAAACCCCTCTGGAGCACAAGCGGAGCGGGATGGGTTGTTCAATTTCCTGAAGGGACAAAGGTCTGGGATATTCCGAGGTTTCATCCTGAGCGCGGTTACGAACAAACGTCCGCTCCCGCGGCGGCAGGCTAAAGAGGTTCCTGCTGAGAGAGGCAGTGAAGAGTTCCCATACCGTAAACAACTTCACGGCTGGGAATGGGAATAATGCTGCGGCCCGGAAAAAGATCTTTGAGAACACTTAACGCTTCTTTGTCGTTAGGATCATCAAAGACAGGCGCAAGTACAACCTTGTTGGCAATATAAAAATTCGCGTAGCTCGCGGGCAGCGGCTCGTCTTCAACGATAATCGGAGACGGCATCGGCAGCTTGACCAGATCCCACTTCTCCCCCTTCAAATTTCTCATTTCTTCAAGAAGCTTCCAGTTATGCTTCAGCACTTCATGATTTGAATCCGCTTCGTTCTTCTCATAAGCTGAAACAATCACATTCGGCGCGGCAAAGCGCGAGATGTCGTCGATGTGCCCGTCCGTATCGTCCCCGGCAACGCCTTCTTTGAGCCACAGGATCTGCTTCACGCCAAGGTAATCCTTTAATACCTGTTCGATCTCGGCTTTTGAGAGAGAAGGATTTCTGTTGGGATTCAAAAGACACTGTTCTGTCGTCAAACAGGCTCCGGCGCCATTAACCTCGATCGAGCCGCCTTCAAGCACAATATCCTTGGGAAAACAGCGGTACGGCACAAGAGAAAGATCTTTGAACAATTCGTTATCCGGAAAGAGGTCTTCATATTTTCCACCCCAGGCATTAAATCGCCACTTGCACCAGGCCTTGGAACCATCCCTGCCCTTAAGATAGGTCGGGCCGTAATCACGGATCCAGGAATCAACAGCGGGCTTTTCGTAGAAAATAAGACCGCGATTAAGATTGCCGAGATGCTTGAGTCCCGCCTCAACCTTCTCACGTTCCGCGGGATTCCGGACAATCAAACGAACTTTTTCATGAGGAAGAAGGGCCTCAATCACCTTGAGATAAGATTTTTCGACAATTTCCAGTCTGCCGTCGGGCCATGTAATCAGATTGGCGGGCCATGTCAGCCAGGTGGCTTCATGCGGTTCCCACTCTGCGGGCATCGAATATCCCAAAGAGGCAGGCGTTGTGTGGGAATCGCGCGTCAGACGAGCGTTCATGGTCTTCAGCCGATAAAACGGGAAGTGATCGCGCCGTAGGCGTCGATCCGCCGGTCTCTTAAGAAGGGCCAGTGGCGGCGGGTTTGTTCAATTTTGGTCAGATCGCATTCCACAATCATAATTTCTTCAGCGCTTTCAGAGGCTTCGGCGATCACCTTGCCGAAGGGATCCGCCACAAAAGATTTTCCCCAGAACGTCAGCTCGCCTTCCGCGCCCACGCGGTTTACGGACGCGACAAACACCTCATTGGCAACCGCATGGCTGCGCTGAATCGTCTGCCAGGCCGAATGCTGATCCTTGGCAACACCCGCGTCGGACTGATGCCAACCGATGGCTGTCGGGTAAAAAAGAATCTGCGCGCCGGTCAGTGCCGTTAAACGGGCGCCTTCAGGAAACCACTGGTCCCAGCAGATCAAGACGCCAATTTTGCCATAACGGGTCTGAAAGGATTTGAACCCCAGATCTCCCGGAGCGAAATAAAATTTCTCATAGAAGTTCGGGTCATCGGGGATATGCATTTTTCGGTAAGTGCCGAGCAGAGTCCCGTCCGCATCAATAACCACCGCGCTGTTATGGTAAACCCCCTCGGCTCTCTTCTCAAAAACAGGGGCGATCAGCACAACAGACTTTTCACGGGCAACCGCAGAAAGTGTTTCCAGCGCGGGCCCCGGGATGGTCTCAGCGAGATCAAAAAAAGCGTGGGTTTCAGTCTGGCAGAAATAGAGGGACGCGAAAAGTTCCTGCAGGCAGATGATCTGAGCGCCGCGGTCCGCGGCTTCGCGGACCTTGTCCGCAGCTTTGCGGATATTGGCGCTTTTATCGGGCCCGCAGGACATCTGCACAAGCCCGATTTTCACCTTGGCAGGATTCATCAGGAAACTCTTAGTGGATCAGAACGGCCATCGCCAGAACAGTTGTCCAAAGACCATCCTTATGGCCTTCAGCGCTCTGGGTGAGAGCACGCGTCTTGACGATTTCTTTGGAAATTTTCCACTGAGCCTGCTTTTTGTTGTAGCTGGCATCCGGATCAAACTTCACGCCAAGAGTTGTCGCCAGCATTTCAGCGGCAAGATCTTCCGCGTAATCGGCCGTTTTCTTTTCCGTCCAGCCGTAGGTGTGGGCTTCGGAAAGGTAGCCGTACTGATCAGGATTTTTGGGGAACGCCATACCGATTGAAGAAGCAATCAGACGGTTCGGTTCGTTCGTCGCGGCTTCCGCAATAACAGTAAACAGAATCTGTCCCGGGGAAAGATACTTCAAACCGGCTTCTCTTGAAATCATCTTGCAGTTAGGCGGGTAAATACTGGAAACACGGACAAGATTGAACGGGGCAATCCCGGCATTGCGAAGCGCTACCTCAAAACTGGAAAGCTTTTCCTTGTGCACGCCAACGCCCTTGGTCAAAAAGATTTTATTGGGAAGGATCACTTCAGTCTCTCCTGTTTAAATGTGAGTAACAGCATGGTGAAGTCCGGCGTTCTTTTCCGGGGTTTTTGCCGAATCGCTCGTAATTTAACATCTTATTCTTTCGCAATCAAACCTATTTCTGACAAAGCGGGCAATAATGGCTGCTCCGCCCTGAAATCACGATGACTTTGACCGGTTCCCGGCAGGCCGGACAGGGCTTGCCGCCCCGTCCATAAACCCGGTGACGGTCCTGAAAACTGCCTTTTTTCCCGTCAAGATGACGGTAATCATCGATACTTGAACCTCCCCCTTGAATAGCCTCGCCAAGAACCGCAAGGACTGCTGAGTAAAGAGCTGTCAGGCGCTCCCGGCTCAGCATGGAGGCCCGCCTTCGAGGCCGGATGCCTGCCCTGAAAAGACTTTCATCCGCGTAAATGTTACCGATCCCTGACACCAGACGCTGGTTCAGCAGCAATGATTTGATAAGTCCCGTCCTTCCCTGAAAGACGCGGACAAAATGATCCGCTGAAATCTCAAAAGGATCGGGCGCTGTAAGAAGGATTCCTTCCGGCAGCCGGGTCTTTCCTTCTTCGTGATAAACCACCCTGCCGAACCGCCTGGGGTCACTGAAAAAGAGTTTGTTCCGGCATCCCTGAAATTCGACTCCAAGATGAGTGTGCGCCAAAGAAGATTCGGCCGCGAGAAAAAGGCGGCCTGTCATCCCCAGATGAAACCAAAGCTGGCGGCTGCCGGCCTGAAAACAAAGATACTTTCCCCGCCTGAAAATTTTTTCAAAGACCTGGTTTTTTAACCGGGTTTCGCAGAGGGCCGCGGGGACATTCAGCACCCGGACGTCATGAATGTGAACTTTGGAAATCCTGGCTCCCGTCAGGGGATCTTTAAGTTGACGGAGAAGCGTTTCAACTTCAGGCAGTTCAGGCATAGGAAGAAAGGTTCGGGGAGAAAGTTTTATTCCAGAGGAAAGCGCTGATCCGCCTTCGATTCATAAGGACGGTAGAAGCGGATGGAGGCATCTCCGGACTTCCAGCAGAAGTAAATAAATTCCCCGTTGCGGATTCCGGGAAGATCAACCCATCCGGTTTCAAGCCCCTGAATGAGACAGCCGAGCTGCGTGATTTTTGAGGCTTCACGCTGCAGGTCTAAAAGATCTTCTTCCAGCGAAATATAGTCGCGCTCAACCTCTTCCTTCGCGCTGGCTGATGTTCCGCCGGACACTTTTTCCGCTTCGGTAATCAGTTCATGCATGAAAGCACTGTCATGACGGCGGTCATAGATCTCTTTCTTCGCGATCAAGTGACGGATCCTCGAATCAAGCACGGGAATGAGCGCGGTCGCTTCTTCAAGAGTATAGTAACGTTCGGGCTTCTTCATGATCATTCGCCAAACCTTTCGTCCGGAGCCGTTTCGCTGGACAGCGCGGGAATCAATCCGCCTCCCCGGGCAACGTTGATCACACTCTCGGAACTCAGCCGAGAGAAACCGCCCGAGTATTTGCTCCCGAAAACAAGCAGATTAAAATTGTGTTTCTTGTAAGCGAAATCCAGCTTCCCGTTCACAATTTCGGGAACCGTCATAATCGGAATATTCACGTATTCCTGAACAACCCAGTCGCCTTTCAAGGCTTTATCAATGATCGCGTTCCAATCCTGATCCGGAGTCTCACAGCCGATCGCCACATCACGGCCGCCGTAACCCTTGGAGGGTTTCAGGACAAGCGTTTCCTTCTCTTCTTTCAGAAAATCGATCAGGTAAATTTTCTTTTTTCCGTAGAAGTCTTCAGCGTCGGTGAGCCTGCGCGTCCAGGGAATGTGGTCACGCTTGGCGCGGTTCTCATTCTCCGTGAAAAAGTGATCGTATTCCGGATTCGTCAAAATCGACAGGAGCGCTTTTGTACTCGCGATGCGGGAGCGCAGCGGATTGACCATACAAATGGCGCGCTCACGGTAGGCCTTGATCAAATCCTCAACTTCGTCCAGCCGCTCGAGGATTTCGTCAAAAAGCGCCCGGCGGTAAACGAGGTGAATGCGCATATTCTTGTGATACAGCTTGCCGCCTTTGTACTTCAGGTCTCGAGGATCCGCGATGACGGTCTTATAGCCTTTGGACTCAAATACATTCTTGATGAATTCGAATTCCGCCATAGTCCGGGAAAACCTCCAGTCCGCGATCGCGATATTCGGCGTCTCAAAACCTCCGAACTCCTCGTAGCACTCCAGAAGCGCCGCGAGAAGACTTTGAATCCGGTCAGATTTGAGAAGCTGGGCGTCCTTAAAGAAATCCTGCAGAGGCTCTTCGCTGAGAAATATATTTTCCGCGTGGTCCCCATAGGCAGCACCCGCTGGAGAGTCACAGTTAAACTCAACAAGCTTAAGGCTTTCACCCTCAAGCAAGGCATCGAAACGGGCGAGAACGACATTCTGCGAATAGCCCGGATCTATTTTGATCAGCTCCGCGGCATCAGGATTGATTTTGTAAACGTGGGTCAGGTGGCCTTCTTCAAAATACAAACGGGTCGCCGTATTGATAACCCGTGTGAGCGTAGAGGAAACTCGCTTGAGAAGATGGACCTGTTTGGCGCTTAAGAAGAGGCTTTTATAGAAAGTGGGTATGGTAAAACGACCGTATTTGAAGCTTGTTTTCTCAAGCCTCTCGGAAAATTTAGGAACTGCATGAATAATTTCGGATTCGCGTGTTTTTAAAAACTGGTCATACGCGTGATCCAGATTCTTGGTCATAAACCTGTCCCAGGATGGATTCCATGGTTTCGCCAAGTAAAGCGGGACTCAGGGTCACGTGAGCGCCCGCCTTTTCAAGACGTTTGATCTTGTCTTCCGCTTTTCCTGAACCGCCGGAAATAATCGCTCCGGCATGTCCCATGCGTTTACCGCTTGGCGCCGTTGAACCCGCAATGAAGGCAACAACGGGCTTTGTCATTTTGGTTTCGATAAACTCCGCGGCTTCTTCTTCCGCGCTGCCGCCAATTTCACCGATCATAATCACAGCTTTGGTTTTGGGATCTGCTTCAAAAAGCGCGAGTACTTCCACAAAGTTGGTTCCCACAACCGGATCACCGCCGATGCCGATGCAGGTGGACTGGCCAATCCCGCGGCTGGTCAGCTGCCAGACCGCTTCATAGGTTAAAGTGCCGCTTCTTGAAACAACGCCGACCGAACCGGGTTTGTGAATATACCCCGGCATAATTCCGATCTTGCACTCTCCGGGAGTAATGATACCCGGACAATTCGGACCGATCAAAATGGACTTTTTACGGGAAATCCAGTTCTTCACCTTAACCATGTCGAGAGCGGGAATGCCTTCCGTAATACACACAATAAGAGGAATGCCTGCTTCTCCGGCCTCATAAATAGCGTCCACCGAAAACTTGGCCGGGACATAAATAACAGTCGCGTTCGCGCCGGTCGCGTCCTTGGCTTCCTTGACTGAGTTGAAAACGGGAATACCCTCGACCTGCTGGCCTCCCTTGCCCGGCGTAACACCGCCGACAACCTGGGTGCCGTATTCCTTCATACCCTTGGCATGAAAGGAACCATGAGCTCCGGTAATACCCTGAACAATGACTTTTGTATTTTTATGGACGAGGATGCTCATGAGTTCAGCGCCTGCACAACTTTGTTAGCGGCATCTTCAAAACCTGACGCCGGAATGATTTTAAGACCGGACTGCTCAAGAAGGGCTTTGCCCTGCTCAACATTAGTCCCTTCAAGCCTGACCACCAGCGGGATATTGCCTGGCAGCGAATTTCCTTCAGGGTTAAGTTCTTTGACCGCGTTCAGAATGCCTTCCGCCACGATGTCACAGCGCATAATACCACCGAAGATATTTACGAGAATAGCACGGACATTGGAATCAGCAAGAATGATTTTGAAGGCCGCAGAAACCTTTTCCTTGCTGGCGCCGCCGCCAACATCCAGAAAGTTCGCGGGTTCACCGCCCGCCTGCTTGATAATGTCCATCGTCGCCATCGCGAGGCCGGCGCCGTTAACGATACAGCCGATATTTCCTGTCAGACCGACATAGCTTAAATTCGCCTTCATCGCTTCAAGCTCACGGGGATCTTCCTGCCGGGGATCGAAAAGCTCCGCAAGTTCAGGATGCCGGAAACCCGCGTTTTCATCAAAGTTGATCTTCGCGTCAATCGCGACAACGCCGCCGCTTTTCATGATCGCAAGAGGATTGATTTCAACAAGCGAGCAGTCGAGATCCAGAAACACCCGGGCCATCGCCTGAAAAATTTCGGCAAAAGCTTCTACCTTTGAGCTGTCAGCCACAAGGCGCGCAGCCGTGCGGCGGGCCGTTTCCTGATCAAGACCGTTTTCCACGGAAAAGTACGTCTTAAGAATTTTGGACGGATCTTCGACAGCCACTTCTTCAATGTTCATCCCGCCCGCTTCAGAGACGATCAAGCAGGGCTTGGCGAGACTGCGGTCGAGAACAACACTTGCGTAATACTCTTTCAGGATTTCTTCCGTGACTTCGATCAGAACCTTATCGATCGGCCTGCCTTCAGCGCCAGTCTGATGCGTGACAAGCTGCGTGCCGAGCATCGCGGCGGTCCGCTCACGGACTTCTTCGGGTGAACGCGCCACCTTGATGCCGCCGGCCTTGCCGCGGGCTCCCGCGTGCACCTGGGCTTTCACAATGTAAAAATTCTTTTCCTCCGTGGGGCGCTGCCGAGCGCCTTCAAAAGCTTCGTCCGCTGAAAAAGCCACAAATCTTTCGTGCCCCGGTATTCCGTAGCGGGTAAAAATTTCTTTGGCCTGATATTCGTGAATATTCATTTAGCGTTTCCCGATCGGCGTGTAATGCTGATTCACCGGGCCGATATACTCGGCGGACGGCCGGATCAGACGGTTGTCCTTCTGCTGTTCAATGACATGCGCGGTCCAGCCGGAAATCCGGCTTGCCGCAAAAATCGTCGTAAAAAAATCTATCGGAAACCCCAGAATATACAGAACAGACGCAGAAAAAAAGTCCACATTGCAGGGAATCTGTTTTTTTTCCATCATCACTTTTTCAACGCGGTTGGAGATATCCATCCATTTGGTATTACCGACGCGCTCGCATAGTTTACGGGCAATTTCACGGAAGGCATCCGCCCGGGGATCCGCCTGCTTGTAGATTCGGTGGCCAAATCCCATCACCTTCTTTTTATTTTCAAGAAGATCCATCACATACGCTTCAGCCCGCGAGGGGTCTCCAATATCCAGAATCATTTCCATGGCTCTCTGATTCGCAGAACCATGAAGGTCCCCTTTCAGGGTCCCGACGGCAGATGTAACAGCGGAGTACATATCGGATTGTGTTCCCGTTGTAACACGCGCGGCAAAAGTCGAGGCGTTCAGTCCATGATCGGCCAAAAGAATAAGGTAAGCATCCAGAGCCCGGATCATTTCTTTTTCGGGCGTCTTTCCATGCATCATTCTCAAAAAATCTTCCGCGTGACCGAGAGAAGGATCCGCCGCGATGGGTTCGAGGCCCTGGCGAATGCGGAAAAAAGCGGCAATCACTGTCGCGAACTGAGCCGTCAACTTGAGAGCTTTCGGCCAGCTTTGTTCAGGATCATATCCGTTGCCGTCCGGATCATAAATGCCCATGACGGAGGAAAGCGTGCGAAGCATCGCCATAGGATGCGCCGTCTTCGGAAGGTTGCGGATATGCTGAATAATTTCGGCGCGCACAGCGCGGTTCTTCCCGAGATCCCTGCGGAAACTGTCCAGCTCAGCCTGTTTGGGGAGACGGCCATTCCATAAAAGATAGACGACTTCTTCAAAAGAAGAGCTTTCGCTTTCAATGAACTCCCGAATGGGAATGCCCCGGTAATACAGCTGGCTGCCGGGACCGTCCACGTGACTCAGGGAAGTTTCAGCCGCGACAACGCCTTCGAGGCCCTTGGCGACTTTGGAAGCTTCTTTCGCAGTTTCGGAGGGAACGGGTATTTGTTGTGACATAGGCGCGTATTATACTCAAACACTATCTGCCCGCATCAATAAAAAGCGCTTTGACGCGGAAAATTGAAAAACAAAATTCAAAAAATATTCGGGGCCGGAGCAAGTCTTCCGAATTTTCCCGCTAAATGATCTGCCGCATAGCGGACATACCGCGCGGCCCAGTCTTTCAAACCCTTGATTTCATCTCGGGAAAGTTTCCGGATCAGTTTGGCGGGCCGGCCAAAATACAAATGCCCTGATTTAAGCTTCTGTCCATGCGTCACAAGACTTCCCGCACCCAGAAGAACACCGTCGCCGATCACGGCGCCGTCAAGGACGATAGACCCCATCCCCACAAGCGTTTGATCCCCGACACGGCACGCGTGAAGCAAAACCTGATGCCCGACAATCACATCATCCCCGACAATGCATGCGTGATTTTTCTCAACGTGCAGAACCGAATTGTCCTGAATATTGGACCGCCGCCCCACCACAATCCGGTTGATGTCGCCCCGAAGAACACAGCCGGGCCAGACACTGGCGTAATCGCCGATTTTGACGCGGCCGATCAGATGCGCTGCGGGATCAATATAAACCCGCTTCCCCAAAACCGGATAAACAGCTTTCGGCAGCGGCTTTTTTTTCACGCTAAACGCTTACCTTTTCGCTTTTAACCTGCAGAAGCTGGCGAAGCACGTATTGGAGAATGCCTCCGTGACGGTAGTAGTCAAGCTCCACCGGCGTGTCGATACGGCAGACAGCCTTAAAGCTCTTCGTGCCGCCGGAACCTGCGGCCTGCACTGTCAACATCTTGCCCGGTCTTAAATCCGAAGCAACGCCCTCGATGGAAAACAACTCGTCTCCCGCTAAACCGAGAGACTGGGCGTTTTCGCCTTCCAGAAATTGAAGCGGCAGAATTCCCATTCCAATCAGATTAGAGCGGTGAATACGTTCAAAGCTTTCCGCAATCGCAGCACGAATGCCGAGAAGCGCCGGCCCCTTCGCCGCCCAGTCACGCGAGGACCCTGAACCGTATTCTTTTCCAGCGATCACAATCAGCGGGGTCTTGGATTCGGAGTATTTAACAGAGGCGTCGTAAATCGTTGTTTTGGCGCCATCCGGCCAGTGCCGGGTCCACCAGCCCTCGACACCAGGCACCAGAAGATTCTTAAGCCGGACATTGGCAAAGGTGCCTCTCACCATGATTTCGTGGTTCCCTCGGCGCGCGCCGTAGGAATTGAAATCCTTCGGATTCACGCAAAGAGACTGAAGGTACTGGCCCGCGGGGCTGTCTTTGGCGATATTTCCGGCGGGCGAAATATGATCCGTGGTCACGGAATCTCCCACCATCACCAGAACACGGGCGCCCTGAATATCCTGAAGCGCGGCAGGTTCTTTGGGCATGTTATCAAAATAAGGCGCCCGTTTAATGTAGGTCGATTTATCATCCCAGCCATACGTGTCCCCTGTTGAGGACCTGATCGCACGCCAGAAATTATCCCCGTCAAACACATTGGCATACTGGCTCTTGAACATGCTTGACTGGACTTTGCCCATCGCGCTTTGAACTTCCGCGTTGGAAGGCCAGATATCTTTCAGATAGACATCTTCGCCTGCCGCATTTTTTCCAATGGGCGCCGAAGTAAGATCAATATCGGTCGTTCCCGCGAGAGCGTAGGCAACCACCAGCGGCGGCGACGCCAGATAATTCGCCCGCACCTGCGGATTCACGCGGCCTTCAAAATTCCGGTTTCCGGAAAGAACAGCTGAAGCCACGATGTCTTTTTCCTTCACAGCCTTGCTGACAGGCTCCGGAAGAGGTCCTGAATTTCCAATGCATGTCGTGCAGCCAAAGCCCACAACATGAAATTTAAGTTTTTCCAGATAGGGCAGCAGTCCGGTCTCACGAAGATAATCCACAACCACTTTCGATCCCGGGGCCAGACTTGTTTTAACCCACGGCTTAACCGAAAGCCCTTTTTCAACAGCCTTCTTGGCCACAAGTCCCGCCGCAATGAGTACTGCAGGGTTTGATGTGTTGGTGCAGCTCGTGATCGCGGCAATGACCACAGCGCCGTCATTAATCTCATAGGTCTGATCGCCGTCCTTAACCGTCGCGCGCCCGTCATCAGCGAGGAGCGGCTGAAACGCTGTCCGGAAAGACTCTTTAACCTGCTTCAGGGACACGCGGTCCTGAGGGCGCTTGGGCCCTGCAAGACTAGCCTCAACTTCTTCCAGCTTCAGTTCCACGGTGTCCGAAAAAACGGGGTCAGGGCTTCCAGCTTCCCGGAAAAGTCCCTGGGCTTTACAGTAAACTTCTACTTTTTGAACCTGCTCGTCAGAGCGTCCGGTGAGCCTGAGGTAATTCAAGGTCTCCGCATCGATAGGAAAAAATCCCATCGTCGCGCCGTACTCAGGCACCATATTCGCAATCGTGGCACGGTCAGCGAGCGACAGCTCGTTCACACCCGCGCCAAAGAACTCCACAAACTTACCAACGACGCCTTTTTTACGGAGGATCTGCGTAACCGTCAAAACAAGGTCCGTGGCTGTGATACCTTCTTTAAGCTTGCCTGTAAGTTTAAAACCCACAACTTCCGGAATCAGCATCGAGCAGGGCTGACCCAGCATCGCGGCCTCCGCCTCAATACCGCCGACGCCCCATCCCAGCACGCCCAGACCATTGATCATCGTCGTGTGCGAGTCTGTTCCAACAAGGGTATCCGGATACATCAGGGTTTCACCGTTTACTTTTTTTGTGAAAACCACGCGCGCGAGATACTCCAGATTCACCTGATGAACAATGCCCGTCCCCGGAGGCACCACCTGAAAATCACGGAAGGCCTGCTGGCCCCAGCGCAGAAACTGATAGCGCTCATTATTACGCTCATACTCGAGGGAAACATTGTCACGGTAAGCTTCTTCAGAACCAAACGCGTCCACCTGCACGGAGTGATCAATCACAAGATCCATCGGTTCAAGAGGATTAATTTTCTTCGGGTCTCCGCCCATTCTGCGGATATGATCACGCATCGCGGCAAGGTCAACCACCACGGGAACGCCCGTGAAATCCTGAAGTAGAACGCGGGCCGGAGTAAACGCGATTTCCTTATCGGACTTTCGGGATGGATCCCATTTCGCGAGCGCCTCGATATCTTCTCTTCGAACAGCCTTGCCGTCTTCGGTGCGCAGAAGGTTTTCTAAAAGCACGCGGATGGAATAAGGAAGTTTCCTGATCTGAAAACCCGCTTTTTCAAGAGCATCCAGACGGAAAATGGTGACGGTTTCGCTGCCGATTTTCAAGGTGGCTTTGGATTGAAAGCTGTTCATGAGACTCCGGGCTTTTTCCCGGGCCGAAGAAACGGCCGGGAGAAGTGAAGGGGCGTCCGCAGCGGACGCCCCGGTTTTCCGTAAACTAAATAATGGGGCTTTTACTTCTTAACTTCCGAAACGCTGATCTTGGCGCAATTTTCACGGACATGTTCTGCGGAAACATGCAACGCCTTACGCTGATCATCGCTTAGCGCCAGCTCAATCACCGCCTCAATCCCAGCACGGCCAAGCCTCGCTGGAACTCCGCAGTACACATCGCGAATCCCGTATTCTCCGGTCAGATACGCGCAAACAGGAATCACTTCTTTCGTATCCTGCAGCACGGCCCGAACCATCCGCACAGCGGAAGAAGAAGGCGCATAGTATGCGCTTCCGGTTTTGAGGTACTTCACAATTTCTGCTCCGCCGTCACGGGTGCGCTGATTAATCTGTTCGATCTTGTCAGCAGGCAGAAGCTCCGTCACGGGCTTACCTTTCACCAGCGTATGCTGCGGCACAGGAACCATTTCATCACCATGTCCGCCGAGAACCATCGCCTTAACATCAGAGGGTTTACACTTCAGCGCTTCCGCGATGAAATACGCGCAGCGGGCGGAATCAAGTTCACCGGCCATACCAAAAATGCGGCGCGTTTCAAAACCGGATTTTTTCCAGGCCAGATAAGTCATCACGTCCAAAGGATTGGTCACGGTAATAATGATCGCCTTGGGAGAATATTTGGCGCACTGCTCGACAATCCCGCCGACAATTTCGGCGTTCTTGAAAAGAAGGTCATCGCGCGTCATGCCTGGTTTACGGGCAAGTCCTGCCGTGATCACGATCACATCCGAATCTTTGGTGTCTTCGTAATTATTGGTGCCGGTAATGGCCGTGCTGAAACCTTCGACAGGAGCAGATTCCATCATATCCAGAGCCTTGCCCTGGGGAAGACCTTCCACAACGTCAATCAGGACAACGTCTGCAATCTCTTTTTCAACAAGGCGCTGGGCGGTGGTTGAACCGACAAATCCTGCGCCGACAACAGTCACTTTTGGCTTCGACATAAATACCCTTTCGTTTCAGAACCGCGGGGGAACGGAATGGTTTATTTTCCGACTTTTGAAAGCTGCATTTTGCGGATAATGGCATCGCCCATTTCACGTGTGCCCACCGCCGTCGGATCACTCTTGTTTGCTTTCATATCGTACGTAACGTCTTTACCTTCACGAATCACTTCCGCGACGGCGTTTTCAAGCCGGTCCGCAGCTTCATGTTCTTCCAGATAACGCAGCATCAGAACACCGGAAAGAATCAGGGCCGTAGGATTCACTTTGTTCAGGCCTTTATATTTCGGAGCGGAACCGTGCGTCGCTTCAAACATGGCGCCGTTGGATCCGATATTCGCGCCCGGAGCAACACCCAGGCCTCCAATCAGCCCAGCGCAAAGATCCGAGAGAATGTCTCCATAGAGGTTTGGAAGAACAAGAACATCGTAAAGTTCAGGCATCTGCACAAGCTGCATACTCATGTTATCCACAATCCGGTCATCAAATTCAATGTCCGGATATTTTTTGGCGACTTCGCGCGCGACCTCAAGAAAAAGGCCGTCCGAGAATTTCATAATGTTGGCCTTGTGAACAGCTGTGACCTTCTTGCGCTTATACTTGCGGGCATATTCAAAGGCGTACCGGACAATGCGTTCCGTTCCAAAAACCGAAATCGGCTTGATGCTGACGCCTGAATCGGGACGGATCTTCTTGGCCGCATATTTATTGATGAAGTCGATCACTTCCTGGCATTCCTTCGTCCCCTTTTGAAATTCGATGCCCGCGTAAAGGTCTTCGGTATTCTCGCGGACAATCACAAGGTCAATGTTCTGGTACCGGGATCTCACACCCGCGTAACTTTTACAGGGGCGCACGCAGGCGTACATATCAAGCTCTTTGCGGAGCGCGACGTTCACGGAACGGAAACCCGTACCCACCGGTGTTGTAATCGGGGATTTAAGCGCGATTTTATTTTTGCGGATGGATTCAATAACGCTGTCAGGAAGAGGAGTGCCAAGCTTTTCCATGACATCGATGCCGGCTTCCTGAATGTCCCACTTGATCTGAACACCCGTGGCTTCAATACACTTGCGGGTCACTTCAGCGAGTTCAGGGCCGATGCCGTCACCGGGAATAAGGGTAATGTCGTAAGTCTTCATGCCTGTCTCCTTGAGAAACGAGGGTAAAGTCCGAATGCCTGGGAGGATGTCCGAAGAGCACTTGACTTTAAAGGTTTTCACTGCAAAATAAGGCCGAAAAATTTCTTCCTTAAGAAGGCCGCTATTCTATATGAACACCGACAAAATTAAAAGCACCCTATTGGAAGCTTTGCACAAGGCAGGTTCTATCGCCCGGGCCGCGATCAACGCCCCCAAAGAGATTGAGCTGAAAGCCGAGTACAGCATTGTCACGAAGACCGATATGGAATGCGACAGGGTCATTGTCGAGACCATTCGCAGCAAGTTTCCGGATCATGCCTTTTTGACCGAAGAATCTCCCGCAAGCGGAAACTCCCCGTCCCGCTGGATTGTAGATCCTATCGACGGCACGACCAACTTCGCGCACGGTTACCCCGTCTCCTGTGTTTCCATTGCCTTTGAGCACGAAGGCGTCCTTGTAATGGGCGGTATTTATGATCCTTTCCGGGATGAGCTTTTTTTCGCGGAAAAAGGCAAGGGCGCGTTTATGAATGATAAACCCATCCATGTTTCCAAGGTGGCAACTCTGACGGAATCTCTTTTGAGTACCGGCTTTCCTTACGACACCCGGCAGCACGTGGATGAATATCTGGGTGTTTTCCGCCAGTTTCTTTTAGCCGCTCAGGGGGTCCGCAGAGCCGGCGCTGCGGCGCTGGATCTTTGTTATGTCGCCTGCGGACGTTTTGACGGGTATTACGAAAAAAACCTGCAGGCCTGGGATAAGGCGGCGGGAATGCTTATTGTCGCGGAAGCCGGCGGTAAGGTCACCAACTACCACGGAGCTCCCCTCACGGTCACAGACCGCGCCAATCTGGCTTCAAACGGCGTTCTGCACGAAGCCATGCTCGCCATCCTCAAGCCTTACGCTTGATCGGGTCCGCGTCTCAGAATTAATCCTTCTTTTAAATCAGAGTCTGTTAATTTCCGGCGAGGATTTTTTCGAGGAAAGAGGCGGGTCTGTTCCAGTAATCGTCCCCCGCTTTGTAGGGCAAATCGTTATGCATGCCGTCCGCAATGGAGAAAAACTCCTTGGGCAGCGGTGCTTTTTCAAACAGCTCTCCCGCCATCGAATAAGGGCAGATCTCGTCTTCCATCCCATGAAGGATAAAAAGAGGCGCCTTGAGAGTCTGTATGAAGTCTTCATTGGGAAATGCGAAGTCGCGGATCAGAGCGGAGGGCACCACAGGATAATGGAGTTTTCCCAGATCAACGAAAGACGTAAAGGGCGCTTCCAGAATAACGGCCGCGACAGAATTTTCTCCGCCAAGCCGGATCGCCGGATAAGTTCCCAGCGATTCTCCGTATAAAATAATTTTGGAAAGCGGTACTTTCTTTTCCTGCTGCAGCCAGTTAAAAGCGGCATCGGCGTCACGAATCACATCATCCTGATGCTGAATGCGTCCTTCGCTTTGGCCATAACCGCGGTAATCGATCAAAAAAACAGAATAGCCCCGCCGCACCCAGCCATCCGCCTTGAACAGCCGCCCGGAAATGTTGCCCGCGTTACCGTGAAAAAAAAGCAAAGTCGCCTTGTTTTCAGGTGCCGACAGATACCAGCCGTGAAGAGAAACTCCATCTTCAGTCCGCAAAGCAACCTCTTCTGCGATCAGCCCGTAATCTGCGGGCTTCTCGTAAAAAGTTTTCTCAGGGAAAAAGATCATCGACGCGATCATAAGTTTTAACAGTCCGTAAAAGAGGTTCATATCAGGATACCCTGGCCAAAGCTTAGTCAAAGCTCTCTTAAAACACAATCGAAAACCCGAGGCTTCGGCATCCGTCATTGCAAAAGAAGGCCGATCTTTCTAAGATACGTCATGCCTTCTGTTTCCCTTTTACTCCTGAGAAAAAAACTTCTCGCGTGGTATCTGCGAGAAGCGCGAGATCTGCCCTGGCGGAGAACCCGGGATCCTTACGCGATCTGGGTCTCGGAAATCATGCTTCAGCAGACCCAGGTGGATACTGTCATCCCCTATTACGAGCGCTGGCTCAAAAAATTCCCGGATATCACGGCGCTCGCGAAAGCTCCGCTTGAAGAGGTCCTTTCCTCTTGGGCAGGTCTGGGCTATTACCGCCGCGCGAGAATGCTTCACAAAGCCGCGCAAGTTATCGTCAACGATTACGGCGGGAATGTCCCCAAAAAAACCCCGGAACTATTGAAACTTCCCGGAATCGGGCGTTACACCGCGGGCGCGATCGCCAGCATCGCGTTTGAAGAAAAAACTCCCGTGCTGGACGGAAATGTCATCCGTATCTTGACCCGGATTTTCGCCGTCAAAGGCGACACGCTCAAACCGGCCGTGCTTTCGGAGCTGTGGTCTCTGGCAGAAAAACTTCTTCCCGAAAAATCTATCGGTGATTTTAACCAGGCGCTGATGGAACTGGGAGCTCTCGTCTGTTCACCACAGAGTCCGTCTTGCACAATCTGTCCCGTCAATAACCTCTGCCTCGCCCGCGCGCAAGGCAAACAAACTTTCTACCCCTTCAAGTCACGCCGGGAAAAACTTGAAAAAATACGCAATTTTGCGGTGATCTTCCGCAGAAATAAAAAAGTCTGGCTCGGCCGCCAGTCTCAAGAAGCCCGCTGGGGCGGCCTCTGGATGTTTCCTTTCTGGGAAGAAAAAGCAGCCATGATGGCTGCCCTTAAAAATCATGATTCCAGTCCCGGGAAATGGATCAGCATTAAACACGGCTTCACCAAATACCTGATCGATCTCGAGGTCTATACCTGCAAAGACGCTGGAAGCAAAAAAGGCCTTTCCGGCACCGGGCATTTGGAAGCCCGGTGGGTTAACATCGCGGAACTTTCCGATTACGCGCTGCCGGCCCCGCACAGAAAAATCGCTCAGTCTTTAGTAAAGGAGCATCTATGAACACCGCTGCATCGGAAGCCTACCGCGCGCTTTATGAACACTCAGGCCTTCTGGACCTCTCAAGCAGGGGAAAAATCCGCGTCACAGGACAAGACCGTCAGAAGGTGCTTCAGCGCCTGCTGACCCAGGATCTGCGGCCGCTGCAGCCGGGCCAGGGAAGACCGGCGGCGCAGCTCAACGCAAGAGGCAAGGTTCTTTCTCTCCTGAACGTTCTTGTCTTCGACAATTCTTTTCTCCTCGATACGGATGAAAACTGCGCTCCCGCGGCTTTGTCCTCGCTGGAAAAACTGATTATTACCGAAGACGCCGTACTGAATATGGAAAGCAGGTTCGGACATTTCATGCTTATCGGTCCCTCCAGTGCGGACATTTTGAAAGCCGCAGACATTCCCCTGCCCCCTGAACCTGGCGATTTTTTTTATCACAACCTTTTTTTGAAAGAATCCAAAGAGTGTTTTGTCATCCGCAGGGAATCGAACACATTTGAACTTCTCGTGCCTGGTGACCTCTCTGAAATCGTTCAAAACCAGCTATTCAACACCGGAAGAATTCACGGTCTCCAATCCGTTCCGGATGATGTCTGGGAAGTTTTCAGAATCGAGCAGGGACTTTTACGTTTCGGGAAAGACGTCAGCGAAGAAGTTACGCTGCCGGAAACGGGTCTTGACGCCGCGCTGGCCAGCAGCACCAAGGGCTGCTACCCGGGACAGGAAGTTGTGGCGAGAACCAACACCTATAAAGGACACGCGCGGAAAATGCGCGCTCTTCTCCTGAACGCCGCCGAAGTTCCGTCCTTCGGGAGCAAAATAATCTGCGGAGGCGCCGATGCCGGCTGGATCACAAGCGCGTGCGTTTCTCCGAAACATAAAGTTCCCCTGGCTCTTGCGTATCTGAACCGGAATTTTTTCGATATGCAGGGCGGTGACTTTGAAATCGGCGGGGTGGAAATGAAGGTCAGGGTCCTTCCTCTCGAGGCGCTCAGAAAAAGCCCCTAGCGCCAGGGCTTGTAGTCGGGAACAATCTCGATAATTTTTTTCAGCACTTCTTCGCGGGCCGTTCCCGATTTGGCAAGAACCAGAAGTTCTTCTATTTTCGCGGCGGTGCCGGCCAGAACCGCGGCCTCCGATTTCCAGATTTTTATTTTTTCATGCGCCGTAGGAAGAAGGACTTCACTCTTCATCTCAATCTCTTCCTCAAGCTTTTCTCCCGGACGCAAACCTGTGAACTGTATTGGAATCTGCTCAGGCGTGACGCCCATCAACTGCATAAGATTTCGGGCAAGATCGACAATTTTAACGGGCCGTCCCATATCAAGGACAAAAATCTGCGAATCATCGCCCAGCATTGAGGCTTCCAGGATCAGAAAAACCGCTTCCGACAAGTCCATGAAATATCGTGTCACATTCGGATCCGTAACCGTCACCGGACCGCCCTGCTCAATTTGTCTTTTGAACAGAGGCACGACACTTCCCCGGCTGTTAAAAACATTGCCGAAGCGCACGGCCATATACTTCGTTTTGGATCCGCGAAGACTCTGTGTATAAAGCTCACAGACACGCTTTGTCGCGCCCATGACGCTCTTCGGATGAATAGCCTTATCCGTCGAAATAAGAACAAAGCGTTCAACGCCGAACTCCGATGACAAATCCGCCGCATTTTTGGTTCCCTGAATATTATTGATAATCCCTTCCGCGTAATGCTCTTCAAGCAAAGGCACATGTTTGTAAGCCGAAGCGTGATAAACAATTTCGGGCCTGTGTGTTTCAAAGATTTTTCTCAGGAGAGCTTCTTCCTTAACATCTCTAAGGTAGGCGAAAACCCGCGTACTCGACGAGGGGTCTCTCAGCTGGGTCTCAATGTCGTAAAGATTGCTCTCGGAATTTTCCAGGAGCACAAGCTCGCGAGGATGGTGCTGGTATACCATGCGGGCAAGCTCAGATCCAATGGAACCTCCGGCGCCCGTGATTAACACTCGCTTACCGGAAAGAAACTGCTGAAGCCTATGCGTATCGGCCCTGACAAGACTTCGGCCAAGAAGGTCTGCGATATCGACTTCTTTTAATTGAAGCGGGATAATCTGCGGAGACAGGGTGTTCGCCATGCGCGGCATAATGCGGCAGACGAGTCCCAGACGGCGGGACTGTTGAATAATATTTTGAATCGTCTCGCCAGACGCTTCGGGCAGGGCGATAATGACCACTTCCACTTTCTTTACCCGGGCAACCTGCGCGAGATGAGAAAAGCCTCCGACAACTTTTATGCCATGAATACGCATACCTGCTTTAATCGGATCCTCGTCGAGAAAGCCCACGGGCCGATACCCCAGCTCGGGCCTTTTGATAAACTCCCGGATGAGCAGTTCTCCCGCGTCACCCGCTCCGATGATTAACACATTTTTCCGCCCGATCCCGATGCGGGGTTTCCTGAGCCTTTCTGCTGTGATTTTGAAAAGCATTCGGGAAAGACCGAGGGCCATGATGAGCAGCATCCAGTCCATCACAAGCGTCGACCGGGGCTGATGATCAAGCTGCAGCAGAAAACCTGCGACAGGAATCATCAGCGTCCCAATCGTCACGGCTTTGACAATCGCGATTAATTCTTCGATGCCCAGGTACTGCCAAAGCGTCTGATAAAGCCCGAAGGAAACATAACAGGGCGCGCGAACCAGAATGACAACCGGCAAAAGCGCGGTCATAACGCTCATCTGATCAGCTGGTATCTGATTCTCGAAACGGAGATGGAAGGCCGCCACATAAGTCACGCCCGAAAGAAAAAGATCGAAAAGCAGAAAAAAAACTCTCCGCTTGCTCTCAAAAATATAACTCCACTTAACAGACCCGCTCAGAAGGACAGGAACCGCTCGAGCCAGGATTTTTAAATCCTTGAAGGAATCACGGCTTCGAACGTAGGCAAGATCCGTTTTGATTTTATCAGGGAGAATATGTTCTCTGTAAAAGGCCTCTACATCGCCTTTCTCGGGAAGCATCTCTTCTTCATCACGAAGAACAAGCTGCGAGGAACCGAGTATGCCGGGCCGGTCCGCCAGAATTTCTTCTTTCTCCGCGTCCGTGTAACCCGACATCATGACCGGAACTTCGGGGCGAGGCCCCACGAAGCTCATGTCTCCGGAAAGCACGTTCAAAAACTGCGGAAGCTCATCAAGCTTCATCTTTCTCAGAACCTGCCCGATCTGGGTCACTCTTGGATCGTTTTTTCCCGTAATCCGGGATCCCATCGCTTCTGCGTCCTCCACCATGGTGCGAAACTTCCAGATGCGAAAAATTTTTCCTCTTCTGCCGACACGCTCCTGACGGAAAAACACAGCACCTTCCGAGTCAAAGCGAATTAAAAGGATAATAAGAGCAAAAAGCGGCGCCAGAATAATTACAGCGATCAAAGAAAGAAGAATGTCGAGGATTCTTTTCATTCAGTGCGCCTTTTTGATGCTGTTTTTACGAAGAATCTCAAGTACTGTTTCGCCAACATAAGCAGCGTCCTCATCCGTCATAGCCGGATAAATGGGAAGTGATACGATCCGGTGAAAGCACCCCATCGCGTTGGGAAAATCTTCAGGCCTAAGCCCTAACTTGTCCTTATAAAAGGGGTGATCGCAAAGCGGAACAAAATGAACGCTTGTGCCGATCCCTGCCTCGCCCATCTGGCGAATAAACTCATCGCGGCCGATCGTGATTTTTCCGAGCTCCAGCTGGATGACATATAAATGCCAGGCATGGCCATCAAAATCGTTTACCGCCGGAATCTTCAGAAGATCAGAGTCCGCAAAAAGTTTATGATAAAATTTAGCGATCCGGCGTCTGCTTTCCAGAAAAGCCGGCGTTTTCTTGAGCTGTTCAATACCTATCGCGGCCTGAAGATCGCTCATGTTGTACTTGTGGCCAAGCGCGACAACATCGTAGCGCCAGGCGCCCGGGTTCTGATAACGTTTCCAGGCATCCCTCGTGATGCCGTGAAGAGAAAGGAGCTTCGCTTTCTCGGCCACTTCATCATGCGGCGTCACAAGCATTCCGCCCTCACCGGTCGACAAAGTCTTTGTCGCGTAAAAACTAAAACAGGTCGCGTCCCCAAAAGTTCCGATTTTCTTCCCTTTATACGCGGTTGGAAAACTGTGCGCTGCGTCCTCAATAATCTTTAAGCCATGTTTCGCGGCAATCGCCTGAAGCCGGTCCATATCACATGCCTGCCCGGCAAAATGAACGGGAAGAATCGCCTTGGTCTTTGCGGTTATCTTTTCTTCGATTTGGTCGGCCAATATATTAAATGTGTCCGGGTCACAATCCACGTACACCGGTTTCGCACGGCAGTACAAAATAACTTCCGAGGTGGCCACAAAAGTAAAAGGTACGGTAATCACCTCGTCCCCTTCCTTGATTCCCAGAGCTTCGAGCGACAAATGCATCGCGGCCGTGCCGCTGTTAAGGGCAAGCGCGTGTTTGACTCCAAGCTGACGGGCAAAAGATTCTTCAAATTCTTTAACCTTCGGCCCTGTTGTTATCCAGCCGCTGCGGATGGTCTCGGAAACACTCTGGATTTCGGCCTCGTCATAGCTGGGCTTGTGAAACGGTACTCTGAACTCGCCTGCGCGGCTCATGTATTCTCTCCTTTTAAAATGAGTCTTCCTCCGGTTCGGCTTTCAGCTGATGCAGCCAGCTTCTCCACTAGAATATCGGCTATTCTTTCCCCGGCACGACCCTCCCATAATTCGGGCGCATTCCCGGGTCCAGCGTATGCGCTTTCTGCCGCGCGCCTGGCCGCTGCAACAAAATCCGCGGGCTTGCTGCCGCAAACACTGTTTGTGCCGTATTCAACGGTCACCGGCCTCTCCGTGCTTCCTCGCAGAGTAAGACAGGGAACGCCAAGTACAGTTGATTCTTCCTGAACTCCGCCTGAATCTGTCAAAACCATCCTGGATTCTGCCAGCAATCCGAGAAAATCAAGATACCCCGCGGGTTCAACGAGCAAAACACCTTCAGGAGCTTCTACATTGAGGCTCTTCATTCGAATGCGGGTTCGAGGATGCACGGGGAAAAGCACCGGAATAAAGCGTGCAATCTGCCCAAGTCCGAAAAATATTTCGGCGAGGGTTTTCTGATCATCCACGTTCTCAGAACGATGCAGTGTCGCCAAAGCGTAATTCCCGGCTTCCTTTTCGTACTTTCTCCATGGCTTGCGGGCACAGGCTTCCTGACGATATTTCAGGAGCGTGTCAATCATGGTATTGCCCGTAAAAAAAACACGCCTCTCATCAATCCCCTCCGCCCGAAGATTTTTTTGCGCGCTTCTCTCCGTCACAAACAGATAGTCAGACAGATGATCGGTAACGATCCTGTTGATTTCTTCGATCATGTTCCGGTCAAATGACCGCAAACCAGACTCAATGTGCGCCAGAGGAATACGCATCCTGGAAGACGCTACCGCACAAGCCATCGTAGAATTAACGTCTCCTGCAACAATAACCAGTTCGGGCTTTAGATTCCGGCAGGCTTTTTCGAAGCGTTCCATCAAGAGCCCTGTCTGAGCGGCTGCGGGAAGTCTGCCGACATCAAGACAGACATCGGGAACCGGCAAATTTAATTCCTCAAAAAAAAGATCTGACATCAGGCGGTCATAATGCTGGCCGGTATGAATCAATTTAACCGGCATATGTCTTGCCTTCAGCGCTGCAATAACAGGAGCCATTTTGACAAAATTAGGCCTGGCCCCGACCACGCAGACAATCATAGTGCCTCCCGCTTGGGACCTATCAAGGCAAGCCCGTGAGTTCTCAAGAGTGAAACACGTGAGAGATTTTCACAAAGTCCGGGAAATTTTCCGATAAGTGCTCTTGCCAAAGGGGGAGCAAGAGTCACTTTCCGGTATCGGGCATGAAGATCCGGAAAGAGTTTCAGGACTTCCTGCTTTCCGATTCCGCGCGTCATTCGGTTAAATGGATTCCAGATGAAGTCATACCAAAGAAGAAATCCGCCGGGCTTTGTCACCCTCACAAGTTCCGAAGCGATCTGTTTTCTTACCGCGGAATCCAGAACCGACGAGAAAACCGTTGATTGCACAACAAGAGAAAAAGTATTGTCCGGAAACGGGAGACATGCGAGATTCCCGCAAACCAGGGAGGCTTCGGGGTTCTCATAGCGGGCGATTTTAAGCCGGTCTTCGAGAAGATCCAATCCCGTAATCAAAGATCCGGAAAATCCCTGCTGCTTAAGCGCCTGGATTCCCTGTCCACGCCCGCAGCCGGCATCAAGAACTTTTAACTGATCAACAGGCTTAAAGTCCGCCTCTTTCAGCAAATGCTCCGTCTCCAGGTTTCTTTGTTCACACTCAAAGCGGTACGCCGGATTGTTCCAGCTGTATCGGCTTGTTTCAGGCACTGTTGCCTTGCGGCGCTCGTATTCTTTTCGAATGCGGTCGGTTTCATGATCAATGTTCATGACTCAAGCCTCGGAACTTCGCAGGACCGCCTTGTCCTTCGGCACGAAAAAGCAGCCAGTCCCGCCCAAAACCCCAAACCATAGGCGGTATGCAGAATAAAAAAGGCCGCCGGCAGGCTTACTAAACTCACAAAACCTGAGCGAAGACTGGCCGCCGCCGCCAAAGCCCCCGCGAGATAAATCATGGTGAAAACAGCGAGCATCACCTTAGCACTCTCGACAAACAAGACTGAAACAGACAGCCCAATCAGCACAGCAACAAAAATGCCCGGAATAAACTGCCTGGGTCTCATCTGTCGAAAATGTTTCTGGAGTACGCGCACCTTCCAGAACCCATACTGAAAATATTGCGAAAAGGCAGCTCCAAAAGTGGCCCGAGCAAAGTACTGAGAGCGGATTTCAGGAATTAACAAAATTTTTCCTCCGCCCGCCCTGATTCTATAATTCAGTTCGTCATCCTGATTTCGAACCAGCTCCTCATCAAACAGACCGTGTTTAATCAATGTGCTTCGGCGCCAGGCACCAAGATAGACTGTGTCTACCCAGAGTCTCTCACTGCTATAATGAAAGTGAGCATCCCCGACACCAAAAGGCGAGCTTGCTGCCAGTGAAAGCGCACGGCTTTGCCAGCTGCTGCCTGTACTGTTCATCCGGCCTCCGACATTATCAGCCCCGGTTTCTTCAAGCGCTTTCACGCACTGAGAAATATAATCTTTTTCTATAAGAGTATGCCCATCCACCCTGACGATAATTTCTCCTTTGGACTGACGAATCGCCGCGTTCAGCCCGCACGCGACAATCTTCCCTGGATTATCAATTCTTCGAAAATTGGGCCTTCCGAAAATAAAGGCGTCCAGAAGCTCTCGGGTATTGTCTTCGGATCTTCCGTCCGCTATCAAAACCTCGAGCCTCTCCCGCGGGTAATCCTGTTTTGCAACAGCATCCAGCGCCTTCACAATCCAGTAAGCCTCGTTCCGGACCGCCAGAACAACACTAACAAACGGAACCAGCTTCTCAGCGGACTTCATCGTATTCTCCTTGAAACTTTTGGCCCCGTGTTTGAACCCGGCTGATGACACTCCGAAATTTTCCATTCTTTTCTCGAGAGATAAACGCCGTGTACTCAATGATCACTGAAATCTCTCCGACAAGATCCTTCATACGTCCTTTGATCTCTTTTTCTTCGTCTGGCACCAAAGGCCTGTCACAAACCAGAAGAATCCTGAAGCAATCCTCATTCTCCTGAATCACCTGAGCTTCCCGTATCGGAAGCCCTGAGAACACTGGGTTAAAGTACCAGACCTTCCGGCCATCTTTCAGCGTCAGAATATCGTGCTTCCGGCCTTCCATAGAGAGCAGCCTGGGAAGCAGCCTGCCGCAGAGGCAAGGCCTCTCTGTGTCCGGCACAAGCGCTGCTCTATCTCCGACTTCGTAACGGATTAGAGGCATTTCTTCATTTAAAAGACCTGTGCAAATGAGGTCTCCCGCGTGTCCAGGCAAAACCGCCTGTCCGTTCTCGATCACTTCAACATGGCCGGCTTCGGGCCAAAGGTGAAGGCTGCCATGCTCACACTCCCCCGCAGCGGCCACCATTTCAGCCATTCCGTAAGTCTCCCTTACCGGACAGCCGAAAGCCCGCTCAATAACCTGCCGCTGCTCAAGCGTCAGCGGTTCCGCGTTGGTAATAACCACTTTCAATTTGGGCGCTGGAAGTTTCCGCAAAAGGATTTCTTTTGAAAAAAAATAAATCGCGGAGGTATATCCTAAAAGATACTGCGCCTTGCTTGACACGATAGCTTGAATACAAGCCTCTGTGTGCTCGGGAAACAGGTGATAGGCGGAAATATAAAGCTGTTTTAAACCGTTATTCCAAATCCAGAAAGGGGGGGTTCGAGCTTTTTCAGACACAATCCGCTGCCCTCCGATAATAGCCCACCGGTCATGCCGCGTCACACCATACCACCCTCTCCAACGGGCTTCAAAAAGCGCGTACCATTGTTTAAGGGTTGCACCGCCCTGCCATAAAAGCAGAGGGGCGCCTGTCGTTCCTCCCGTATGTTCAAGATAAAGCGGCGAACGCCAGGCGCGCTCGCAAACAAACGCTTTAGGATCCCGAAGGACTTCTTTTTTCGTCAATATCGGCCAATTCTCAAGCTTTTCCCAGGAGGCGCTGTCCCCTTTGAGGCGCCGATTCTGCCAATAATTCCGGTAGTACGGAACCCCGCGGGCCGCCCGGTCTAGAAATGAAGGGAGTTTCTCTTCCTCCCATTTCTTCCACTGCTGCGGCAGCCAGCTCTCACGCAAAAGAGCCTCGGCAACCCGATTATCGGTTTCCCCGTCATACCTCCAAGACCTGAGATAATATCCCCAAAGACTTGCCGAACCGCTCCTGAGCACCAGCGGCATCTTCTGGTACCATTCCAAAATTTTCCTATTCACCGGGCCTCCCGGGTATCTTCAAAAGCAAATTTTCCCAAACCGGGACGATATGCTCCCAGCCAAACTCTTCGGCTTTCTTTCGGGCTTCCATAGAAAGCTTCTGGGCCAAATGAGGCTCCGTCAGAATTTTTTCAATGGCAGAAGCTGCCTGTTGTGCGTTTCCAACTTCAAATAAAAGCGCATTCACCCCGTCTTCCCAGAGCCTCGGAATTTCACCGGCTCGGGAACTGACAATACAAAGGCCGGAGCTGGCGGCTTCCATGACAGAAAGGCCAAAGCTCTCAGCGGTCGTCGTGTTTAAAAAAATATCCGAACTTTCAAAGTACTTGAAAAGTTCCCGATTCCGGACCGAGCCTTCAATGCGGACACAAGACTCAAGGTTAAAGCTGGAAATAAGCCCTCGAATCTTCTGCAAAGTCCCGTCGCCTGAATCAGGACCTATCAAGCACAGTTGAATCTGGGGAAACTTTTTGCGCAGCAAAACGATGACCTTCAGCGCCAGCTCTGGATCATAAATTTTGTGGAAGGCACGAACCCAGCAGATTCTCGGGCTCGCCGATGTCCGGACTTTATAGGGAAATCCTGTTAAACGAATACCGTTCGGTACATATTTGATTTCAGCGCCGTAACAGGAGAGCTTTTCTTTCAAGTATTCGGAAGGAGTCACAATCGCAGACGCATCCGCAAGAAGCTTCGTGAAACGCTTTGGACAGCGCACCGCAAATTCTGGAAGTTCTCCGCCGTGAAGTGCTACAACAAAGGGTTTCCGCAAAAGCTTAAGCAGCTTTACGGACATTTCCGCCCAGCAAAATGCCGGGCCGCTGTAGACAGCTATAACCGCGCGTTCATAATCTTTAGACTTTCTGCAAAGAGTCCACGCCATATCGGCCGCCCGAAACAGCCGGTTTTTCACACCCGAAACTTTTTTTACAGCCCAGCCCTGCCTTTGCAGTTCATAACACAATTCTTCAAAGGGAGATTTGATCCGGGTGCTTTCGATAAAATTTCCGATGAATAAAAGCCGCTTTTCTTTTGAAGGTTCAATTTTCCGGCTGAGAAGCCAGGAAACCGCTTCGCGACAGATATGGGCGGCAGAGGCCTCCAGAGTTTTTTCTTTGACGGACTCATAGGCGCACGCAATGAGCGACCTCCTGAGGTCCTGGTTCTCCACCAGCTCCAGAATCGCTTCCGAGATTTTTTCAGGCTTTGAGGAATCGCACAAAAGTATGTTTTTCCGGTCCTCAACCATACCGGATCCAGACACAACTTTTGTCGCTATAACCGGTAGCCCGGCGGCCATAGCCTCCCAGATAACTCTCGGGAATCCCTCAGAAGCTCTGGAAGGAACCACGAGCATATCCGCTTGCCGATAAAGATCAAAAAAAACAGGCCCTCTGGGAATAAAGCCGTGGACCCTGACTTCTTTAACAAGATTCCATTTTCGAATGAGCTCTGGCAGCCGCTCATTTAAATCGTCACTTTTTTCAGCGGGACCGATAATGTCTAAAACAGCATCCAGTCCTTCCGCGCGCACAACAGACAGACCTTCCAAAAGATCCTCGATGCCTTTGGATCTCGCAATTCTTCCGGAATAAAGAATTTTCACGGGACGGACACCGCAGGTATCTTCACGAACATAAACATCTTTTTCACTGACCAGGCTTGTGGATACAAGGACAGCTTTGGAAGCCATTCCGTCGACAGAACGGAGAATTTCCTGATTATTAGTTAAAACAAGACTTTTACATAAAGCCTGCGTCTGCCGATGTTTGTTCCACCGCACCCACAAATTGACCGCCGCTCTTTTTAAAATACCGCGTTTCATCCATTCAAATTGCTGAGTCCAGTCTCCAACAAGAAGCATGCCGCAAGGCACTTGTCTGTTAAGCGCAAACCAGGGAAGAAGCGGAGAGGGTCCGCGGACCATAAGAAAATTGAGGTTTGAAAGCGATTTTTTAAGGGCTCCGCGAAAAATAAGTGCCCTGACGAGGCGCCGAGGCACAGAATCATGCGGACCCATAGAAACAATTTTTATATTCTGTTCCGTAATTTCATAGTCGAGATATTTTTTTTCAGCTTCTTTAGCTTCATAAAGAAAACAGACGAGCTCACCGCATGATTTCGCAAGCTCATCGAGGAAAAGCCCCTGAACTGACGCCATGCGGATTTTATCTCCATCAAAATAATAAGGGCTGTGATAATGATAGCCGAACCGGAGCAGCTTCATGAGCCGCTCCTGCCGGCTTCAGCCGCCTCACGGGCCGCTATGATTTTTTCGATCCTGACGCGCCTGGCAATCAGAATCATCGCAGCCACCATGCCGTACTTGAGCCAGGGAGCTGTCCCCGTAAGCCCCGCAAGAGACCACAGGTGAATCGACATTGAAACAAAACTCGCATACAACGCAGCCGCCCAGAATTGCTTATCTCTGGTTAAAAAAACTGCCGCCTTAAACCCCTTCCAGAAAAGCGTCAAAAGGAGCATTGCAAAAGGCAGGCCCCCGGCAATTCCCGTCTCAGCGAAAAACTGCATATAAGAGTTATGGGAAGACTTCGCATTGAAGTGTTCTTCTGATCCGTACCTCAAAGCCCTCGGCAGATCCAGTTCAATGTAGGTCGCCCGAAATCGTCCAGGACCGCAGCCCCAGACGGGAGACTGCTTCAAGATAATCTGCGCCTTCTTGACCATCAACTTTCTGATCTGATAGGACTTATCCTGCTCAAGGTTTTCAAAAGTTGAAAAGCGGGACACAAAAGAGTCCCGTACACGCTCCGGGGCAAACCTCAAAAAGCCGAAAAAAAAGACCGACAGCAGGGTCAGAAAAACTACGAGTTTGACAACCCCTCGTCCTTTCTCGGGATGTGCAGCGAGATAAATCAGACCAAAAACAAGAACAGCCGCAAGCATCGAAATCCAGGAGGATCTGGAACCGTTAACCACGACAGCGCCAAGGACAAGAACGATCCCGAAAATCGTCAAGAATTTATATTTTTTCCCGGCTTCAAAAAGCGGGCCGACTAGGAATACCGCGTAAGAAGAAAACAGCCAGGCATACTGATTCTGGGGCATAAAATAAAGTTTCGTCCAGGCGCCCACACTGCCATAGACCACCGCCTCATAAAGCCGGATAATCGCCAAAAAGACAATCGCGACCGCAAGCATATTCGCAGTCATGGGAAGAACGCGGGGTTTTAAAGCAAGCAGATAGATTGTTGTAAAAAAAACAAACAGCCAGTAAAAATAGTAAAGAAGGATTCCGGCTTCAGACTTTCCGAAATTCATTCCTTCACTTGAAAAACCATTCACGATGGAACTCATAAAAAGCCCGGTCCCGATCAGAATCGCGAGTCCCGCCCAACCTTTTACTCCCAAACGGCGTTTTTGACGGGCTTTGAGGAAGACTTCAAGAAAGAGTACGTAAAAAAGCGGCGCAGAAAGAGACAGCCCCACAATCGGAACTTCTATAAAAGGCAAAGCCGTATAAACGGCAAAGAGAATAAAGAGCCGGACGCTCAGAGGAGTTTTTATTTTAGGAGCTCGTAAATAATCAGGTCTAAAAGCTTCCATGCTTTTATCCTTCCGGGTCTTTGTGAATGAGAAGCGCTTTTTCCGCGTCCTTCTTCCAGTCAATATCCGGTGTAAGATTCCGGGGTGAAGGGGAAATAAGGCAGCCTTTCAGCGCTCCCCAGCTATACCCGGCCAAATACAGAAAACGGTAGGATTTCGGTTCCCGGATAAGACGAAACAGCGACAATAAAAAATTGCCCGCATAGCTTTTCACGAGGTCAAAACGGTCAGAGCAGAGCGGTTTTTCAAGCCCTCGAAAATAATCGTTTATAACTCGGCGGCTATAGGCGACCGCGCGGCCATAACGAAACGGCTGAATGGGATAGGCTCTGGGCAAGTCATCATCAGGATGAGCAACCTGCAGCCGATTCAAAAAAAGAAGCTTTCCTTTGAAGGACACCAAATGAGAAATGACGGTATCTTCTCCGAAGCCGCAGCCTGAGTCGTTGGCCGCAAAAAGAGCTTCTGGAAAACAGGTTTCGTCGAGCGCGCTCATTCGAAATCCCATCACTCTCCCCTGAAGCCATTCAACCTCCTCCTCAGCTTTTTTTCCTTCGGGCATCCTTCGGTGGCCGGAAGGAGCCAAACCTCCGGGAGGAATCTTGCGCGCGGATCCCGCAGCACGAACGATCCAGGATGTTTGGGATTTGCGGCGTTGAGTTTCTAAAACAACCTCATGCCCCCGGAAAATATCATCCGGGCCGGTCGCCGAAGGCACGGTAACACCCACGACACCGGTGTCACCGCAAAGGAATCCGGCTATTTGAAAAAGCGTGTCTTTGTCAGGGAGTCTAAGGTCGTCATCAAAGTACACGAGAGCGTCACAGGGCTCTTCAGCTGCGGCCCTCCACACGAGATAGCGTTGATAAGCAACGTTGGGGTGGTTTGAAGCAACATATCGTATTCTGTTATTCATCGGGTGGTTCGAAATAGCTTTTTTTACTTCTCCGCTGGAGGGGTCCCCATCAACAAGAATCAACCGGTCCGGTTTATGGCTCTGCGCAAACAAATCCTCAATCAGCTTTACAAGAAGCGAAACGCGCTTGTAGGTGCAGATACCCACACAAACACGAAAGGATGGCTTCACTTGAACACCCCCTTTGCTTTGCTGGCAGTTTCCAGAATGCTTAACAGTTTGGGGACCGCATACTCAACTGAGAAGTGCTGCTCCACATGCTCGCGTGCCATTCTGCCCATCTCGAGGCGCTGATCTTCATTGAGAATCAGCTGTCTTAGTCTGCTAACCCACTCTTCTTCATTCCGGCAATGAAAACCCGTTCGCCCATCAACAACTATGGTTCTGTTTGCACCAACCGGAGAAACAACCGCAGGGATTCCAACAGCCATATACTGAATCGCTTTGAGTCCGCACTTTCCTCTTTGGAAAGGCGTATCTTCCAGCGGCATCAGCCCAATATCCATTTGCTGTAAACCCTCATTTTCCGCCGTTTCAGACCATGCTACGTAGCGCGACTTCACACCCTCCCAGGAAACTTCGGGCTTTGAATTGCAGATATAGACGAATTCAAAATCTGCTTCCCTGGCAAGCCGGACGAGTATGTTTTTCAAAATAGGAAGGGATTCACGGGCCGTGAAAGTTGATCCGGACCAGCCGATTCTCAAAGGCCCTGGAGCTCTTTTCTTTGGAGGAAATAACCGATGCGTGTTAACAACCGTTGGTAGCACATAAACCCTGTCAGGAGAAATTTCTGAGCCGAACTCGGCCAGATTCTGATTTCCGGCGACAATACAGGCAAAGAAGGGCAAAATTTTTCTGAGCTTAGTTTCCCGCTTGCCCAAATGAATAGCATCGTCAAAATCAAAAACGAGGGCTGGATTTCTGCGCGCAAGCCAGGGCTCCAGAAAATCAATGCGCAGCTCCGGCATCAGATCCCGGTTCATCATAATGACATCAAATTTTTCAGCATCTCTCGTCATCCAAAGAACACTCGCCACTCGCATGACGGTTCCCAGCTTATTGTGAACCCACGATAATCCGCCCGGAAGACGGCTCTGCCACAAACGGTCGGGCCTTAGCAGACGCACTTCAACGGCACACCCCTTTTCCTTCAAAGGCTCAACATATTCGCCCAGCCGGTAACGTGCCGGCGGAAAATATTTTGATCCGGGAAGAAAGAGGATTTTCATCGCTTGATCCTTGCTTTATTGGAGGCCTTTTTATAAAGGCTGTACAAAAAATAACCGGCTTTCGAAATCCAGTAGCCGAGATGCCTCTTGCCCAATTCTTCCTTGAGTTTAAAATTGTCCCGCTCCGCACGGGCAAGACGGCTCTGGAGCTCCGTCACTTCGGAAGTGCGAAAAACCTCCTGCCCAGGGTACATTGCCGATAAGGGGAGCTGACTGACCAGACTTAACAGCGCCGGCTGAGAAATAATCTGGGCGGGTAGGTTCAGTTCATGGCCTTCAGCTCGCGCCTCGCGGCCGGCACTACTCATGTTCATAATCAGTTCCCCCACGCACTCTGCCGCAGGTTTATCCATCCTGAGAACATCCGACAAATGATCCCGCTGAAAAAGCATTTTGGAGGCTGGCGGATTAAGCATTTCTTTCACTACTGGCGCTATGTGCTCCCGGGCAGAAATGTTCCAGGCTGTGGGCACAAAATGAGGAACGTTAAAGTAGTCCAGAAAAGCCACAGGACGTCCGAAGATCATGGCTTCAAGACTGGCCGTGCTGGGTGTAGAAATAACCGCATCCGCAGCCTCCAGCAGCATCGGAAGTTCGGCCCCCTCAAGATTCTTGAGATTATTTTCTACCCCCAGACGCTCACTGACACCTCGCGTCAAACGCCAGAGGATATCGATGTCAGGTATCTTTTGAAGTTCCTCTTTCAGATCAAGAAGTGAATGAAGAATCAAGGTCTCTTGCTTTTTGTCGAACCAGGGCTTTCTGGCCGTCATAACAAGAACGCATTTTCCAGGTTTTCGGACAGGTCGAACTTCCCTGTTAAAAAACATATCCAGCCTGGGCATGCCTGCGACTTCTACTTTACCTGCATTTCCCCACGCCAGGATTTGTCTCGCGCTTTGACTGCCGATGCACGCGATTTTATCTGTTAGAACAGGCTGATGCTGGGGAGCGCCGCCCCCGCTTCCGAAAAGAGGATTTTCATATTGGCATCTCCATTCAAGAATCCCATCCTGGAGAAACAGCGTTGGAACTTTTCTCTTCTTCGCCTCATCAATGCAGAGGACACTCTCGTAGAGATAAAAGTGAGTTAAAAGCAGGAGGTCTGGCTTCTTCTCAAAAATACTGGGCACATCCCATGTTTCACCGACAATAAACTCCGCGCGTGCGCCCAGCCATTCACGCACAGCGTTGACTTGAGCATCCTTCTCTTTAGTGAGGGCTAAAACACGAATTTTTGAATCAGACATCCTTACGCCTCGGGTTTGCTAAGACTTGTTTTCATCAGACACTTTTTCCATGCCCGCAGAAAATGAAAAAATGCCCTCGCTTTCTGTTTTAAATCCGATCTGAACCGCAGGGCTTCTAACGCCAGCCGTTGAGCTTCCGCGTGGGAACCCGCATGATAGGCCGCCGCCGATAAGTTACGTGCAAGTTCTGGCAGCATCCAGGCATTGTCTTCGGGGATTTGGGCCGCCGCTCGGTGCGCATAATCCTTTGCGGAACGCCAGTACGCCTCAAAGGGAACCCTCTGCCCTTTTCTCACGTACGTAATTGATTCTTCATGCTGAAGATAATCAACCCAAAGTCCCGGGGTATAAATCCAATATTTCAAAGTCAGAAAATATCGGAAGAAAAAATCCCGGTCGATGTAAAAACTGAATGCCGGGTTAAACTTCAGGCTTCCAGAAAGTGAGTCGGTGCGCATTAGAGCCGAGGCGTTATTAATACCCCGAAATTTTGCCAGCCTTGCTTTAACGTTTTCGCGGTTATCATCACAGCGTATCTCTCGCAGTGTTTTTGCGTCAACGTAACGGAATCCGCAGACAGCGGCGTCAGCCCCGCTCCTGCGCAAAGCCTCCACCTGGTTTTTAATTTTCTCTGGGTGCAAAGAATCATCACTGTCCAGAAACTGAAAAAACTCACCCCTGATTTCCTGTAAAGCGCGATTAAGCGCCCGGCACGCACCCAGATGATGTTCGCTGCGGATGACCCGGAGTCTTTCCTCACCGTGCCGGCTTTGCAGTCCTCTCAGAACTTCAGCTGTACCATCCTGAGAACCATCATCAAAAACAACAACCTCCACATCTGAGTAGAGTTGCTCCAGACAGGATTTCACGCTGCGCGGCAAAAAATCAGCCCGGTTATAGGCTGGCATCAATACACTCACCCGCCCGGGTTTGCCTTTCACGGTTTATCCCAGATCTTAGGCAGATTTTTGGTCAATTCGATATTGCTGAAGGCGCGGCTTTTTCGAGCTCCCGCCTGTCTGGCCCAGGCCGCCATTTTTTCAATGCCCATTTCAAGGTCAACCGTTGAGCGGTACCCAAAAATAGATTTGGCCTTAATATGCTCCGCAAAGGCGTGCAGTACTTCAAGCCGCGGCGGCAAATACTGAACCTTTGGGCTTTTGCCGAAAGCCGCGCCAATCACTTTAACCAGTTCATTAATAGAGTAAGGCTGATCAGCTCCTACATTGATTATATTTCCGCGGGCTTCAGGTACTTGCGGGCTTTTGGCAATGAAAGGAGCGACGTCATCAATGTAGCTGAAAGCCCTCGTTTGTGAACCGTCTCCAAAAACAGTCAGCGGTTTATCCTGCATAATCTGATTCATAAAAATACCGATCACATTCCGGTAACGGTCCCCGAGATTCTGATGTTCTCCATAAACATTGTGGGGACGAAATACAATATAGGGTAATCCAAACATTTCATGCGCTGCTTTCAGATCCATCTCCACAGCATATTTTGCTATGCCGTAAGGGTCCTCAGGGCGAGGAAGCGTATCCTCATTCATCGGAGGAGCGGCGCTTCCGTAAACCGCAATCGATGAAGTAAAAACAAAACACTTCACCTCATGCCTGACCGAAGCGTTGATCAGATTGATGCTTCCAAGAACGTTGTTTGTATAATTGAAGTGCCTTATAAAATGCGACAGTCCTTCTGCTGCGTAAGCGGCGAGATGATAAACATAATCAAAGCGGTGTTTCTGAAATAAACGCTCGACCAGAGATTGATCTGTCACACTCCCCTCATTAAACTCCGCCTCTGCAGGAACTTGATCGCGGAATCCACCGCTCAAATCATCCAGCACCACAACTTCATGGCCCAGGTCCAGACAATGCCGCGCCACATGAGAACCAATAAATCCCGCGCCTCCTGTAACAAGTGATCGTGTCATAAAGACTCTCCGTTAAGTTCTATGAAATCGAGGAACTTTGTTCGGTCCAGTAATTATAAAATCTTCTTTTTTCTGCTATTAATTCCTGAAAGGTGCCCTGTTCGGCAACGCGGCCGCTTTCCAGCACAATGATTTTGTCTGCATTTCTGATCGTGGAGAGCCGGTGAGCTATGACAATTGTCGTGCGCCCCAAAGAAGCTTCTTCGATCGCTTCCTGAACTTTTCTTTCGGTTGTGGAATCAAGCGCGCTTGTCGCCTCATCAAAAATCAAAACCGGTGATTTGCGTAAAATCGCGCGGGCGATTGCCAGCCTCTGTTTTTCGCCCCCTGATAACTTTACGCCCCGATCTCCAATGACGGTATTCAGCCCTTCGGGCAATGATTCAAGCAGATCTTCAAGGCGTGCTTTGCGAACCGTTTGCGTGAGCTCCTCTTCAGAAACTTTCTGTTTTGTGCCATAAATCAGATTATTTCGAATCGAGTCGTTAAACAAAAAAGTCTCCTGACTCACCAAAGCAAAACAGCCGCGAAGCGCGTCCAGCCTGAGACTGCGGATGTCTTTGTCATCAATCATAACCTTGCCCTTCTGCGGCATATAGAGTCCGAGAAGTAAACTGACAACGCTTGTCTTCCCTGATCCCGAAGCGCCGACCAGGGCTGTGCACTTGCCCTTTTCAAAAGTGAGATTGACTCCCTTTAAGGCCTCCGCTCCGTTGTAATAAGAAAGGCTGACCTCATCAAATGTAATGTGCCTGGTCAGCAAAACCTCTTCATCGTCCCCCTCTTGCTCAAACATCTCGTCTTTATGAAAGAGGATCTCATCAATTTCCATCAGTGGACCGCTCATTTTTGAAACAGCAGCTTTCAGGTGGCTGACCGCTCCAAAACTGCTCAAACTTCTTTTCAAGGTAAAGAAAAAAACCAGAAGCTGGGAAACATCCTGATGAATCTGGTAGTAAACCATAAAGGCCATCGCGCTCATCATGATCAGAAGCGCCAACAGGGTAGACATTTCATGAACCGCCGGCACCAACTCCTGCTTCTTTTCCAGCTCAAAGCGCGCTTGTGCCGACTCATAACTCAGAGCTTCGATCTTCTCTCCTTCCAAGGCCTCGGTGCGAAAGGCTTTCACCAGTCCGATATTCATCAGCACATTTGAAGCCTGGGACAGAAATGCCGTCTGAAGGTGGTTGTATGTCCGGGATTTTTCCCGAATTCGGCTCACGACACCAGACACGCTCTGAGCAAAAAAAGGTGAGAGCAACAATCCCAGGAGAGTCAATGCCCACGAAATCTTCAACATGATGAATAAATAGGGCAGAACAAGCAGCGTCGCCGAAAAATGTCTGTGGACAGCCCTTAGACCCATCACAATTTCCATTGTGGAGTTTGAAATTACATTGAGCAGGGACCCCATACTCACCTGATCAAAATAAGCCTTCCCCATGCGCGTAATCCGTTCAAAAATTTTGATCCTGAGCTTGTGCGTAAAGTGAAATACGATCTTGTCGATCGAAACCATCGAGACATATTGAAGGATATTTTTAAAAACTGCGGCAAGAAAAATGCTTACCACGAGAAAGGCGAGGAGGAACTTCTGCGGCGTTGATTCTTTTGAGAAGTGAAGCCACTGTGCCAATAACGCGAAATACTGGTTATCGTACAGGAAGCCGTAGTCCTTCTCGATAATCCCCTTCAGCAAAGGAACTAAAAGAGCAATTGTAATTCCTTCAAATAAAACCGCACCGGCAGAAAGGACCACGGGGAAAACCAGGCGCCAGGCGCTCAGCCCTGTGATTTCAAACAGGCGCCGGAGAGCGGGCCAATCTTTTGATGTTTGTGCAGGAGATTTTTTTTTCATGCCGAAGTTTCCCCAGCTTGAATACTTCCCACATAAAGCACACAAAGCAGGAAATCCTTCAAATTGAAAAGGGACTCCTTACTTACAACTCGAAAATCTGAGGTTGGGTGGAAAGTCTTCCGTGCCGGCTATTTATTATTCATGCGGCTCATAAGCCAGGCATCAAGCACATCCTTTTTGAATCGCCATTGGCCGCCAATCTTGGTCGCCGGAATTTCCTGCTTTTTCAAAAGCCGGTAAATCGTCACCAAATGAAAGCCGAGGTACTTTGCGGCTTCTTTAGGTGTCATGATCTGAGTGCGCTCGGGGCGCTTGTTGGGGCTACTCTTTGAATCTTCCATGGCTTACCTTTCCTTTTTTCTGCGAATGTGATTGCTATAGTTATATTCTAATTCAAATATTACTGTAATTACTATAAATAGTCAACTATTGCTATGTATTTTTATATAGCATTAACGCCCTATTTCCTTTTCCCACACGCATTTCCTAATAATCAATAAAATCCTTTTCCCCCACTTATTTAATGATATAATACGGCCTTCGCTTTCATTAGCTTAGTATTCAAGATTTCGTACGTACATTACACACTATCCAGGAACAAAAGGAGTGCTTCCATGAAGAAAGGTTTTATAAGTCTTGTCGTCATACTGTGTATGGCGATTTTGACGCCCCGGCTCTCAGCCGCTGAAGATGTTTGGGATCTTGCTGAATCCGATCAGTACGGCAAGAAAGCTGCCGGTATGGTGGGCAGAGGTCTTATCAACGCAGCAACAAGTCCGGTTGATCTTGTTGTGCAGACCGTTGAGAGCACCCAGGAGGGGCCTCCTTTCTTTGGAACGCTCACCGGCCTCGCAAGCGGCCTTGGCTGCACGGCTCTTCGTGCTTCTTCCGGCATTATGGACGTTGCTACTTTCTGGGTTCCAGGTTTCAACGGTTTTAAGGTATCCCGCTCTTACTCAAACTGCTTGGAATCTGAATATACCAAAGCCCGCTACACACCCGTCCGCGAAGAGCAGACCCAGGTGATTGAACAGCCTCAGGTTGTTGTTGTTCAAGAACCGGCCAAAGCTGTTGTGGTTCAGCCTGCTTCCAATCCGATGGACTATGTAAAGAAGGCCGATGCTCAGGATCCTATGGCTTATGTGAAAAAAGGCGCACCTGAAGAAAATTCATACGTTAAATAACTTTTCTTCTTTCTTTAAGATTTAATAAATAAAAAGGGCCTCTGTGAAAAGAGGCCCTTTTTATTTGTACAGATTAGTTCTTATTTTTTAGTGATGTAATACTTCGCCGCAGGATCAATCCCCAGCTTAGTGCACCTCTCAGGTTTATCCATCAAGAATTCATCAATCGCCTTTGCGGCCCCAGGCCAGACGGGTTCACAATACTCATCGAATAGAATGATTCCGCCTGGATTCATTCTTGAATAGAAAAACTCGAGACACACCTTGTAGGAATCGTACAAATCACAATCAAGGTAAACAAAAGAGAACCTTTCGTCTTTGACCCTCTTAAGGGTATCTTCAAAGAAACCCGGAATAACCAAAACCGTCTCTTTGAGGCCAAACACTTCAGCCTTGCGTTCAACATATTCTTTTGAGGTGTTTCCAAATCCTCCGACTTTTTTGTTTGCAGAGAGAAGCTCGCCTTGATCCTTTGGGTTATGCACTCTCGCATCAAACCCGACAAATGAATCGAACGCATACACTTTTTTTGACGGATTACTTTTCCGGGTATAGTAGGCCATTGGAATAAGAGACGCTCCCTGGAATACGCCGCATTCGGCAACGTGCCCATGAACTAAATTTGTTTTTCCAAGAGCTTCAAGAAGCACACCGCCCCGAAGACTTTGTTCGCGTTTCCCCGGCATTTCGATTCCGCAGACTTCACAAAACCAGGCATCCCATTCGTATAGGGATTTTATTCTGTAAAAATGAAACGCTCCCCTCCACACAAAGGGCGCCAGACAGGACTTTCGGTAAAAATATTTCATGAAGGAAATAAGGAGTGTTTTCAATTTAAAACGGAGAAGAGCTGTCAGCTGAAATACGTCTGGATTACCGACATCACATGAGACTGCTGCTCATGTGTAAGTTCAGGATAGATGGGAAGCGCCAGTGTTTCGCGGCTTGCCTTTTCACTTTCAGGAAAATCTCCTTCGCGGTAGCCAAGAGAACGAAAGCATTCCTGTAAATGGAGAGGCTGCGGATAGTAGACTTCAGTGCCGATGTCTCTATCGGAAAGAAAACGCATCAATTCATCACGTTTTTTCACCCGGATAATGTACTGATTGTACACATGACGGGTCGCATTGTTTTTCGGAATCGTTACTTTTTCTTTGCTCAAAAGCCCTGTTTCTAAAAAAAACTGATCGTATCGCTTCGCGTTGCGAATCCTTTTTTCAGTCCATTCGTCCAGGTATTTAAGCTTAACAACGAGGACGGCTGCCTGCAGCGCATCCAGACGGAAGTTCCCGCCAACAGTTTTATAGTAATATTTTTTTTCTGACCCGTGATTGCGTAGGGTTTTGACTTTTTTTATCACCTCTTCGTCATGGCTGACAATCATTCCCCCATCGCCGAAACAGCCAAGGTTCTTGGAAGGAAAAAAAGAAAGACATCCATAACGTCCCATAGAACCAGCCCTGCGCCCCTGGTCCTCAGCACCAATCGCCTGCGCGGCATCTTCAATCACTGCCAGATTTCTTTTTTCAGCCAGCTCAAGTAGAGGTGTCATAGGCACGGTCTGCCCGTAAAGATGTACGGGCATAACAGCTTTGGTTCTTGACGTGATTTTGGCTTCAACCTGAGCAACGTCAAGGTTATAGGTCAGGGGGTCAATATCAACAAACACCGGGCGGGCGCCCGTTCTCACAATTGAGCCTGCAGTTGCAAAAAAGGTATAGGGCGTTGTGATGACCTCGTCGCCGGGACCAGCGGACTCATTCATGAGCGCTGCAAGCAGGGCGTCCGTGCCGGAAGAAACGCCGCAGGCGTATTTCACTCCGCAATACTCGGCTATCAGCCGTTCACATTCCTCGACTTTTGGACCCAAAACAAATTGCTGGCTATCTAAAAGACCGGACAAAACAGATTCTATTTCCGGCTTCAATCCCTGATACTGGATTTTGAGATCTAAAAGAGGAACTTTCATAAAGGCACTTGTGTTTTTAAAATTGAGAGAATTTAAAATGAGTCGCTTGGCTGATTAAAGCCGCTATTGTACAAGGAAAAACCGGGATTGTCTTGAAGAGGAATTTGCAGGAAGGGAAATGCTATTACTTGTTCATCCGGCTCATAAGCCAGGCATCCAGCACGTCTTTTTTAAAACGCCACTGTCCGCCGATCTTGGTAGCGGGGATTTCCTGTTTCTTAAGAAGACGGTAAATCGTCACAAGATGAAACCCGAGATACTTGGCAGCTTCTTTGGGTGTCATAATCTGCGTGCGCTGCCTTTGCTGAGGTTGCTGTGATTCCGATTTGTTTGCGTCCATATAACTCGCAGCCTGTTTAAAAGTGAAATGCGCTCGTCCAAGACGTTAGCAGATGACGACAATCCTAGGACTTTGACTATAACTTGTCAAGGATTGTTATTAATTTTTAGGGCCTAGTGAGAGATGCACAAAAGTGCCTCAAAATGACGCAACTCATTATCGGAACTAGACTTTTGAAGGAATCTCGCCGGCCAGGACGTCCTGCACAGAAAAAATCGGGGTGTAATTGTACCCCGCCAGAAGGGTATCCGCGCCTTCGTTTCTGTCCACAAGGCAAATCACCTTGACGACTTTGGCTTTCAGTTTTTCAACTTCCTGAATAGCTTTCAAAACCGAACCGCCGGTCGTAATCACATCTTCAAGCATCACAACGCGGTCACCTTCTTCAATAGCAGGGCCCTCGATCATTCTCTGCATGCCGTGATCTTTGGATTCTTTCCGAACGATAAACGCCTTCAGGGGATGACCTGACTGTGAGCTAAGAAGAGAAACAGCTGCAGCGATGGGGTCAGCACCCAGAGTGGGTCCGCCCACGGCCGAAGCGCTTGTACCATGAAGCATGTTGATCACAACCTTGGCGGTTAAAAAAATTCCCTGGGGGTCCAGAGTAACCTGTTTTCCGTCAATATAGAAAGAAGCTTTTTTCCCGGAAGCAAGAGTACGGTCTCCCTTAATCAAAGCTTTTTGCTTGATCAAAGCGAGCAATTCTTCCCTCAATTTTGCATCATCCATATAATTATTATCTCCTGTTTAAGAACGGTATCATCATAAGGTCTGGTATTTTAAAATGCAACAACGACTCTGCGCCCAAAAAGTTTATTTCTTTACAGGCTTCGAATATTTGGGCTCTGTTCGGTCCAGAATCCTTCGGGAAAGTCCTTTGATCATTTCGCCTTCGCTTTTCAAAAGCCCCTGCCTTTTAAGAAGAGACCGAAAGGTCACATCAATGCGGCGGATAATATCGGGTTTATACTCGAGAGCCGTCACAGCTTCAATAAAACGAGCCATCACTTTCTCGAATTCCTCTTTTGAAACATGTTCGACCTTCTCATAGCCATCCGCTTTAACACATCCCGTAAACAGGGAAAAACACACAAGCATCACGGCCTGAGCGAGGTTGATTGAGGGAAAATCCTCGCTTGTGGGAATCGTCGTAAACCAATCGCACACCTGCAGTTCTTCATTCAAGAGCCCCTTTGACTCCCGCCCAAAAACAACTGCGGCTGTTTTTCCCGCTCCGGCCGTACGCAGTTTCTCCATCGCGTCCGGAAATTCCAGAAAGGCGCGCCGTCTCCCCCCTTGCCGGCGGGTCGTTCCAACCACAAAAACAGCATCCGACACAGCCTCCTTTAAAGAGGAGAAAACTTTCGCTTCATCCAAAAAAGGCGCTGCGCCAACAGCCAGGGTTCTGGCCTTCTCACGCCAGCCGGCACGTGGGTTCACAAGCCTCAGGTCCTTAAGCCCCATATTTTTCATCGCACGGGCAGTCGCCCCGATGTTATCCGCGATTTCCGGCTCGACAAGCACAATTGCAACAGCCAAGAGAGTTCCTCCTTTAAAGAGTTAAAGCTTGAAAGTCCTGCAGCGTTTCCGTAATAATCCCCGCATGAACAAAAAGAATCCTCTTGTGATCGGACATCGCGGGGCGTCAGCACTAATGCCTGAGAACACACTGGAGTCTTTCCGCCTCGCCTTCGGCGAGCATGCCGCAGACATGATCGAGCTCGATGTGCACCTGAGCCGGGACGGCATTCCCGTTGTCATCCACGATGAAACCCTTGAAAGAACAACAAACGGTCAGGGATTTGTCGCAAACAAAACTTTCGCTGAGCTTAAAAGCCTCAACGCCGGCTACGGCTTCGATCCCGAAAAAAACTTCACATTTCCAACCCGAGACAGGCAGATTCGAATTCCTTCGCTGGAAGAAGTCTTTCAGGAATTTCCGAATAAACGGCTGGCCATTGAAATCAAGGCCGTTGCGCCAGGACTCGTCCAGAAAGTCCTGGATCTCGTTGAAAAATTCAACGCGGTAGAAAGATGCACAGTCGGCTCTCTGGAAGATTCTGTTTTTCAGGAACTTCAGCGCCTTGATGCGCCAACCAGAATTTTCACTTCCCGAAAGGCCGCCCAGCGGCTGGTCATCGAATACTTTCTTTGCCGCAAACACCCTTCAAAAAAACCCAGGCTTGCGGCATCGCTGCCCGTCGAAAACAAATATTTCGACCTCAAAAAAAAATCCTGGATTGACTGGCTTCATGATAAAGAAATTTTGGTTTACTACTGGACGGTTAACAACCCGGACCTTATGAGGACACTTGCCGAAAGAGGCGCTGACGGAATCATGTCTGATGATCCCGGCCTTATCCGGCGAACCCTTCTCCCGGCCGGCGGAACTGCTCCTTAAGCCGCGCAAATCTCGCTTCATAAATCATTCTGTAGGTTTCCATCTTTTCAGGAAACAGCCCGGCCACTTTATCTCTGAGCTTTTCTTCGGCAATCGAGATATCCACGTCTTCGCAGCGCTCATCAAGAATCATGCGGCAGATAGCTTCAGCGTCTTTTTGAATTTCAAGAGCTTTAACGCGTTCCGATTCACTTTCAAAAAATCGCAGGAAGTCTTCAACTGTTTCCAGCTGAAAAACATCCAGTTCCCGGCCGCAAGAACACTGAATCTTGCGGTCGCTTTCAAACTCCGTTACATCATGCTGCTTACCGCAGCCAGGGCATCGAACCGGCATCGCGAGATGATAATTCCCGAGGGTTAATAGCGGCTTTCACTGATTTGCCAAGGATAAACGGGAAGACCCATCGCATCCGTCAGGGGCGAAGTATCATCTGTAAAGGGCTGAACAAAAGGCGTTAAGACAAGATCATAAACAGCTGAGACCGAGCGGACAAAAATATTCGTCACTGTTCTTGGAAGCATAGTAAGCGGCCAGATTCGAGGATGGATTCTTGCTTCTTCAACGGGCGTCCGCACCAGTTCTGCAGGCATGCCAAGCAGATTCAAGACTGCCCGGCCCTCGATTTTCGCAATTCTGCGAAAAACCCCGTCTTCCGTGTGCCCCGTGTCATAAGCAAATGCTGAGGGTGTCATCAATAACAGCAAGAGTATGGCCATTCTTATTTTCATGAATTTCTCCCTATTAAATACCCGTTATATCTCTTTTAGTTTTTCGGCAGCCGCCATAAAAAATCCATCATTTTCCTGCGAGGGCCATAAACGGGCGCCCCACTGCGAAGATTCGCCAAATCCGTCCAGAGGAATCATTTTAAAACCGCTTCTCTGTGAAAAAACTTTTTCGATAACGTCCTCATTCTCTTCTTTTTCAAGAGAACACGTCACATAAAAAACACGGCCGCCCGGCTTCAGCCTGGGCAGAACACTTTCAAGAATCTGCACCTGCTCAGATTGCTGTTTCAAAAAAACTTCTTCACGAATCTTCCACTTGGCATCCGGATTTCTGCGTAAAGTGCCCGTTCCTGAGCAGGGCGCATCGACAAGAATTCTATCAAACCCCTGTCTCGCCGACTTGATTTCGTCCATACGCTGAAGATCGGCCGGAAAGACATTAAAAAGCCCGGCTCTCTTGGCTCGTTTTTTTAAATCAACAAGCTTCTTCGGACGGATATCGGTCGCAACCACCCGTCCCTTATTCTCAAGCAGCGCGCCAATCAGAAGGCTTTTCCCGCCGCCGCCGGCGCACGCATCCCAGATCAGCTCTCCGGGTTTAATGCCCATCGCCGCGCACGTCTTCTGGCTTCCCGCGTCCTGAACCTCAAAATAACCTTCTGTGAATTCCTCAAGGTCAAAGATTCCCACTCTTTCCCTGAACACAATAGCCCAGGGCGTAAGACCGCACGGCTCCACATCAAAACCTTTGGCGCGAAGACGTTTAATTAAAGATTCCCGGTCGGATTTAACAGGATTGTTCCTGACTGTCAGAGGGGGCCTTTGTTCATAAACCGACAAAATCTGTCTTACTTTTTCCTCACCAAAGTTTTCCTGCCAGCGGCGCAGCATCCATTCAGGGAAGGAATAGCGGAAAGCCAGCTCCGCTTCCGGACTTCCCCGCAAAGGCACCGGGCTGTTAAAGGATAAAAAAGCATTCAGCTTTTTAAGGACATCCTTGAGAGTCTTATCATCAAGAGGTGCAGCCTCAGCTGCACCTTCAGGACTGATCTGCCCGTCAAGCAAGGCGGCAAGGAAAGCAAGCAGAACGGAATCATTCTCCGCGCCGAAGTGCCGAGCCCAGCCTGTCACATACGCACGGTGCCGGAACAGCGCGTAAATCGTCTGCGATAAAAACTTCCTGTCGCGGGACCCCAGTTTTTTCCGGTTTCTAAAGAAATAATTGCCAAGTAAACGGTCCGCGGGAAAGGGCGCATCTTTGAGATCGTCCCAGATCACAGCCGCGTGCCTTACCTGAGAATGCTGAATCCTTGACTGGCTCCGTGGTTCAGGGGAAAAACGTGATTCCGGCCTCACTCGGCAGCCTCTTTGGAATCATGAGGATTCTCCGCAGGGTCCAGATAAGGTTCGCGCGGCGCCAGCTCTTCAATCCTGGCCAGAAGACTTCTCAACCCGAGTTTTTCCCGGGCCGAAACAAGAATCGCTGCCGGCCACTCGGTCTGAATGCGGGACTGGGCTTCTTCACTTAGAAGGTCCGCCTTATTGAGGGCCAGAATCACAGGCTTCTTCACAGCGCCTATTTCTTCCAGCACCTTCTCAACGGCAGCCTTGGTATCCTGAGGATTGGGCAGCGAGGCATCAAGAACATGCACCAAAACATCCGCTTCAGAAACCTCCTCCAGCGTCGCGTGAAACGCGCGGATGAGGCCGTGCGGAAGTTCTCTGAGAAATCCAACGGTATCGATAAACAGAAGATCCTTCCGGCCGTTCATGGTTTGCACGCGCGTGGTCGTATCAAGAGTTGCGAACAGTTTGTCTTCGACATAGGTTGAGGCGCCGGTCAAAGCATTAAGCAAAGTCGATTTGCCGGCATTCGTATAGCCCACCAAAGCGACGGCTGTAAAATTTCTTCTTCGCCGCCCGGCTCTCAAAAGTTCGCGGTGTTTTTTAACTTTCTTGAGTTCCTCTTTTACGCGCTGAATCCTTTTTCTGAATTTCCGGCGATCCGTTTCAAGCTCGGTTTCACCCGGCCCTCTCGTTCCAATACCGCCGCCGAGACGTGAGAAAACGACACCAAGACCGCCTAGACGCGGCAGCATATACTCCAGCCGGGCGAGTTCAACCTGCAGTTTACCTTCGCTCGTTTGGGCGCGCCGGCCAAAGATATCGAGAATAAGCCCTGTACGGTCGACAGCGGGCAGCTTGGTAAATTTTTCAATGTTGCGCACCTGTGCCGGTGTCAGATCCACGTTAAAAAAAAGAACCTTGGCACCTGAGGCTTTTGCTAGCTCCCGGACTTCTTCGAGTTTTCCTTCGCGGAGAAAATGACTGGGGCTTGGATGCGGCAAATGCGCCTGGCTTACACCCGTCACTTCGACAGAGCAGGAGCGTGTAAGCTCCTTCATCTCCTCGGTGCTTTCTTCAAGATAGGTCTTCGACCTTTGCCAGGTCTGAAGAATCACCAGATAAGCTTTGCTGCGTCCTTTGACGGGTATCATCCCATTATCCTTTGCAGGGTATGCCTTTGGCGGCAAGCACTTTCCGGATGATTTCCCGCTTGTCGCCCTGAATTTCAATATAACCGAACCGCTCACCGTAACCGTAAGTACCGCCCGAGCCGCAGCGCGCTTTCAAATCCCGCTCCAGATTCCTGAGCAGCTGTTCAATTCGGGGGAATCCATCCACAACCGTGACGACCTTGCCGCCGCGGCCTGATTTTTCTATTCTCAGCACTGCACTGTACTTTGCTTCGGCAGTCTCATCTTTACGGCAAACGCAGGACTCCAGAAGCTCGCGGCACTTGGGACATTTCCGGTTACGTTCCGGATCCGTTGAATACACCAGACGGGAATCACTCACCAAAGCCCCGAAGCATTTGGAAAGCGGGTAATGATGTTTTGAAGGGAACTCTTTTAGAAGGACTCTTTAAATCAAGAAGGGCGCGAACTTCCCTCATCCGCTTACTTTCTTATACGCATACTGTTCACGAATGTTCTCACGGAAATAAGAACCGTGAGAGCCCGCCTCAAGAAATTCACGGTGAACCTTGGGCGGAACTTTCTCATACTGATAAACTCCACCCGCACGAAAAGTAACTTCAAGCACAGCAGTTTTTTCGTCGTAGCCGATTAATGCGATATCGCGGGACTGAACAGGCATTCTTTCCATGGAAATCTCCTAGAGCTTGGGACTAAATCAAACGTGACGTCATTATAATAAGGGAAGGTTATGATTACCAGATATCAGAAGATTATTTCGGGAAATACTTTTGGGCCGCCACTTCTACAAGAATATGAATGCTCTCGGTCTGGCGAAGTTCGATTCTATGCCGTCCGTCGTTTGAAACTTCGTAAAAAAGGACCCTTCGCGCCAGCTCACAGGCATTTTCACGCTCTGTTTTTAAAATATCCTGCCGCTCCATATAATCTTCACCTGCTCTGCGAAGGGCTTCCCCGGCCCGCTCCGCCCGCTCGGGGCTCCAGCCTTCACCGCGGAAGAACAGAACCGCACACTGCTCCCAGCAGTCAGGTTCTGCCAAAGAGATCCTCACGGAGTCTGAATATAAGCGGTAGATTTTTTGAACGCGCCGCAAAAGCCTGCGCTTTGGAGAGAGTTTTAAATAAAGAATAACCGAAAAAAGAAGGACGAGCAGGAAGGCTGACGCTGTCATACCTTATAACACTCCTCAGGAACGCAGGCTAGACATTCGCCAAAGGCGCTGGCATCCACTCGGAGAGAACCGCGGGGTCGTACTTCTGAAATTCATCAAGATTTCTGCGCAGAGCCGCGACGTCAAGCTCCAGGGCGCCTTTAAGCTTACGGGCCGAAAGCTGATCCAGCAGTGTCTCCAGCTTCGCAGTTGTTGCCGTCTTAACCTCCAGGTTTTCCAAATACCGTTTCCACAGGTGCTGATATTCATCGCGCATACCATTGAGCTGCAGCTCTAAGCCATCAAGACGGGCTTCAGCAACCCTTGCCCGGACTTCAAGTCCCGTCGACATGCGAATAGCCTGAAGCTCAGACTGAATACCTACGCTCCATCCTGCGGCCAGGCCGCCAGTCAACAATCCGCCGCTCACACAAAGAATGCCGAGCCGCAGCATTTTTTTCTGATATCCGCGGACCAGCATAAGCAGACTTTCTGACTGCGCGGCACGTTCTCCAGAAAGTGTCTTTTGAAGTGCCTCGGCTTCCGCGCGGGACTGCCGAAGTTCTTTTCGGTAGTTTTCCGCGTGTTGTTCTGCGGCTTCGAGTTTACGCGTGATCGCTTTGGCATCCCGTGAAGAGCGGATTTTTTCAAAAGCGGAACCGCCATACCAGGCGCCAAAAGCCGCAAGAGCAATCAAGCATCCCTGAAGAATTGAAGTTTCGATCATAAGAAGCTCCTTTATAAGAAGAAAATGAGGACGTTTACCCTTCTTTATATCGACAGCTTTCGGAATTTTATGCGGAAATATTTAGGGCGACGCGATCCGTAAAACGCAGGCTGGAAACCCAATTTAACAGGGGAACAGGCTCTTAAAGCAGGTAAGCTTCGCCGCCAAGCTCCTGATTCCGGTTGGACTGTCGGCGCTTTTTTAAAAGTTCAGCGATCTCGAGGTCTGAATGACCGCTTGTCCTCTTAAGCGCTACGGTCATAACGCGGCGTTTTGCTTCATCCTGGCTTGCAAGTATGCGGTCGAGCGCGTCATTCACGACGGCGGGATCGCGCAGAGAATCGACTCCCCATTTTCCCTGAGAAAGGATCAGTTCGGCTTCTCCTGTTTCAACCCCGGTCGGCCGGAGAATCTTGACTTCATAGCGGACTTTACGGGGTTTTTTTTCGATTTCCTTGAATCCGGATGCCTTGCCAGGCACCAGCGGGTCCGAACTTCCGGAGGCCGTAAACGATTGTCTGCGCTGTTTCGCGTACTCTTTCGCGGAAGGATAACTTTTTTTCTTCTCACGGCTCAAGAGCGCGTACTGCTTCTCAAACTGAGCGGCGCTTTCCAGATGAAAATAGTCTTCAAGAACCTTGATCGGCGGTCTGTCCGGAGCCGCAGGTTTGACAAAATGAAGCATAAGAGGAATTCCGCAGATCGCAATAATCGCGGCACCGGCCGGCATCGCGTAACTCAAAAACTCCTGGAGCCTGATGGATTTCTTAACACGGGGTGTCTTGATCGCTAGCGTTTCTTTTGAAACCCGGCTTGAGGCCTCAAGGTCTTCTTCAATCTCAAGAACATCCAGCCGGCGCCGGGCAAGCTCAAGCCGGGCAGCCTCTTCGCTTTCCGCTTTGAGCGTTCCGCCGCAGGAATAGCCCCGGACATCCTTTGCTTTATACTGATAAAAACGCATTGCTTCTCTCAGGGTTAGATTCCAAGGATCGCCGCGCCAAGAACTCCCGCGGAATCTCCAAGTTTATTTTTAACAATAGGCGTTCTGAAATCATCGCCAAACACCTGACGTTTCGTTTGCCGGACACCGCAGGTGTAAAGTTCGCGGATGTTGGATAGCCCGCCGCCCAGAACCACAATATCAGGATCAAGAACATTGATCAAGTTGGCCATGGCTCGTCCAAAATTTAAAAAAAATGTGTTCATGAATTTTCTGGCTCTCGGATTATTTTTTCTTGCGGCGTCGACAATGGCAGTGAGTCCGAGCCTTTGTTTGTATTTTCTGTCATAAAGATTTTCAAGCCCCCCGCCGCTGATCAGGGTTTCCACGCACCCTCTTGCACCGCAATAACAAAGGGGTCCGGCAGGATCAATCGCCATATGGCCCCACTCTCCCGCTAAGCCCTGAAGGCCCCTGATCATTTCTCCGTTCTCCACAAGGCCTCCGCCGCAGCCGGTTCCGAGGATAACGCCAAAAACCCGGCCTTTTCCTTTTCCGGCTCCCATCACAGCTTCCGCGACAGCAAAACAATTGGCATCGTTTTCCAGGGTCACCGGGTGGGAGAAAATCCGTTCCAGATCTCTTTTTCGGAGCTTTCCATTAAGGCAAAGTGTGTTCGAGTTCTTGAGTCTTCCCGTTTTAAGTGAAATCGTTCCAGGTGTTCCGATCCCAAGGGTGTGTTTCCTGTCCCCCGAGATTTTTTTCATCCTCTCATAAAGACCGCTGAGGTTCCGAAGAATGCCTTCATATCCCTGATCCTGCGCGGTAGGGATTCTTTCACGGAAGAGAACTCTTCTTTTAGAGTCCAAAACAGCGCCTTCTGTTTTAGTGCCGCCAAGATCAAGGCCGAAACGCAGCATAAAGATTTCCTCTGAAAACCCGGGTATTAAGAGCCGTTCCTTGCTGTAGGGGTTGTGATCCGTTATTATAGCTCAAGTCAGTCAAAACAACTCCTTATGAGACCGTGAATTCTATGGAACAGCGAAAACTTACACCGCCGGATGGAGAGAAAAAAGTTCTTCTGCATTCTTGCTGCGCCCCCTGCTCAGGATCTGTGATTGAAGATATGCACAAAGCGGGTCTCGAACTGACCATTTTTTTTTACAACCCCAACATCCATCCCCGCACGGAATATGACATCCGCAAAGAAGAGAACATCCGGTACGCGGAGAAACTGGGGATTCCCTTTATTGACGGCGACTACGATGCGGACCGCTGGTTCAAGGAAATGAAGGGCCATGAAATGGATGAGGAACGCGGCGAACGCTGTTCCATGTGCTTTGAAATGCGTTTCGTGAAAACCGCGGAATACGCGGCTCAAAACGGCTTTAAAGTCATCACAAGCTGCTTGGGAATCTCGCGCTGGAAAGATTTTAATCAGGTAACTCTCGCGGGGGTAAGAGCGGCGGGACTCTTTCCCGGCGTGCGCTATTGGGACTATAACTGGCGCAAGGACGACGGCTCTCAAAGAATGATTCAGATCGCGCGGGACGAGCGTTTTTATCAACAGCAGTATTGCGGATGCGCGTACTCCCTTCGCGACACAAACCAGTGGCGCGTCAGTCAGGGACGTCCCAAAGTTGAACTGGGCAAAGACTATTACGGCTCGAAGCCAGACAACGCCTGATTTTTTACAAAAAAAAGGGCCCTTCCGGTTTTTCCGGAAGGGCCTTTTTTATTTTATCCTTAAGAACCGTAACCCATTTCAGCCGCTTGACGCATGCGGTCGCGAAGATCCGCACGTTCAGTCTGCTCACGGTCAAAACGGCGCTGGCGGGAATATTCCAGGGTGCGCTGGGCGTCATCGACCTGCGCCTGCACCACCGGCTGCTCCTGCCCCTGGGGATTCTTTCTCGCCACAACATAAGCATCTGTAGCGCTCCAGGCACGGTTGGCAATCATCGGGGCGAGACCGATCCACGCAAGACCGCCGCTTACGGTCGTACCCAGAACAATGGCTGTCGTCACGCTCGCGACTTCAATCGCGCCCATGATTTTAGTTTTTCTCGAGCGGATTTCTCCGTTTAATGCCTGACCCGTAGTGGGAAGAAGCAGAGACGCACCCGCTTCACGAAAGCCCTGCGCGGCCGCATTCTGCGGCTGAAATGACGTTAACAAAACAAGAGCAAGAAAAGATGCTGCAAACTTTTTTTTCATTGTCTCCTCCCAGGAAGAGTAAAAACGATTATTGAAAATTCTCAGGTTTGAGTCCGTGATTTGAAATCTTAATGTTTTTCGCAAATGCTGTCAACGAAGCATCCCGCTCACAGCAAATTTCCGGAAAGAAGCTGGATGAAAAGTCTCACGCCCACACCCGTCGCTCCGAATTGACAATCATGCCGCGGGGTTTCGCACCAGGCTGTTCCTGCAATATCCAGATGAGCCCAGGCTGTTTTTTCAGGCACAAACTCTTTTAGAAACATGCCTGCAGTAATCGTTCCGCCGTTGGAACCTCCGATGTTTTTAAGATCAGACTGCTTTCCTTTGATCATTTGACCGTATTCTTCCCATAGAGGAAGCTCCCAGCAGCGTTCGCCGGATTCCTGTCCCGCTTCTTTGATTTTGCTGACCAGCTTTTCATCCGTTCCCATAAGCCCCACGGCCTGGTCGGCGAATGTTGCGGCACACATGCCTGTAAGGGTGGCGATATCAATAATCGTTTTAGGTTTGAAACGGGCCGCGTAAGAAAGAGCATCGCCAAGGATCAGGCGCCCTTCCGCGTCCGTATTGAGCACTTCGACCGTTTTGCCGTTGAACATTCGAATAATGTCGCCGGGACGCTGTGGGTTATTAGAAACATTGTTCTCGACTGCAGGAACAATCCCTATAATGTGCCTCTTCAGTTTCAGCCCAGCGGCCGCCTTGAGCGTTCCGATAACGGCTGCCGACCCCGCCATGTCATACTTCATTTTTTCCATGCCTCCCGGCGGTTTCAGGGAAAGACCTCCCGTATCAAAGGTCACCCCCTTACCCACCAGACAAACCGTGCCCCGCGAAGCGTACTTTCTGCCGTAATCCATGATAATCAACGCGGGAGGAATCAGACTTCCCTGACTGACACCCAGGATCCCTCCCATTTTCAGTTTGCTCATTTCTTTACCGCCCAGAACTCGGCAGGAAATACCGGCCCCCGCTGACATTTTTCGTGCCGCGACTGCCAAAGTCTGCGGGTTGATCACGTTTGCCGGTTCATTAACGAGATCCCGCGCGAAAATAACACCCTCCGCTACCGAACGGGCTTCGTTCGAAGCAGCTTTAAGACGAGGCAGCTCTCTGCCCGAGGAAACCAACAGCTCCAATGTCAATGCAGCCGGTTTTTTTTCTTTCAGGCCCTGATTTTTATACTTTTTGAAATCGTAGGTTCCCAAAAGAACCGTTTCGGTAAAGGCACGAACCAAAGCCTCAAGTGAAACTTCCGGGCTTACAAACGAAGAAAGAAGAACTCGCACGTGCCGGGCCTTGCGCTCACGCGCGATTTTGACAAGATTTCCCGCCGTCTTGCGGGCGCACAGATTGCGGAATTTTGCTTTATCCCCTAATCCCAGAAGCATCGGTTCAGGCGCTTCCCGGAACTTCATACCAAAACCTGCCAGCGTTTCTCCAAATTTTCCCGAAAAGCGGTGTCTTTTAACAGCCGTTTTGGCACTAAGGGCGAAATCAGGTTCAAGCGCCGTGAGTTCCCGGGCAAGGCCTTCTGAGCGGAAGCATCCGGCAACGAGAAGATCCGCCTGGGGCCGGCGTCCGCTCTCGGTCAAAAAAACAATTTTCACCATCGATATTCTCCTTAGGAAATAGACAGGATCATTAAATAAGAAAAGGCAGGAAAGTCTGAATTACTTTTTCGGCTTTTTTCAGCTAAAACCTTACTATCTTCTGGGTCAAGATTATGGTTTTGACACCCTTCGGTGATTGGCATAGTATCTCGTCCATGAATATTAACCGTCGGCGGCACTTTTTTATCAACAAACCCCTTCAGCTGCGCTTCATGCTGTATGTCACCCTCCCGCTTATTGTTATTACCTGCGTGATGATGTTCGGGCTCTACATCGGGATCTGGGGCAGTATGCTGGAGGCCTTCTCGAACGAGAAGCTCCGCAATGACCTTCTTACCGCTTCCCGCTTAACAGAGTATGAACAGGCCCGGCAAACCGTTTCCGGAAATGAGGACTCGGCGCTTTCTTTTTTTAAACAGGCCGAAAAACTCAGCCAGAGACAGCGCGAAGTATTTAAGGAAATTTTAGACAGTTCAAACAAGACCCTGCTGCCCAAGTTCTTTTTGCTGCTCTTTTTCATCGCCTGGGGATCTGTCTTTATCTCACACAAAGTAGCAGGCCCTTTTTACCGGTTTGACAAATCTCTCGAAGACATTCAAAACGGGGATTTGCGGGTCCGTATCCATCTGCGTAAAGCCGATGAAGGAAAAACCATCGCCAAAAGATTCAATGACTCTGTGGCCTCAATTGATGACTCGTTTTCCCGCGTAAAGAAAATCATCCGCGAAAACGAGGCTGATCCGGCCAAAACCCTCACACTGCTCAAAGCCGAGCTTTCCCGATTCAAGACCAGTGCGGATTCCTGATTTTTTTAGGTTTTTCACAGCCGTCAGCCTCTGTCTTTTAACCCCTCTATCCCCGCTTTACGCGGAACCCGCGAAGGTCAAAGACGCGGATCTGCTGAAGAAAATCCAGAAAGATTCCTTTCAGTACTTTCCCCGGCTTTCGGATAAGACAACCGGTTTCACCCGTGACACCTCGCGTCCAGGATCCCCTTCGTCTATCGCGGCCACAGGTTTTGCACTTGCTGCTATCGCGATTGGAGCTTCACACCAGTGGATACCCGCAGACTGGGCTGAAGAAGCACTTCATAAAACCATGAAAAACCTGCTGACGAAGGCCCAGCACGAAAAAGGATTCTTCTATCATTTCCTCGATCCTAAAAGCGGCCGCAGAGTATGGGCCTCGGAAGCCTCGTCGATTGATACCGCGCTGCTGGTCGCGGGAGCGCTTGTGGCCGCTCAATATTATCCAGGAAGCGAAATTGAACGCATGGCGCATGATTTATACGCAAGGGTCGACTGGAAGTGGATGTTGAATGGTACGGATCTGATCTGTATGGGGTGGAAACCCGAGACAGGATTTTTACCCTACTACTGGGACACCTACAATGAACAGCTTATTCTTCAGGCCCTTGCGGTGGGTTCCCCGACTCATCCCGTCGGTAAGGACGTATGGAATGCCTGGGAGCGGCGTGAGGATGAATTTAACGGCCGCAAGGTTGTCTTCGCTCATTCGGGAAGTCTTTTTACTTATCAGTATCCGCACGCGTTCATCGATTTCCGCAATCTGGATGATGCCGGGATCAATTATTTTGAAAACTCCAGGCAGGCAACACTCGCCAACCGGGAGTACACAATCGGCTTTCGTCATCTTTCCAAAAGTTATTCTGAAAATTCCTGGGGATTGTCCGCTTCTGTGGGACCGGGCGGCTACAAGGCTTACGGAGGAAAACCCGGCGAAGGACTGCAGGATGGCACGATTGCGCCTTACGCCGCGCTCGGATCCATTGTCTTCACACCTGAAGAGTCTATTGCTGCCGCGCGGCATTTTTATGATCAGCACAGCAAGCAGCTTTATGGACACTTTGGATTTAAAGACGCTTTCAATCTCGACAAGCAATGGTGGTCGGATGAATACATCGGGATTGATCAGGGAATTATTGTTTTGATGCTTGAGAATTTTCTAAATGACGGGATTATCTGGAAAAAGTTTATGGCTCTTGAAGCAATCAAACGGTGGGTTGAAATCTGCAATCTTGAAAAAGAAACCGAGATTATTCCCGGGTCATAAAACGGATCGCCAGCCGGGCGGCCGTTTCTTCGAGTACTTCATTCGTAAAGTAAGTCCCCTTCTTCAGTTCGTCCTTGATTTCACGAACCCGGCTGACGTTAGGTTCAGGCTCTGACGGAATCAGATCCGCAAACTTTTTGACGTCCTTCCAGAGGGTTTCATCCTCGTAATGCTCAACAATCGGCTTGGCAATATGGATTCTCTTCCCCTGGGGAGAAAAGTGTCCGGAATCAAGTTCACGTCTGGATGATCTCATATAAACCTTTATCTCGAAAAGAATTAGACCTGTTTTCACCGGCTCAAACGCAAGCCAGACTCTTTTCGATTATCGGCGGACCAAACCGCGAACTTAAGATATTACGGACAAAAACAGCTCTAGGCCTCCAGGGTAAGTTCTCCGACTTTGCGCGTCAGGCTGGAACGCAGCCGCGTCACAACTTTTGTGTGAATCTGGCAGACACGTGACTCTGAGACATCCAGAATTTCGCCAATTTCACGAAGTGTCAGGTTCTCGTAATAGTAAAGTACGATCACGAGTTTTTCTTTTTCCGGCAGTTCATCAATCGATGACGCAAGAATCTCTTTCACTTCATTCTGATGAACGTAGTTGAACTGATTGGTAATCAGTGAATCCTCAATCGTCTGCAGTCTCGAGATCGGCTTGTTACCATCATCGTTCTGCCAAACCTCGTCAAGAGAGAGAAACGTTGTGGAATTCAAATCACTGTAGATCCCGTTCAGTTCATCTGTGGAAATGTTCAAAGCTGTCGCGAGCTCGTCATCACTCGCCGTTCTGCCATGCTTTTCTTCCAGCTCCTTGCATTTCTTTTCGATCTCACGCGCTTTTTTACGGAGCAGGCGGGGAGCCCAGTCCAGCTTGCGGAGCTCGTCCATGATGGATCCGCGGATTCTGGAAACCGCGTATGTTTCGAACTTGTTTCCCTGAGAAACGTCATACTTGGTAATCGCGTCAAAAAGACCCAGGATGCCGTAACTCACAAGGTCATTGAACTCGACGTTCGGTGGAAGACCGATCGCGACGCGGCCGGCCACATATTTCACAAGATAAAGATACTTCTTAACAATTTCTTCCCGCAACGCCTGGCTCTTTGTCCTCTTGAATTTCTTCCACATCCTTATTTCTTCTTCACGCATAGGGGACTCCTCCGGTTATAAGTTACGATGAATTACTTTTTGTCTTTCTGCTGCTCTAAAATTTTTTTAATTTGAAGAAGGGTATAATTTTTGGATTGAAGAATTTTGATCTGTTCAAGGCGGTCAAAAGCACTTTCGTCATAAAGACGGTGGCCGGACGCGGTTCGCCGGGCTTCCTGAATAAGTCCTGTCAGCGTGTAATTGTGAAGTGTCTGCCGGGAAAGGCCTGTGTACTGCATCACTTCGCCGATCTTGAAGAGTTTTTCTCTTTTCACGGGTTCAGCGCCTCTCTTTTTTGAATCTGTTCATAGAGCTTTAAACCTTCGCGGTCCCGGGGTGCCAGCAGCAGAATTTTTTCCACGGTGAGCTTGGCGGCTCCCCACTGCTGCGTTTCTATCTGGCGTTTTGCTTTCTCACGGTAACGCAAGATTCTTTCTCCTGATTCATCCTGGTACATCTTCTTTAAAAAGACCGAGTCCTGCTTACCCTCGGCATACACTTCTTTGCGAATTTCATCGATGAGTTCGGACGCCTGAATGTTTTCTGCGTCATAGGCGAACACTTTTTCAGCCGCCACCAGAGCTTCTTCATACTGCTTGCTTCGAAACATTTCCCGGGAGCGCTCCAGCCAGGTTTTCACCTGAAGCTCTTTTTCGCCAGGTTCCAGGTCATCGGGCTCCTGGCTGTCAAAGGCTTCCTTTTGCCTCGCTATCTCTTGATCCAGGATCATGGCCATCAGTTTTCGGCTTTCTTCGTTGGCCGGCTCTTCTTTCAGGGCTCTTTCAGCCAATCGGCGCGCTCGAAAAAACTCACCGTATTCCAGAGCTTCTTGAGCCTGCCGGTTAAGCACCAGCGGATCTGAGACTTCTTTTTGAGAAAGAGCCTGGCATCCACATAACAGAATTAAGATTAAGAGGTTTGCCAGTTTGGTCATATTTACAATACGTACTTTACATTTTATAAATTACAATCTATAAAAAATGATCGCCATCGGTCAAGTTTTTTTTACAACTATTTTTAGCAATTGTTATCAATAGTATGTATTTGTGGGCATATCCCCCATATGTTGGGGTCTGAATCGAAAAAAAACTAAAGCGAAACATCAAAAAGCCGATGGTTCCGGAACTTCGGAAGAGTCTTTTGGCTAGATAGTTATGTTAGATTTTGAGGCGGGAAATAAAAAAGGCGCCCCTTAAGAGCGCCTTTTTCACACAAACATCGAAATGTTACTTGGAAGAAAAAACACCCATCTTGCGGAACTTTTCGTAGCGAAGATTCGGCAGTTCCTTACGGGGAATTTCTTTAAGTTCTTTAAGTGCCTTATTCACGGTTTCGCGGATATTTTCAGCCGTCATTTCAAAGTCGCGATGAGCGCCTCCGAGAGGTTCGCGCACCATATCATCAATCACACCAAGCTCAATAAGATCATGCGCTGTAAGCTTTAAGGCCTTTGCAGCGTCTTCCGACCGGGAAGAATCTTTCCACAGAATAGCCGCACATCCTTCGGGGGAAATAACAGAATAATAGGCATTCTCCATCACATAGACCCGGTCCCCGACGCCGATACCGAGAGCTCCGCCGCTGCCGCCTTCCCCGATCACAACAACAACAATAGGAACTGTAAGCTCTCCCATTTCGCGGAGATTGTATGCAATGGCTTCTGCCTGTCCGCGCTCCTCGGCGCCGACACCCGGATAAGCTCCAGGGGTATCCACAAAACACAAAATGGGTGTTCCAAATTTTTCAGCAAGCCGCATGATGCGCATGGCCTTACGGTAACCTTCAGGATGGGCGCTGCCGAAACTACGCAGAAGATTTTCTTTCGTGTCGCGTCCTTTTTGATGCCCGATGATGCAAATAGACTCCTCGCCCCACTTCGCAAACCCCGCGATAATGGCCCGGTCGTCGCTGAAATGACGGTCTCCGTGCAGCTCAATAAAATCCCGTGTCAGATAATTAATATAATCAAGTGTGTAGGGACGGAGAGGATGCCGCGCCACCTGCACGCGCTGCCAGGGAGTCAGATTGTCAAAAACATCCTTCAGCGCTTTCTCCATCTTTTTTTCAGCGCTGGTGATTTCGCCGGATAAATCGATCCCCTGAGCGGCGGAAGCGCGGAGCTCATTTATTTTTTTCTCGAGTTCGATAACGGGCCGCTCAAAAGAAAGGCATGCCTCGGCAAGATTTCTCGTGCCGAGCGTTCTCGGTTTTTTGATCTCTAAAACAGCGGCGGGACTCTGTGTTTTCTTTTTCTTCTTAGTCATCGGGGTTATCCTTTTCGGAAAAAGAATCCTGTTGCGAATCTATGCGTTTTAATCCTGAATCACGACTCTCGTTCCTTCAGGAACGAGATCATAAAGTTCTTCTACGTCTTTGTTCAAAAGCCTTACGCAGCCAAGGCTTTCCTGCTTGCCAATCGATTGCGGAAATGTTGTTCCGTGAATTCCATACCCTTCAAGATCGAAGCCAAGCCACCGCGTCCCGAGGTAATTGTCGGGACTTCCCGGGGGCACCACAGCACCCGCGTAATACCAGGTCGGGTCTTCAAGCTTGGTCTTAATCTTGAACTTTCCCACCGGTGTTGAGTTGTTCTTGCCTGTCGACACACGGTAACGTTTGAAGTGACGGCCGCCGAGATCAAGCGTCAAAACGTTTTCGGATTTATCTACCCTTATCGCAAAGGGCGCCTTTAAAACTTTCAGCTTCGCGCCGGGCTGTATAACATCTGTTTTAAGTCCATTGCTTTTCTTAAGCAAGGGAACCGTCGTGTCATAGCGTTTGGCGATTTTATAAAGACTGTCGCCTGCTTTAACCGTATAAAAATCGCTTTCCGGAGTTTCGATTTTTGACTGAACCAGCTTTAAGCTGATCTGTTCGTATTTCTTTAAAACACCTTCCTTGAGCCCTGGCGCGAGATTGTTCTTACCCGCTAAAATTTTCTCATACACCTTCCGGGCTGAAAGGAGCTTTCCCTGCTTTTCATATTCACGAGCCCGAGCCAGCAGGGCGTGATGGGATCCTCCCTCGGTTGAAGCTGAGGCGTGACTTCCATCCGTTGTGCAAAGAACAAAAAAAAGCGCGACTGCTAAACCGGCGCCAAAGCGCATTAATGCGTCCCGCAGATAATCAGGGAAATCAAAATCCCCAAGAAAGCTCCCGCGAACACTTCAACCGGTGTGTGTCCCAAAAGTTCTTTAACGCGTTCTTCGGCGAACTGCCCCTTTTGATAAAGTTCATCCAGCATCTTGTTCAGAACCTGTGCCTGCCTGCCTGCGCTGCGCCGGACCCCGGCAGCATCAAACATCGTAATGAGGGTAAAAACGAGCGTCATCAGAAAGGGCATTGAAACAAAGCCATAGTAAAGACCTATAGCTGTCGCGAGGCTGGCGACAGAAGCCGAATGTGAGCTGGGCATTCCGCCGGTATCGAAGATCCAGCGGAAATTGAAGCGTTTTTCTCGGATCATGCCGCGAATGACCTTCGTCAGCTGAGACAAAGCCCAGCTGAGGAAAACTGCCCAGCAAGCACGGACTGGATCAAAAGGAGGATCGAGTGGTATCACGTTTAATGGGATTCGTCTGAAGAAGGATTGACGCGAAACGATAAATATGATTTAATAATATTAAATTTATGCATTTTTTTAATAATCATATCTGCTTCGCTGTGTGATGGGGTCATTATAGGGAGGGGAAATTGGAAATGCAAGGAGGTTTTCGTGATCGCTAAGATCGAAAGCGCGGCCTGTATTGGCATCCAGGCTTACCCGGTTCAGGTTGAAGTTGACGTCGCCGCAGGGCTTCCCCAGCTGATTGTCGTCGGACTTCCTGACACCAGCGTCAAGGAATCGCGGGAGAGAGTCCGCTCGGCTATCAAAAACTCTGGCTATCGGTTTCCTCCAGACAAAATCACGATCAATATGGCCCCCGCTGATTTAAAAAAAGAGGGGCCGGCCTTTGACCTGCCCATGGCCATCGGCATTCTGGCTGCCTCTGAGGAGATCCCTTTGGACAAACTGTCTTCCTACACCTTCCTTGGCGAACTGGCGCTCGACGGCACACTTCGCCCTTTCAAAGGCTCTATCGTCATCGCCGAAGCCCTTCACGCTGACCGTAATTTCATCTTTCCGGAGGAAAACGCAAGGGAAGCCGCTTTGGAAAAAAGAGCCCTTGTTTACGGAGTTAGAACACTTCGCGATGTGGTGGCGTTTTTAAAAGGAGATCTTCACCTTGAACCTGTTAAAACTGCGGGAGGAATTAATGCCCCGGTTTCTTCTCAAAGCCACCCTGATTTCTCCGATATCAAAGGGCAGTATCTGGCACGAAGAGCGGCAGAGATTGCGGCCGCAGGAGGTCATAACCTCCTTTTCATCGGCTCTCCCGGTTCCGGAAAAACCATGATCGCGCGAAGAATTCCCGGGCTGTTGCCGCCGCTGGATTTCGAGCTGGCACTTGAAATTACCAAGGTCTACAGCGTCGCAGGGGTAAGTCAAACCACTCTCGAAAATCTCATTCAGAAACGCCCCTTCCGCGATCCTCACCACTCAGTATCTTCGATCGCAATGTCCGGAGGCGGCAGCTGGCCAAAGCCGGGCGAAATCTCGCTGGCTCACGGAGGTGTTCTTTTTCTCGATGAACTTCCCGAATTTAAACGCGACGTGATTGAAACCCTGCGGGCGCCTTTGGAAGAAGGGTGCGTCACTATCTCAAGGGCCAAATCGAACGCGCTTTATCCTTGCCGGTTCATGCTTGTAGCAGCGATGAATCCCTGCCCTTGCGGGTTCTTATCCGACCCTCGGAAAACCTGCCGCTGCTCGCTGGGACAGATCAGAAAATACCAGTCAAAAGTCTCGGGCCCGCTTCTTGACAGAATCGATCTTCACGTGGAAGTCCCGGCGCTTTCCTATCAAACACTTGTCAGCGAAGAAAAGGCGGAAAGTTCCGAGGTCATACGCGCGCGGGTATTAAACTGCAGGGAAATTCAAAGGAAGCGGTATTCGAAAAGAATGTTTCAATTAAACGCTTTTATGAAACCAAAGGAAATCAAGCTTTACGCTTCTCCAGACGCGGAAGGAAAAAAGCTGCTCGAAGCTGCGATGAAAGAGCTCCACCTCTCGGCACGCGCCTATTACAAGATCCTTAAAATTTCCCGCACCATCGCGGATCTGGCAGGAGAAGAAACGATCAAGGACCGTCACATTGCCGAAGCCATTCAATACCGGTCACTGGACCGGGAATGGGCTGTTTGAAAGAAAGTCGCCTTTTCCGTTTTCCGTGAAATCTTTGAGCTGCTTATCCCAGGAAAAAATACGGTATTCGGCAGCCTTCCCCTTCAGCACGGAAATCACAAAATAAAAAATACCTGGGTAAAGAGGTTCTCCTCCGGATAAGGCCGCCCGCTTATCTTCATTCGAAAAATAAGCCCCTGCGTCGATGTGGGAATGGTAAACAGCCAGGAGGTTCTTGCTGTCCGCACGCATCTTCTTTTCAAAAGCAAGCAAAGCACGGGGCTCAAGGAAATAACCATTGCGTGCGGTTCTGGGGAATTCATCGGGATATCGAGCATGATACTCGTCTTGAGCGTTGACCATGGGTATCACGTCAACGGTTCGAGCCGGAGCTGTCTGAGAGGCCGTTAGAAGCCCGCAGCACTCAGCGGGATAGTCTTTCTCAGCATGCGCGCGCATCATTTGGAGCTGTTCTGAGGACAAAAGAATCATAGCCGAATCTCCTTGAAGGCAAACCAGGAGAGGAAATCAGACCCGTTTAATCTTCGTGCATGATGCCGAGAAGTTTCTGGGCATCAAGCTCGACGCGGACAAACAATGAGGGTTCCGCTGAACCAGGACGGGAAGTCCTGATGAGAATATGAACGCTTCCGGAAGAGAACCATGAAGAATCAACGGCAAGCGATGTTGCGCTCGATTGAAGTGACGCCGCATGGGTTCCGCGGTTTCCTTCGACAGAAAGCACTTCAAAATGATAGACAGTTCCTTCCGCAGGAACAAAACCGGCATCAACAGCAAGGTCCTTAAAATTAAGCGTCCCGTTCGCATATTCAAAAAAGTCGAGGGGGTTCGCTGTCCGGTACCAGTACCGGGCGATAATATCGCGGCGTTCGATAAGAACTCGAGTGATCGCTTCGGCATCTTCAGAGCTGGTCAGCTGTCCGGCTTCAACAAGCGCTCGAATGTCATCATCGCTAAAAGATTTGATAATTTTGGCAGCCCAAAATCCATCGGCCCGGCTGACATCTTTAAAAGCATAATTAGAGAGCTGCGTCTTAAAGCTCTGCGGTTCAAAATAACGGTTATCAAAATAACCTAAGGCCGGAGAAGAGGAAGCCTTTTCACCCGCTTCACGCCATCTGCGCTGCCAGGGCTTTTCCCAGATGCCGAGCGTAAAAAACGCCTTGGCAGTTTCACCAAAATCGAACAGATATTCATGTCCGTGCATCGGCGGCTTGGGCCCCTTTGAAGTCGCGCCAAGTGAAGAAGAAAAACCAGTGAGATAATGTTTCAAAACTTCCTGCCCATTCTCGGTAACAACAACGTCCTGGGTCGTGCCGGGACGAACATCCGTGTTGTTAAGCCAGGAGGCAAAAACCTGCAGGGCGCGGAGGGAACGGCGGCGTTCATGATCAACAAGGTCAGAGGCATCACCACGGCGTTTCCCCTGAAAGTTGAAGGATCCTTTATCTGAGCCGGAAATAACCTTCGTGGCGGAAGCGCGGTAATCTCCAGCTTCGTCCGTGGGAAGGAAAAGAAGGTATTCTTCAAGCTTTTCAGCCGTCAGATCTTTTTCAAAGCCGGTATCATCAATAATCCTGGCACCCGGTGCAGGAACAAGCGTTCCAGCGGCAAATTTAACCACGGTGACCTGAGGAACATTGTAGCCGGCCGCATGATAAAAACGGCTTGCGATCACAGAGGCCGCAGTCGCGAGCTCAAAATTATCCGACGAGTCAAACCGCAGTTCATAGCGGGCACCCGACGCATCTTCGATTTCAAAATTAGGCTGGAGCCCCTCAAAAACGCCTCCAACGACTTTAACTTCCCCTGAAAAATTCGGGCCGTCTGTTTCCTGAAAACCTTTTTTCAGGTCCTGCAGGGAAAGCGGGCTGCGTGCGTGACGATTAGTAAAAAAAGAGGAATCCGGAACTTCGTCATAAATATTGATGTCTTCCGCTCCAACCTGTTTATTGAAAAGAGCGCGGTAAAGACGGTCCAGCCGAAGATAGGAGGTACCTTCATAGTAGGCACCCTGTTCGAACATGTCTTTGTAAAAAGACGTTTCCTGCGCTTTGATTTCCAAAGCGGCATGAACGTTCGAAGGCACAGCCACGGTCAGTGCCGTGATCAGCGCCAGCAGAACCTTCTTAAACGGATTAAAAGGGTGTGCTTGATCTGACATAAAGATTGGTTCCTTCATCTCCGTGCGCGACTTCTACACCGAGAAGCATATGGTTAGCCACACTAAAACGAAAACCGCCGCCATAAGATTCACGAAAATTATCAAATTCAAATTCATTGAGTTCACCAAAAACCTGTCCCAAATCGGTAAAGGCCACAGTGTCCATTCTGAAATTGCGGCTTTCCCAGACAGTATAGCGGTATTCGAGGTTCATTAAAAAGCTGCTCTCGTCCGTGAACCGGTTCTGATCATAGCCGCGAAGAGTACGGCTAAGCCAGGGACCAATACCATAACCGCCCAGCTTGGCCATCTGGTGAAACGGAACTGTTCCTGAGTTGCCAAGTTCGTCATTGTGTTCGGCAAAAGCGTGGTAGGCCAGAACGCGGCGGGGGGAACCCAGCGCAAAATACTGGCTGAACTCCGCTTCATATTTAATGAAACGCGCTTCAGAGCTTCCGACTCCGTCATTCAAGGCCAGGCCCACGCGGCGCAAACCGCCTGCGGTCGAAAGCTCTCTTTGATTACGCGTATCGTGGCGGACCTCCGCACCGTAAACGAGAAGTTCATCACCCGCCAGACCCGGAATAGAATCTCTCGGGAAAATGTCATCGATAATTCCGCGGCCGCCATCCTCACCGTTGGTGATATTGACGTTCTTGTAATTGAAAAAAAGATTGCCTCCCATCGTGGGGCGGGGATCGTAGGTCAGCTTCGCACCGAGCGTTGTTGTTTCCATCTTGTAGGACGTGCCGTTGCCCGCGCTGGTTTCAGGTCCGATGCCATAAAAGTGCTCTTCAGGTCTGCTGTCATAATCGATAAAAGTTGAAGCTCCAACGCCGCTGCCGCCCAGATCCTGCCATCCCAGCTCAGACCCGAGATTCAGCCGAACATTATTGGAATAATCAACCCAGCTTTTGGCAACCAGATCGGGAAAATCATTTTTTTGACGGAAGAGGCGGACATAGTCAATGGTTACTCCGCCGGAGCCGCCCGTGAGGCTGAACAGACCGAGTTTCGGGGTAATACCATTATCCGCGAGCGTGTCATAAGCCCATTTGGCTTTATTATCAAGATGATATTTTTCGGTCAGGTAAAGGGACTTGCTGATAGGCCAGCGGAGCAGTTCAAAAGGATAGGACAGAAAATCCGTAGACACACGAGATGCCGAACTGCGGGGTTCGGAAACCCGGGGCATCGAAGCATACCGGTCATAGCTTGTCTCTGCGGCATGCGCCGGGAAAGCCAAAAGCAAAAACGCGGCTGCGAACATTAAATAAATTTTACGGGGATTCTGGAATTTCATCTGCATTTTCGTTTGAAAGTCATTTTCGGCTCAATTTACGATTCCTTGAGCTGAAGTGCCGCTATTATACGCAGCGCACCTGCCGGATCAAGAAGAAACCATTAAAATTAATCAGGGATTCCAAAGGCATCCGGAATGAGCCGAAAGCGGGGTTCTCCGGGTAAATCCCACGTCAGCGCCAAAACATCAAAGCTGACGGGTCTTTCTTTGCACTTCCTTTCTTTCAGATAACATTGGGCCAATTGAACCAGCTTACGCTGTTTGGCCGCATGCACAGCTTCCTCCGGCGCGCCGAAGTCATGGTCTTTGCGGGTTTTGATTTCAATGAAGACAAGGCGGCCTGCTCTTTCGGCCACGACATCGATCTCACCCAAAGCGCATCGGTAGTTTGTCTCTAGAAGACGGTATCCTGACCTCGTCAGGTAAGCCGCCCCAGCCATTTCCCCCCTGTCCCCAAGCGTAAGATTAAAGGGTTTCCTGTTTTTAATTTCAAAAGTTTTTTTCATGATTTGCCAGGGAAGCCGCAACCGGAGAAAACGATCGCCGATGCTCTGGAGAAGGCCCCAGAAGACTGAGTCTTTCGAGATGAACTCGGGTTCCGTAACCTTTATGACGGGAAAAAAAGTAACCTGGATACTTTTCATCCAGATCGTGCATCAAGGTATCGCGGTATACCTTGGCAAGGATCGAGGCGGCGGCGATGGACGCGGATTTTGTGTCCCCCTTGATTACGGACTGCTGGTTTAGGGGAATATCAAGGGAGAGATTACCATCCACAAGAAGAAATGCCGGCGTGACGTTGAGACTCATGACAGCCCGGCGCATCGCCAGACGTGTCGCCTGGTAAATATTAATCCGGTCAATTTCATCCCGGGAGGCAACACCAATACCGGCAACGGCATTTTCAAGTATCACACGGGAAAGCCGGTTCCGGCTTCGGGCAGAAACCTGCTTGCTGTCATTGAGTTCTTCTGAGGAAAAATTCCGGATCAAAATGACCGCGGCCGCTACGACAGGCCCCGCAAGGGGGCCACGGCCGGCTTCATCCACGCCGGCCAGATAACCGGCAGGGATGTTTTTCTGATAGGCGGAGTCAAAGGCTTTGAGCTTTTCGAGAAGACCGTTTTTCATGGCCCTCCTTAATGTGCTGTCTTTTTGAAAAAGCTTCAAAAAGAGCCTGGAGTCTTTTCAGTCAATGCGCGGGGCTTTGACGAAAGCTCTTAGTACGCCTTCTTCTTGCGAAGATGATACATACGGGCGCGGCGGGTTTTCCCTTCCTTGACGACCACGATTTTTTCAATCGTAGGAGAGTAAAGGGGAAAAATTTTCTCAACCACGTCTCCGTGGGTTTCCTTAAGCACAGAAAAGCTGGCATTGATGGACGCGCCGCGCTTGCGGATGCAGGTCCCTTCAAAAACCTGAATTCGGGACTTGTCGCCTTCTTTGACTTTAATGTGAATTTTAAGAGTGTCCCCAACACGGAAAGCGGGAACTTCTTTTTTCATGGCTTCTTTTTCAATCATTTCAATTGCTTTCATTTGTCGCTCCTTTTAATCAAATCCGGTCTTTTTTCACGCGTAATTTTTTGCGCCTGACGCTTGCGCCAGTCTTCAACGTCACGATGATTGCCCGAAACAAGAACTTCCGGCACTTTCCAGCCTCGAAAATCCCGGGGCTTTGTGTACTGCGGATACTCCAGGTGTTCCGATTGAAAACTTTCATGCTTCAGTGAATCGCTGTTTCCCAAAACACCCGGAACAAGCCGGACAACCGCTTCAATCAAACAAAGAGCCGGTGATTCACCGCCCATCGTCACGAAGTCTCCGATGGAAATTTCTTCATTCACAAGATGCTCATGAATGCGGTAATCAAAGCCTTCGTAGTGCCCCGCGATAAGAACGAACTTCTTACGGCCTGCAAGCTCGGCTGCTTTTTCCTGCCGGAAAGGTTTTCCGTGCGGCGAAAGCAGGATCACCCAGTTGTCTTCTCCCGCAATTTTCTCCAGGCACTCAAACACGGGCTCGGGTTTTATCACCATCCCGGCACCGCCGCCGAAGGGTTTGCCATCGACCGTCCGATGACGGTCATGCGTGTAATCCCTCAGGTCGTGCAGCTGAATCTCAACATGCTTTTTTTCCTGCGCCCTTTTAAGGATGGACTCCCCAAGAGGGCCGTGGAAAAATTTCGGGAACAGCGTGACAACATCAATCCGCAGCGCCGTGTCCGCGGTCATCTTTTACTTCTTCTTTTTTTCAGGCTCAGCCGCTTTTTTGGCTTTCTTTTCCGAGCGCTTCACCAGGCTCTTCACAGAAGGAGAAACCTGCGCGCCTTTAGAAACCCAATATTTGAAGCGGTCTGACTTCACAACAATGACTTCATTGGCCGGAAGCGGATCATAATGCCCGATTTCCTCGATGAATCTTCCATCGCGGGGCATCTTCGCTTCAGCAACCACAATGCGCCACTGATCACGGTTCTTTGATCCAAAACGTTTAAGTCTGATCTTGACTGCCAAGGTAACCTCCCAAATTCCTCTCCGTAAAATGTCCGGAAAGGGTTTACTCCTTCTCGCGGTGGATTGATGCCCCGAGAGAAGAAAATTTTGTTTCCAGCCGTTCATAGCCGCGGTCCAAATGGTAAACGCGGTGAACTTCGGTCGTTCCTTCGGCCACAAGGCCGGCAATAACAAGCGCCGCACTGGCCCGTAAATCTGAAGCCATAACGGGTGCGCCGCTCAATTTTTTAACACCATGAACAATCGCCGTAGGGCCTTCGAGAAAAATATTCGCGCCCATACGGTTAAGCTCACTGACATGCATAAAACGGTCCGGATAAATCTTTTCCGTAATCACACTGATGCCGGGTGTCGTCGCCATCAGCGCCATCATCTGCGCCTGAAGATCCGTCGGAAAAGCAGGGTAAGGAAGTGTCGTAACGTTTACAGGTTTAAGCTTGGCCGCGCCGCGCACCCGTAAAGTTGTTTTTCCTTTTTCGATGCGGACTCCCGCCTGACGCAATTTATCGATCACAACATTCTGATGAGAAGGATCTACTTTTTTAATCAGAACATCCCCGCCGGTCATCGCGGCCGCAAACATATAGGTGCCGGTTTCAATGCGGTCAGGAATAATCGCGTGACGGGCGCCGTGCATTTTCGTAACACCGGTAATCTCAATGCAGGGAGATCCAATCCCTTCGATCTTAGCGCCCATTTTTTGAAGAAAGCGCGCGAGATCCACAATTTCCGGTTCACACGCTGCGTTTTCAAGTAGGGTTCTTCCTTTGGCCAGCACAGCGGCCATCATGACATTGGCTGTGGCAAGAACGGAAGAGCCGAACGCGCCGCCAAGATAAATTTCCGCGCCCGTTAAACGCTTTGAAACACGGGAAGTCACATAACCATGCTGAATCTCGTTCTTGGCGCCAAGCGCTTCAAGACCTTTCAAATGAAGATCAATCGGGCGCGGTCCAATAACACATCCGCCCGGAAGGGACACTTCCGCGTGACCGATTCTGGCCAGAAGCGGACCCATGACACAGACAGAGGCGCGCATCGTGCTGACCAGTTTGTAGGGCGCCAGAGGCTGAAGACTGTTCCCCGGCTTGACCTTGACGAGCCCCTTTTCATAGACCGCTTTGGCTCCAAGTGAGCGGAGCAGGCGGATCATCGTGTGGATATCGCGCAGATCCGGAACATTTTCAATGATCGACTCGCCGTCAGCAAGAAGTGCGGCGGCCATAATCGGAAGAGCCGCGTTTTTAGCGCCTGAAATTTCAACTTCGCCTTTCAGTTTGCGTCCGCCGGTAATAACAATTTTATCCATTTGATCCCATGCGGGCCATGACAGCCCTTTCAATGTTCAAATTATCTTTAAAAATCTGTATGCCGCCCGAAAATTGCCCGCGGAAAATTTCATCCACCTGCGTTGACTGGCCCTTGCCCACTTCTACCAGCACAAGGCCCGGTGCGCGCAAATGCTTTGGCGCATTGTCGGCAATTTGCCGGTAAAAAAGAAGTCCGTCATTTCCCCCGTCAAGAGCTTCCCGGGGTTCTTTGAGCACTTCGGGTTCCACTTCAGCCCAGTCCTGCTGCGTAAAATAAGGCGGATTGGAAATAATCGCGTCCCACGACAGCCCGGAACAACCATGGAAAAGATCTGTTCTAACTGTTTCCGCCCGGTCCAAAAGACCGTAGCGTTCAAGGTTTCGGCGAGTCACCGCCAGGGCCTTCTCAGAAATATCTAAAAACGATCCCCGCGCCTTTGGAAAGGTCCGCAAAAGAGCGATCCCTATCGCGCCGCTTCCAGACCCGAGATCGGCAAAGGAAAACGAACTGTTTTGGGAAAATCCCGAACACTCGATAAACGCTTTTATGAGCGCTTCCGTTTCTGGTCTGGGAACCAGACAACCCGAATCCACGCTCAGCGTTTCATTCCAGAAGTGAGCCACGCCTGTCAAATAAGCGGTCGGTATCCGCTGCTTGCGTCCGGCCACCCATTCCTGATAGATCTGGATGTGGTCATCAGAGACGCTTTGACGGGCTTCCAAGTACAGAGAAGTCCTTGAGAGATTCAGGACTTCCGATAAAAGAACTTCCGCGCTGGCGTCGCCCTCATCAGAACCTAAAAATGCAAGCTCTGCCTTACCCCACTGCAAAAGCTCGGACAAGGTTTTCATTATGAGTTCAACAGGACGATCCGCCCATGAAAAAGCACCGCTTTTTAAGCGGCGCTCATCAGTTTCCGGTTACGCTCGTCACGCTCCAGGGCTCCGACCATTTCGCCCAAATGGCCGTTTAAAATATCATTCAAGCTATGCAAAGTCAAACCGATTCGATGGTCCGTAACCCTCTGATCCGGGTAGTTATAAGTCCGGATTTTGCCTGAACGGTCACCCGATCCAATCTGGGCCATACGCTCCCGGGACATCTCCTTCTGGCGCCGCTCCTGCTCGGCCTCATAAAGGCGGGCTCGAAGCACGCGCATGGCGCGGATCTTGTTCTTGTGCTGGGAACGCTCATCCTGGCACTGAACAACAACCCCGGTCGGAAGATGCGTAATCCGGACAGCAGACTCGGTTTTATTGACGTGCTGACCACCAGCCCCGGAAGCCCGGTAGACGTCAATTTTGAGATCCACCGGATCAATCGTGATTTCCGTCTCATCGGCTTCAGCCATAATCGCCACAGTCACCGCGGAAGTATGGACGCGGCCGCTGGCTTCTGTGGCAGGAACCCGCTGCACCCGGTGAATGCCGCTTTCATACTTAAACTTCGAGTATGCTCCGGCGCCGCTGACAGCAAAAATGACTTCTTTAAACCCTCCGATTCCGGTTGGGTTTGAATCCATCACTTCCAGTTTGAGTCCCAGCGAGGCCGCGTAACGGGAATACATGCGAAAAAGATCGGCCACAAACAGCGCGGCCTCTTCTCCGCCGGTTCCCGCGCGGACTTCCGCAATCACGTCACGGGCAGCGCGAGGATCATCATCATTCACCAGAAAAGTCTCGATCTGTTCCAGAAGAGCCGCCTTCCTCTGCTGAAGGTTTTTTTCTTCTTCCCGGTACAGATCCTTCATTTCCGGATCCAGCTTTTTACTGTTCAACTCTTCGGACAAAGCCTTCAGCTCAGCGTCCACCTTGCGGTATTCCGCGTAAGCGTTGACCAGGGGACGGATTTCCGCCATCTCCTTGGTCAACTTCTGATATTTAACCTGATCCTTGACCACTTCAGGCTGGCTGATTTCATGTTCGATCTGCGCCAGCCGTTTTTCGGTCTTCTCAAGCTTGTCCGTGTAAATCACATCAAACTCTCAAGCCGTCAGATTATTCGGCGGCTTTGGGGGCTTCCACAGCAGGTTTCTGCTGGGCGGCCTGTTTGAGTTTGTCTTTGATCGAAAGCTTCGATGACGACGCCTGCGGAGTAGTTCTTGCCGCAGAAGCAACGCGTGTCACAGGCGCGCCCGAAACAATTTTATTACCGAACTTTTTCTTCAGACGGTCAATACGGCCGGCTGTGTCCATAAGCTTCTGCTTACCGGTAAAAAACGGGTGGCAGGAAGAACAGACGTCGATCTGAATCGTTGTATCTTTCACCGTGCTGCGGGTCTCGAAAGAATTTCCGCAGGCGCATTGAATGGTAACCACTTGATATTGAGGATGAATGTCCTGTTTCATTTTTATTTGTCCCCTTTATTCATGCTGAGCAAAAACTCCGCATTGGATTTCGTTTTTTTCAGCCGGTCCACGAGAAGTTCCATGGCTTCGGCCGGGTTAAGTTCGTTGAGGACTTTTCTGAGCATCCAGACGCGGCTAAGCTCGTCCGGGTGCATAATAAGATCCTCTTTACGGGTGTTCGATTTCTTCACATCAATAGCCGGATAAATGCGCTTCTGGAACAGATTGCGGTCCAGCTGAAGCTCCATATTACCCGTTCCTTTGAATTCTTCAAAGATCACTTCGTCCATGCGCGAGCCGGTATCGACAAGCGCTGTCGCAATGATCGTCAAACTGCCGCCTTCTTCAATGTTTCGGGCGGCGCCAAAAAACCGCTTGGGACGGTGAAGCGCGTTGGAGTCCACGCCGCCGGAAAGAATCTTGCCGGAGTGCGGAACCACCGTATTGTACGCGCGCGCCAGACGGGTGATGCTGTCCAGAAGGATAATCACGTCACGGCGGTGCTCAACAAGACGCTTCGCTTTTTCCAGCACGATTTCGGCGACCTGAACATGCCGTTCGGCCGGTTCGTCGAAAGTGGAGGAAACCACTTCGCCGCGGACTGAGCGCTGCATGTCTGTTACTTCTTCCGGACGTTCATCGATCAGAAGCACGATGAGGTACGATTCCGGAAAATTGGTCGTAATCGCGTTGGCGATCTTTTGAAGCAGAATCGTTTTACCGCTGTAAGGCGGCGCCACGATCAAACCGCGCTGACCAAAACCGATCGGGGTCAGAAGATCCATGACGCGCATGGAAACTTCTTCAGCGTTTGTCTCCATAAAAAGACGCTTCAAAGGATACAGAGGCGTCAGGTTATCAAACGGAATCTTGTCCTTGATCGACTCAGGATCTTCAAAGTTTACCGCTTCAACCTTGAGAAGCGCGAAATAACGTTCGCCTTCTTTTGGAGGGCGGATCTGGCC
>Ga0209573_1000584_pt1 | contig 73259 bp, 63 predicted proteins | sample TNRBio252014_DNA_FD_185870 | JGI IMG/M metagenome (GOLD analysis project Ga0209573, IMG submission 185870) | Wastewater treatment Type I Accumulibacter community from EBPR Bioreactor in Madison, WI, USA - TNR Reactor_6/25/2014_ DNA (SPAdes)... | ecosystem: Engineered > Bioreactor > EBPR >...
ACCTTCTCGACATCGGTGCCCGCCGCTTCGAGCGCGCCCAGCACCGCGGCCAGCCACGGCTTGTGCGTCACCGCCACCCAGCCGGTGCGGCCGGCCTGGCCGCCGGGCGCCAGCACGAGGTGCACGGCGCCTTCGTCGTCGAGCAGCGTCTCCTCGAGCATGCCCAACAGCGCCGCGCGCAGCTTGGCCGGCGGCGCCTTGGGCACCTTGATGCGGTGCCAGCTCACGTCGGCATCGGCGAGCACGACGATGACGCGGTCGGCCTTCGGCAACAGCGACGCCGCCGTGCGGCCGGTCTGGCTGACGACGGTGCCGTCGGCGCTGAAGACGAACGCGAAGTCGTCGGGCACGCGCACGCCGGCGCCGGCTTCGCCGCCGGTCTGGGCCGCGATGCGCTCGCGCGGGGCGAGGCAGATGGCGAGGACGGACATGGCTTCGAGGGTGGCTCGCGGGCTGGGCCGTGAAGGCGGGGTATTGTGGTCCTCAGCGAGGTTCGCTCAGGTTGATTCGTTCACGGCGCCGCACGACGACATCGGCGTCGCGCCGCTCGACGAGCGAGCGCTCCTCGAGCACACGTTCGTCCAGGCGCAGCCGCCCGGAGATGACGAACCAGCGCGAGGTGACCGCCACGCGCGCGGCGTCCAGCGGCGTGTTCGGCGGCAGCTGCGCGCGCACCTCGAGCACCTTGTCGAGCTGCTCCTCGTCCTCGACGAAGATCACGCGCGTGGCCGAGTCGGCGCACAGGTAGGCGACCTGCGAGGCGCTGTCGGTCGGGTAGATGCCGTTGGAGACCCCGCCGGCGCACAGCACGCCCAGGTCGGCCAGCACCCACTCGACGACGGTGTTGGACAGGATGGACGCGGTCTGCCCGGGCTGCAGGTCGATGGCGGCCAGGCCCATCGCGATCTCGCGCACCACCGTGGCCGCTTCGTCCCAGCGCCATTCGCGCCAGATGCCGAGCTTCTTCTCGCGCATCCAGACCTTGCCGGCGCGCGCCCTGGCCGCGTTGCGGAACAGCTGCGGAAGCGTGTCCCCGGCCATCCGGACTTCGGTGCCACGCTCGAAGCGTGCCAGTTCCCACAATCCGCTCACTGGTCGGGCCTCCGCAGCGGGTGGCGGGGGGCGCGGCGCGGCTGAACGGCCCGCCAGCCCGCCGCCTGCGCCGCTGCAACCCGGGTGTGCATCGTCATCGCCATGTCTTCTTCTTCTTCCAGCGCCGCTCGCCGCGCACGCCGGCTTCCTTCATGCCGAGGTAGAACTCCTTCACGTCCTCCTTCTCGCGCAGGACGCTGCAGCGGTCTTCCATGACGATGCGGCCGTTCTCCAGCACGTAGCCGTAGTCGGCGGCATTGAGCGCCATGTTGGCGTTCTGCTCGACCACCAGGATGGTGGTGCCGCGCTCGCGGTTGATGCGCACCACGATCTCGAAGATCTCGCGCGTGAGCTTGGGGCTCAGGCCCAGGCTGGGTTCGTCGAGCAGGATCATCCCGGGGGCGGCGACCAGCGCGCGCGCGATGGCCAGCATCTGCTGCTGGCCGCCCGACAGCAGCCCGGCTTCCTGGCGCTCGCGTTCCTTCAGGATGGGGAAGTAGCGCATCGCCTGTTCCATGTCGCGCGCCACGCCGTCGCGGTCGTTGCGCGTGTAGGCGCCCATCAGCAGGTTGTCGCGCACGCTCAGCAGCGGGAACACCTCGCGGCCCTCGGGCACATGCACCAGGCCGCGCCGCACGATGGCCGCCGGGTCGCTGGCGGTGATGTCGTCGCCCTTGAAGTGCACGCTGCCGCGCCGCGGGTCGATGATGCCGCTGATGGTCTTCAGGATGGTGGTCTTGCCGGCACCGTTGCTGCCCAGCACGGTGGCGATCTCGCCCTGGCGCACCTTCAGGCTGACACCGCGGATGGCGCGAATGGGCCCGTAGGCGCTCTCGACGTTGGAGAGCACCAGGACTTCGGCGCCGCTGCCCGCGTTCATGCCGAAGCCTCCCGCCGCAGGCCGGAGAGGTCCTGGCTGGCGCCCAGGTAGGCCTCGACGACGCCAGGGTGGCCCTGCACCTCGGCGGGCTGGCCAAGGGCCAGCACCGCGCCCAGGTTCATGGCCAGCACGCGGTCGCTGACCTTGGAGACCAGCGTCATGTCGTGCTCGACCATCAGCACCGTGATGCCGAACTCGCGCCGGATGTCGTGGATCCAGTAGGCCATGTCCTCGGTTTCCTCGACGTTGAGGCCCGAGGAGGGTTCGTCCAGCAGCAGCAGCCGCGGCTCCACGCACAGCGCGCGTGCCAGCTCGACCACCTTGCGCACGCCGTAGGGCAGGCCGGCGATCATGGTGTCGCGGTGGTGCTGCAGGTCCAGGAAGTCGATCACGCGCTCGACATGCTCGCGGTCGGCACGCGCGGCCTGGCGCGCGGCGTGCGGGAAGAACAGGTCGGTCCAGAACCCCGTGCGGCGGTGCGTGTGGCGGCCGATCAGCAGGTTCTGCAGCACGGTGGCGTGCTCGAACAGCTCGATGTTCTGGAAGGTGCGCGCGATGCCCAGCGCCGCCACCTCGTGCGGGGCGCGCTGCGTGAGCTCGACGCCGTCGAAGTGGATGCTGCCGCTGGTGGGCGTGTAGATGCGGCTGATCAGGTTGAAGACTGTGGTCTTGCCGGCGCCGTTGGGGCCGATCAGCGTGAAGACCTCGCCCCGCTGCACGTCGAAGCTGACCTTGTCGACGGCCAGCACGCCACCGAAGCGCACGCTCAGGTCGCGCGCGGCGAGCAACGGGCCGGGCGTGCTGCTGGCGTTCATCGCAGCCGGTCCGACTTCTGGAACGACTTCTGCCGCTTGAACATGCCCTTGCGGTAGAACGGGAAGATGGTGAAGAAGGTGCGGATCTTGAGCCAGCGCCCGTACAGGCCCATGGGCTCGAACAGCACGAAGGCGATCAGCACCGCGCCGTAGACGACCGCCTTCAGGCCGGGCGCCTGGCCGATGGCGTCGGGCAGCACGTCCTTGCTGGCGCTGATGAGCTGCGGCATGCCGATCAGGAACATCGCGCCCAGGAAGGCGCCGTGCACCGAGCCCAGGCCGCCGATGACCACCATCAGCAGCAGGTCTATGGACTGGATGATGTCGAACTGGTCGGGCGACAGGAACTTGATCATGTGCGCGTACAGCGCGCCGCCCAGCCCGGCCAGCGCCGCCGAGATGGCGAACGACATCGTCTTGTAGCGCGCCAGGTGGATGCCCATGCTCTGCGCCGAGACCTCGCTGTCGCGTATGGCGACGAAGGCGCGACCGGTGGGCGAGCGCAGCAGGTTCAGGATGCCCAGCGTGGAGGCCACGGCCAGCACCAGGCACAGGTAGTACAGCTCGATGCTCGAGTCCAGCGCCCAGCCGCCGATCGCGGGCGCCTTGACATGGGTGCCGGCATTGCCGCCGGTGACGCTTTCCCAGCGCGCGAAGACCTCGGCGACGATGAAGCCGAAGGCCATGGTCGCGATGCCCAGGTACAGACCCTTGACGCGCAGCGCCGGCAGGCCCACCAGCACGCCGACCCCGGCCGACAGGGCCATCGCCGAAGCCAGCGCCAGCGGGAACGGCACGCCACGCGCCACCAGGTAGGCCTCGACGTAGGCGCCCACGCCCAGGAAGGCGGCGTGGCCGATCGAGAACAGCCCGGTGAAGCCGGCCAGCAGCATCAGCCCCAGGCCGACGATGCCGTAGATCAGCACGAAGGTCAGCTGCGCCAGGCCGTAGTCCTGCAGCAGCACCGGTGCGGCCAGCAGCAGCACCAGCAGCAGCCCGTACCAGAAGCGCTGGCCGCCATGCCTGGCCAGGGCGATGTCCTGGTCGTAGCTGGTCTTGAAGAGGAATCGCATGGCTCGGGGTCAGACCTTCTTGCGCATGGTCTCGCCGAACAGGCCATTGGGCTTGATCATCAGCATGGCCAGCACGACGATGTAGGCCGCGATGTCCTTGAAGCCTTCGGGCAGGTAGAAGCCCGAGAGCGACTCGACGACGCCGATGATCAGCCCGCCGACGATGGCCCCCGGCAGGCTGCCGAAGCCGCCGACCACCGCCGCCGGAAAGGCCTTGAGGCCGATGAAGCCCATGTTGGCGTGGATGAAGGTGATGGGCGCCAGCAGCAAGCCGGCGATGGCGGCCACGGCGGCCGCCAGGCCCCAGACCAGCCCGTTGAGCCGCTGCACCGGGATGCCCATGTAGTAGGCCGCCAGCTGGTTCTGCGAGCTGGCCTGCATCGCGATGCCGATCTTGCTGTAGCGGAACAGCGTGAACAGCAGCCCGCACAGCACGACCGTGAGGGCGATGACCACCAGCTGCTCGACGTTGAGCACCAGCTCGCCGAGCTTCCAGACCTGGTCCTTGTAGGGCACCGGCAGCGTGTGCGTCTCGGTGCCTATGGCCGGGATCATGGTGACCGCGCCGCGGGCCACGTAGCCGATGCCGAAGGTCAGCATGACGATGGAGAACGCCGGCTGGCCGAGGATGGGCCGGATCACCGCGCGTTCGGCCGCCACGCCGAACACCGCCATCGCGGCCATGGCCGCCAGCACCGCCAGCCAGAACGGCAGGCCCGTCACCGTCATCAGGGCCAGGCCGAGGAAGGCGCCCAGCATCATCAGCTCGCCCTGCGCGAAGCTGACCGTCTCGGTGGCCTTGTAGATGAGCACGAAGCCCAGCGCGATCAACCCGTAGATGCAACCTTGCGCAATGCCGCTGATGATGAGCTGCAGGACCTGCAAGAGTGCCTCGGGTGCGGGGGGCGGGTGGCGGGAGGAACGCAGGATGCTAGCGGCGAAGGCCGCGGCGCCCTCTCAGCGGAAGCCCTAGGTCGAAGACCCTGCCGATGCTGGGTGATACGGACGGCCGGCTCCGGGCAGGCGCGGTGCGGACGGCCTCAGCGCAACGCGCCCGCCGAGCGCATGAACGCCGACAGGCGGTCTGCGTCCAGCGCGCCGCCCTGCCGCACGCCCGAACACAGGTCCAGCCCGAAGGGACGGACGGCCTCGATGGCGGCTGCGACGTTCGTGGCGTTCAGGCCCCCGGCCAGGAACACCGGCTTGCCGGCGCGGTCGCGGATGCGTCGGCTGAGCTTCCAGTCGTGCACGCGCCCGGTGCCGCCCAGCTCCTTCACGGGCAAGGTCGGGTTGCCGGAGTCGAGCAGCAGGGCATCGACCAGCCCGGCCACGGCGAGCGCCTCATCGATGCAGGGCTCCCCCCTCACGTGCACCACCTGCACCAGCCTGACATGGGGCAGCAGCCGACGCAGGCGCCGCAGTTCCTGGGGCGCCACCATGTCCACCAGCTGCAGCGCCGTGGTCCCGCAACGCGCATGCTGCTGCGCGATCGCATCGGCATCGCGCAGCGCGGTCAGCAGGAAGGTGGCCACCGGCGGCGGCACGCGGGCAGCGATCTCGGCGAGCAGCGGCTCCGGGATCACACCCGGCCCGCTGGGCATGTGGGACACCAGGCCGATGGCACTGGCGCCCTGCATGACGGCCAGTTGCGCCTCGTCGACGCTCGAGATGCAGCAGATCTTGATGCGGGGTGGGGTCATGCGGGCAGCCCGATCGATCGTCCTGCCAGGTCTTGACGGACCCGTCCACGGGCGATGCTCGTCATGGTACGTGACGGCGCCGGGCTTCGAGCGACCCGGGTCCGGCGCGCAGGCGGTGCCGCAAGGGTAGGAGGCCAGCGGTTCCGCGCGACCCAGGCCTTCGAGGTGAAAGCCCGGCAACGATGCGAGGTCGGTCCCGGACCACCGGCGATACTGCGCGCCCGAGGACTCTGCAAGCCCCCCGAGATGAAGATCTTCGTCAGTGCCGACATCGAAGGCATCACCGGCATCACCGACTGGGCCGAGGCCGACCTCTCGCGGCCCGACAACGCCGAGTTCCGCGACCGCATGACGGCCGAGGTGGTGGCGGCCTGCGAAGGGGCGGTTGCCGCCGGTGCCAGCGAGATCCTGGTCAAGGACGCGCACTGGACCGGGCGCAACCTGTTCGCCGAGCGGCTGCCCCGCCAGGCCAGCCTGTGGCGGGGCTGGAGCGGTCATCCCTACAGCATGGTGCAGGGGCTGGACGGCAGCTTCGCCGCCGCGCTGTTCGTCGGCTGGCACTCCGGCGGCGCCAAGGGGGGAAACCCGCTGGCGCACACGCTGAGTTCGGGTCAGCTGATGGGCATACGGGTCAATGGCCAATGGGTGTCGGAGTACCAGCTGCATGCCTGGACGGCGGCGCTGGAGGGCGTGCCGGTCGCCTTCGTCAGCGGTGACCAGGCCTTGTGCGACGAGGTGCAGGCCCTGGGCACCGGCGCGACCACGGTGGCGGTGATGCGCGGGCATGGCGCGGCCGTGCAGTCGCGCCACCCGGCGGAGTCGCTGCAGCGCATCCGCGAAGGCGTGCGTCAGGCCTTGTCGCCCGTGGCCGCGCGGGCCGCTGCGCTGGCCGACCGCTTCGAGGTCCAGGTGGTGCGCAAGGACGCACGCGACGCCTACCGGCGTGCCTTCTACCCGGGTGCCCGGCTGGTCGATCCGGTGACCGTCGGATTCGAGACCCGCGACTGGTTCGAGGTGATGCGGCTGCTGCAGTTCGTCTGCGCCTGACCGGGCGCGCGAGCCTCCGGTGCCGGCCCGGCGGAGCGGGCCGAGGGTGCCGGTCACCAAGGGTAAACGAGGAGCCCGGCGGCGCCCGGGCGGGCCGCCGTGGCCTGTGGCGTCGTCGAGAATCGCGCTGCTGCACAGGGCCTGACCGAGGGACTCGGGCGGGTCCGGCAATCCGATGACACCCTTGCGACCCTCAGAGGAGAGTTTCATGAAGATCCGCTTGGCGCTGGGCGCCCTGGCCCTGGCTGCGCTGGCCGCCTGTGGTGGCGGTGGCGGCACCGATCCGGCGCCGGTACAGGCACCGCCGACCCTCGACACGACCCGCCTGGTGGTCTTCGGCGACAGCTTGAGCGACGGCGGCGCCTACGCCCTGGGCAACTCGCTGATCCTGCAGACGCAGGCGGGTGTGCCCCAGGCGGCGGCCGACCTGGTCGGCAAGTTCACCAACAGCCCGGGCGCCATCTGGCCCGAGGTGCTGGCAGGCCGGCTGGGCATCAGCGTCACGCCCGAGCGCTACGAGGTCGGTGCGGCCAGCCCGGTGGCGGCGACCAACCGGGTCAACAGCGGTGCCAGCGCCACCAACTATGCGCAGGGCGGCGCCCGCGTCGCCAAGGTGCCGGGCGTGGGCTGCAGCCCCAACGCGGCCGGCGCCTGCACCGCGCAGGCTGCGGTACCGGTCAGCGTGCAGGTCGACCGTGCGCTGGCCAAGGGCAGCTTCTCGAACACCGACCTGGTGGTGGTCTGGGCCGGGGCCAACGACGTGTTCTTCCAGGCCACCGCGGCCGGTGAGGAGATCACGCGCACCTCGATCCAGCTGGGCCGGCCGATGAGCTCGGCCGAGACCACGGCGCTGATCTCGTCCAAGTACGGGCCGGAGATGGTGCAGGCCGGGCTGGACACGCTGGCGCAGGTGCGGCGGCTGCAGGCCGCAGGCGCCCGGCGCGTGGTCGTGATGACGATCCCGAACGCCGCGCTGTCACCCTTCGGCGCTGCCGGCGGGGCCAGCACGCAGGGCCTGCTGACCGCGCTGGCGGGGGCCTACAACGACACCGTCAAGCGCGAGTTCGGCACGCCCGAGACCGGCGTGCTGCTGTTCGATGCCGGGTCGCTGGCGGCCAGCTGGTACCAGAACCCGGCGGCGGTCGGCTTTGTCAACGTGCAGGCCCCGGTCTGCGACGTGCCGGCGGCGCTGGGTTCGAGCTCCTCCTTCTGCTTCATCACGCCGGCCCCGGCGGGCTCGGCACAGAACCCGTTCCAGCGTGTGCTGCCCGCAGGCGTGACACCCGAGAACAGCCTGTTCGCCGACGCCGTGCACCCCTCGCTGCGCGCCCACAGCCTGTTCGGCGGCGCGCTCCACGACACCTTGCGGGCCCGCGGCTGGGTCCGCTGAGCCGGGCTGGAGAACCACACCATGAACAAGCAAATCACTCGTCTGGCGCTGGCGGCGGCGCTCGCCGCGGCGGGCCAGGCCCAGGCACAGGGCGCCGCCAGCAGCGTCAACCTGTTCGGCGTCGTCGACCTGGGCGTCGTCTCGCTCGACGGCAATGGCAAGACCCGCAGCTTCGTGTCCAGCGGCCAGCAGATGGGCTCGCGGCTGGGGGTGCGCGGCACCGAGGTGATCGCCCCCGGCTGGGAGGCCCGCTTCATCCTCGAGCACCAGTTCTATGCCGACACCGGCCTGCAGAACCAGCAGACGCCGGTCAGCGGCACCAACCTGCCCGACTGGGTGTTCGCCGGCGTGCCGCTGACCATCAAGGCGGCGCTGGCTCCGACGCTGGGTGCGACGCTCAACGCCAGCCTGGAGAACCGCTTCTGGCACCGCCAGGCCTGGGTCGGCCTGGTGACGCCGGTCGGTGGCTTCCTGGCCGGCCGCCAGTACAGCCCGGCGTTCCAGATCTACGGTCGATTCGATCCGCACCTGGCCGGCAACGTGGGCAACCCGCTGGTGCTGTTCGCGGCACCGACCGGGCTGGACGTGCGTGTCGACAACTCGCTGCAGTGGGTGGTCGAGAAGGGCGGCCTGCGCGCGACCGCCATGGTGGCGCCGGGCGAGGGGGCGATAGGCAGCGGCGACTTCATGGGCCTGAGCGCGGCCTATGCGGTCGGCGGCCTCGATGTCGGCGTCGGCTACAACGAGCGCGAGAACTCCGACGGCGCCAAGGCGCTGCGCAACACCATCGTCGGTGCCTCGTATGCGGCCGGGCCGTTCAAGGTCACGGGCATGTGGATGAAGGTCAAGGACGACAACTCCATCCTCGGCCCGCAGCTGCGTGCCTCGATCGGCGCCAGTGCCCCGGCGCCCCTGCGCGCGTCGTTCCTCGCCGCCGGTGCGCAGATCGCGCGCAGCGTCGGCTGGGACGGCGAACTGATCTACGGCGGTGTGCACTACATGATCGGCGCCCGCAACAAGATCGTCGCCAGCTACGCGCAGTACGACGACGCCAGCAACGCGCGCGACATGGCCATCGCCGGCCTGGCGCTGGAGCACATCCTCAGCAAGCGCACGTCGATCTGGCTGTCCGGGTCCAAGGTCGACAACAAGTCGGGCAGCCAGGTGCTGCCGTTCGGCCAGGGCCTGTTCTATGGCATCACCGACAAGCCCGGGCGCGACTCGAGCGCGGCATCGGTGAACATCGTGCACCGGTTCTGAGGACCCGCAGGGCCTCGCGTTGGTGACGCGCTGACCCGGTTCATTTGAGGGGCCCGGCTTTGCCGGGCCCCTTGTCCTTCCGGGCTTGAAGGCCGGCGCGGCGGGACTGCGCGTGCCAGGCCTTCCACCTGGCCAGGGCGTTTCGTTGGTTGCAGCATGTCGCAACCGCGCACAGACCAGACGAAATCGGCCTGAAACGCCGGCCGCCGAGCATGACCGGACGGTGCGGCCCGGTGTCGGTCGGGCGCCGCGCCGCACAGCCCTCCCCTTCGGCATCACGGACGCGCGCCATGGACCTCGACTTCGTCACCCGGGAGTTTCCCGCCCGCATCGCCGACCTGGGCTTTGCAGTGAAGCTGCCTCGCAGCTGGCAGCCCCAGGACCTGCCGGACCAGGCGCCTTCGTTCGACCAGCCCACGCACCTGTTCGGCCTGGCCGCCGTCGCTGCACCCTATGCCGCGATCGTGTTCGCGGCGGCGGCGCGGCCGGCCTACGACAACGGCAGCGTGCTGGACTGGGCGCAGTGGCTGATCACGCAGGGTGGCGTCGATCTGCGCGCGCTCGGCCCGTCGCAGCTGGGCGCGCTGCCGGCCATCGTCGGCCAGTGCGCGGCGGCGTCCGACATGGGCGAGATGACCACTTTCTTCGCCTTTGCCGAGGACGGTGGGCGCCTGGTGCACGCCAGCCTCAGCGGCCCGCGTGCGCTCGAAGGCCATGTGTGGTCGGCCTGGCGGGAAGTGCTGGCCTCGTTCGCGCTGGCCTCGCCGCAAGGCGCCACGGTGCCGCTGGCGCCGGCGCCGGCCGTGCATGAGCCGCCCGAGGGCAGCGACGCGGCGGTGTCCGATGTCGGCCGCTTTGCGCTCGAGGGCGGCCTGGCGACGTTGCAGCAGGAGCACCCGCTCAACCAGCGCCTGCTGCAGCAGGGGCGCGGCTTCGCGCCGCCCATCCGCGCCGCCGACGAGGCGTCGGGCAAGGCCTGGGTGTCCAGCATGGCGCTGCAGGCCGTGCTGGCGCTGCCGCTGGGCTGGCATGCGCTGGACGACAGCCGCCGCCTGCTGCTGCTGGACCCGGCCAACGAGGTGCAGGTCAGCCTGGAGCGCCTGAGCGCCCCCGGCGAGGATGCCGAGCTTGCCTGGGCTCAGCTGCTCGACCGCATCGAGGCCCAGGCGCGGCAGGACTACCCGGCGCCCGAGTTCCTGCGGCTGCGCAACGGACCGGTGCTCGGTCTGGCGGTGCGCGGCATCGCCGACGGTGAACAAGCCCTGCAACAGCTCCACCTGCTTGTCGCTGCCGACACCGCGCAGACCGTCATCCGCGCGCGCGTCACCTCGACACCCCAGCGCTCGTCGATGGCGGGTGACCTCGGCGAGGCCCTGCTCCACGGCATCGGCTTCGTGTCCGACCTGTCGCCCGCCGCGGTCGATGGGCCGGCCACCGCCGCAGCCGGGAACGGCGCCGAGCCGTCGTCCGCGCCGGCCGACTGGGCAGAGCAGGCGCGAGTGCTGGAAGCGGCGGGCCGGCTGCAGGAGGCCGAACAGGTCATGCTCGAGGGCTGTGACCAGCAAGGCGTGCTGATGTCCATCGCCTGGATGTACCGCCGGCGAATGCAACAGCTGGCCGCGGCAGGGGACGCCGAAGGCGCCGCACTGGCGCGCCAGCGCGCGATCCGCTGGGCCTGGCAATATGCCGGCGGCGCGACCAGTGGTGGCGAGGGCGTGGCGCTGTCACGCGAGCGTGACGAGTTCATCGCCAGCCTGGGCCAGGCCATCTGAAGCGCAGGCCCCGGGGCCGGTGGCTACAGTCGGGCCGATGCGCACCCTCTACACCGACACCCACCGCCTGCACCACGGCCAGGCCGAACTGATAGACGGGCACTTCGTGCCCTGTTTCGAGAAGCCCGAGCGGGCCGACCTGGTGCTCGCCCGCGTGCGCGCGGTCGGCCTGGGCGAGGTGCTGGCCCCGCAAGCCTTCGGCCTGGAGCCCGTGCGACGCGTGCACCGCAGCGACTTCGTCGACTTCCTGCAGACGGCATGGGCGCAATGGTCGGCGCTCGGCCGCACCCACGATGCGCTGCCGCTGGTCTGGCCGGTGCCCAGCCTGCGCAGCGATGTGCGGCCACGGCACATCGACGGCCTGCTGGGCTGTTACGCGCTCGACGCCGGCGTGCCGGTCACTGCCGGCACCTGGGCCGCCGCCAGCAGCGCGGCGGACGTCGCCTTGACGGCGGCGCAGCTCGTGCTTCACGGTGACCGCGCCGCCTTCGCGCTGTGCCGCCCGCCCGGCCACCATGCGGCCCATGCGGCCATGGGCGGCTACTGCTACCTGAACAATGCCGCCATCGCCGTGCAGTGGCTGCGCGACCAGGGCGCCGCGCGCGTGGCCGTGCTGGACGTCGACTACCACCACGGCAACGGCACGCAGCAGATCTTCTACGCGCGCGGCGACATCTTCTTTGCCTCGCTGCACGGCGACCCGGCGGTGGAGTACCCCTACTTCATGGGCTACGCCGACGAGACCGGTGCCGGCGCCGGCCTGGGCTGCACGCTGAACCTGCCGCTGCCGCATGGCACCGACTGGGCGGGCTACGGCCCGGCGCTGGACCATGCCTGCCAGGCCATCGCGGGCTTCGGTGCCGACTTGCTGGTGGTTTCGCTGGGTGTCGACACCTTCGAGCAGGACCCCATCAGCCGCTTCCGGTTGCGCAGTGACGATTACCTGCACATCGGCCGGCGCATCGCGCGGATCGGCCGGCCGACGCTGTTCGTCTTCGAAGGCGGCTACGCGGTCGACGCGATCGGCGTCAACGCGGTCAACGTGCTGCAGGGGTTCGAGCAGGCGTAGGAGGGCCGGCGCGCGCGCTGGCCCCATGACGCTGGCCCCGCTCAGCCGCCGACCACCCCGCCGTCGCTGCGCCGCACGACCACGGTGGCCGAGCGCGGGCGCGCGCCGGCGGTCGGCCATTGAGAGAAGGCGGTCGGGTTGCGCGCGATGTCGTTGTCGCCAAAGGTGCTGCCGTCGGCCTTCTTCGGGCGGTTCGGATGGCTGCCGATCTCGCCCGGGTGCTGGATGTTGACGAACATGGTCCTGCGGTCCGGGGTCCAGGTGACGCCGGTCACCTCGCAGCCCGAAGGGCCGACCAGGAAGCGGCGGATCTCCCGGGTGGTCGGGTCGGCGACCAGCATCTGGTTGTTGCCCATGTTGGCGAAGTCACCGCTGTTGGCAAAGCTGCCATCGGTCTGTATCCACAGCCGCCCGAAGCTGTCGAAGGCCAGGCCGTCGGGGCTGTTGAACAGGTTGTCGGCGCTGATGTTGGCCGAGGGCTTGCGGCTGTCGGTGACCGACGGCTGTCCGGCCAGCACGAACAGGTCCCAGCTGAAGGTCAGCGCCGTCGCGTCGCCGGCGGCCTCGTTCCAGCGCACGATGTGGCCCCAGACGTTGTTGCTGCGCGGGTTGGCCTCGTCGGTCGGCGGGCGTGCGCTGCCGGCGGAGGTCGTGCCGTCGGCCTTGTTCGACGAAGCCGGCGTGCCGCCGCGGCGGTTGTTGTTGGTCAGGGTCATGAAGACCTCGCCGGCCTTCTTCGGGTTGGCGGCGATCCACTCGGGGCGGTCCATCATGGTCGCGCCGACCCGGTCGGCGGCCTGGCGGGTCTTGACCAGCACATCGGCCTGGCTGGCGAAGCCGTTCTCGGCGGTCAGGCCAGCCTGGCCGTGCAGCAAGGGAATCCAGACACCGCTGCCCATGTTGTCGCCGGCGCTGCTGCCGGCGTCGAAGCGCGCCACGTACAGCGTGCCGGACTCGAGCAGGCGGCGGTTGGCCAGGCTGGTCGGGTTGGCTTGATCGAAGCTGCCGCTGGAGATGAACTTGTAGACGTACTCGTTGCGCTCGTCGTCGCCCATGTAGACCACGACCTTGCCGTTGGCGGCGACGACCAGCTCGGCGTTCTCGTGCTTGATGCGGCCGAGCGCGGTGCGCTTGACCGGCTTGGAGGCCGGCGCGAAGGGGTCGATCTCGACCACCCAGCCGAAGCGGTGCGGCTCGTTGGGGTTGACATCGGCGTCGAAGCGCGGGTCGACCAGATGCCAGCGATAGCCGAAGCCGGCGGTCGTGATGCCATAACGCGACTGGCCGCCGATGATGTCGGCCTTCTGGTCCTGGAAGTCGGGGCCGATCGAGGCGCCGCTGGTGGGCGCGCCGAAGTAGCCGTTCCAGTTCTCCTCGCAGGTCAGGTAGGTGCCCCAGGGCGTGCGGCCATTGGCGCAATTGTTCAGGGTGCCCAGCACCTCGGTGCCACCGGGGTCGGCGGCCGTGCGCATCAGCGCATGTCCCGCCGCCGGGCCCTGCAGCGTCATGGGCGTGTTGCCATGGATGCGGCGGTTGTAGGGCGACTCCTTGACATGCGTCCACGACCCGTCGGCGGCCCGCCTGACATGGACCACGCTGACGCCATGCGCGGCCTGCGCCTTGCGCGCCATCTCCAGCGAGAACGGCGTGAGCCAGTCGGTCGGGCTGGTGGCGGCGGTGATGGCGTAGAAATACTCGGGGTTGATGTACTCGTGGTTCATGACCAGCAGGCCTTCGTCGCTGCGGTCGCCGAACGCGTTGCCGGCCGCATTGAAGGCGAAGAAGCTCATGCCGTCGTGGTTGTCGCCGATCTGCTGCTCCTGGTCGGCGGCGCTGTTGCTGGCGTCGGCCTTCCAGGCCGGTGCCGACGGGGTGAGCGGCTCGCCCCAGGGCAGGAAGGTGCTCGCCAGGTAGCCTGCCGGGACGGTGACCGCGTCGGCGGTGGACGAGGCGATGCCGCCGAAGCCGATCATGCGCTCGGCCGGGGCCTGTGCCGGCGGTGCGGGCTCGGGGTCGTTGTCGCTGCTGCAGCCGGCGGCGCCGGCCAGGAAGGGCAGGGTGGCGGCGCCCAGGCCGCCCAGCAGGAGTCGCCGCCGGCTCGGCTGCGCCGCCAGCAAGCGCTCGACCGACTCGGTCAGCGTGGGAAGGGTGGACGGGTTGGTGGTGTCGTCGTCGTCGCGTATGCACTGCGCCATGCGGGCTCTCCTGTGGGCCTGTGTCGTGGATCACCGCTGACGATGGCGAGCGACGATGACGCTGTCTTGAAGCTTCGATGACGGGGCTGTCACGGAAGCGGTGGGCCGGCCGCGCGGCGGCGGCTGCAGATGTCGCCGGGGTGGGCTTGCACCTTGCCCGCTACCATCGCCGAATGACTCGCAGAGCCTTCGTCTCCGGTGGCAGTGGCTACATCGCCGGCTTCATCCTGCACGACCTGCTGGCCGCCGGCTGGACGGTGCACACCACGCTGCGCCAGCTGGCGCGCGAGGGCGACCTGCGTGCCCTGCTGGCGGCCCAGGGCGCCGACGTCGCAAACCTGCACTGCTTTGCCGCCGACCTGTGTGCCGATGGCGGCTGGGCCGAGGCCATGGCCGGCTGCACGCATGCCCTGCACGTGGCGTCCCCGCTGCAGGTGGGCGTTCCCCGCGACGCCGACGAGCTGATCCTGCCGGCCCGCGACGGGGCCCTGCGCGTGCTGCGCGCCGCGCGCGACGCCGGCGTGCCGCGCGTCGTCATGACCTCGTCGGTGGCGGCCGTGGCCTATGGCCACGGGCGCGGACCGCACTGCTTCACCGAGCGCGACTGGACGCGCCTGGAAGCGCCGGGACTTTCGCCCTACGTGCAGAGCAAGACGATCGCCGAGCGCGCGGCGCGCGACTGGGTGGCCCGCGAGGGGGGCTCGCTCGAGCTGTGCACCGTCAACCCCTCGCTGGTGTTCGGCCCGGTGTGGAGCCGCGACCACTCGGCGTCGCTGGCGGTGCTGAAGAAGATGCTGCGTGGCCAGCTGCCCGGCCTGCCGGACATCGGCTTCGGGGTCGTCGACGTGCGCGACGTCGCCGCGCTGCACCTTCTCGCGCTGACCGCGCCCGGCATGGCCGGCGAGCGCTTCATCGCCTCCGGCCGCTTCATGAAGCTGGCCGAGATCGCCGCCGTGCTGCGGCGCGAACTCGGTGCCGACGCCGCCCGCGTGCCGACGCGCCGGCTGCCCGACGGGCTGCTGCGCCTGGCCGCCCTGTTCAGCCCGACCCTGCGCACCGCGGCCGGCGAGCTGGGGTCGGTGCGCGACCACAGCGCTGCGCATGCGCGCGAGCGGCTGGGCTGGCAGCCGCGCAGCGAGGAGCAGACCATCGTCGACGCCGCACGCTCGCTGCTGGCGCTGGACCGCGCGGCCGGGCGCTGAGGCCGGCCAGCGCGCGGCCGCCCGCTCGGCTGGCCGGCTTCCCGCGCTAGTTGAACGTGCCGTCGGCGATCAACTGCAGGACGCGCGCCATGGTCCAGTCGATGCCGAGCTTGCTCAGGTCCTGCGTGTAGCCGAGGTCGTTGTGCATGGACACCGCCACCCAGGCGCCACGGCTGTCGGACTCGAGCATCCAGGCGTAGGTCAGCACCTTCAGTCCCGTCGTATTGGCCAGGCTGCCGCCCTTGAACCACACCCGGTCCCAGCGGTTCCTGACGAAGGGGAACACCACTTCGGCGCTGAAGGCCTGGTCGACCATCTGCAAGCCAGGGCTGCGGTCGTTGAACTGGCGCAAGCCCGCCATCGCGGCGCAGACGTCCATCGGTGACGCCATCCAGGCGGCGCTGAAGAAGGTGTCCTGGTAGTTGTCCAGGGAGCCGGTCACCGGCCCCAGGGGGGCCAGCACGCTGTCCAGGAACTGACGCTGGAACTCCTCGCTGCCGTCGCGGTAGGCCCTGGCCTGTGCCGCCGACACACCGGAGAACAGGTTGAACATCTCGTTGATCGACAGGAAGGGCGTCAGCCGCTCCGGTGCCGAGTGGTTGAACGCCCGCACGATGGCCTCGACGCGCGATCGGCCGACCAACTCGTGCACATGGTCGGTGGCGGTGTTGTCGCTGATGCCCATCATCGCCGACGCCATGTCGGCCAGCGGCAGCACGGTGCCCAGCGGCTCGCTGCCCAGGACCGAGTTGCGCACCACTTCGGTGGCGACCAGCGGCAGCCGGGCGGTGGGCGAGATCACGCCCTCGTTGAGCGCCTGCCCCAGGGCGCCCAGGACCCAGGTCTTGAAGATCGAGCCGGTCGATCGCAGCGTCGTGGCCTCATGCGCCTTGACCGGCACACAGCGATCGTCCTCGATGCGTGCCACCAGCAGCGACGTGCCCGCGGCCAGCGCGGCCAGCTTGTCGAAGGCCTGGGTCATCGTCAGCGTCTGGTTCTCCGGCGTCGTCATGTTCGCGTTGAGCGGGTAGTTGCTCAGCGAGAAGCTGTCGATCAACCCGCTGGCGACCTTCACGCCGAGCGACAGGTAGCGCCCGCTGCCGGGGTTGCCGGCGATGCCGATCAGGCCGCGGAACAGCGTCGGCGAGACGCTGATCGGGTCGATCACGATCGAGCCCGGATGCGCCGTGCGGGCCGTCTGCAGCAGGCTCTGGACCTGGGCGACCGGCGTCGCCGCCAGGGCGCTGCCCGTGAAGCGCGCCGTGATGTCGCCGGCGCTTGGCGTCGTGGCCCCGGGCGCCAGCTGTTCGAGCACCCACTTCAGCTGCCGGGTCGACGGGTAGTCGGGAAACTGGAAGATGCCATTCGACCTGGGGAACACCGGCGCGATCGCCATCGTCCGCGCCGGGTTCAGCGGGTGCAGGTCGTCCGCGTCGGCCACGCCGTCCTTGTCGCTGTCGATGATCAGCCGCACGGTCAGCGGCGCCGAGCTGTAGTGCAGCACGCGGTCGGCCGCCGCATAGCCGACGAAGATCTGGAACTCCCCCGGCACGCCGAGCACGCCGGAGAAGATGTCCAGTACCTGCACGCCCGGCAGCGCCGGCACCTGGGCCGCCGGCACCAGCGTGCCGACTTCGCCGTTCCAGGGCACGAAGGCCCCCGAGGCGTTGCGCATGATGAACTGGCCGGGGGCAGTCATCACCACCAGGTACAGCTGCCCCGGCTGCCCGACATGCGCGGCCTCGGGCCGGATCTGAGCGGAGATCGCGATCGTGTCGGTGGTCGCCGCACTGCCGACGTAGCTGCGGTTGCCGTCCTTGCTCATGCCGGCGCTGAACGTGGCGCTTGTCGTCGACGGCGAGGCCAGCCGCGTGCCGGGCAGGGTCTGCGGCGTCGGGCTGCCGAGCCAGCCCTGCGCCGTCTGCGCTCCGGCGGCCGCAGCGCCCGCGGCCAGGGACAGCGCGACCAGCACGATCCTGCGGGCCCTGGTGATGGCCTCGAACATGGTGGACTCCTTGCGGCTTTGCGGCTTGGTGGCCTGATGGCCTGATGGCCCCGATGGGCACCGGCGGACCGGCCTTGCCCCGGCATCTTGCCATCAGCCAGGGGGGCGGTGGCATGCCTCCTTGGGGGGCGCATCCGGCCTCGGGCCCGGCTGCGCGAACGCCGCCCACAGGCGCCGGTTTCACGACGCTGAAGACCGGCTGAAGGCTCTAAAGCGGGCGCCTGCCGACACTGGGCAGCCATCGAACGCGCCGGTCAGGCCGCGGCGATCTCCGCAAACCCCCCCACTCCACCACTCCAGCCAACCTTCCCACTCCGCAAGGACACCGCCATGAGACTTCGACTCTCCACCCGACCCACCACCCTGGCGCTGGGCGCCCTCGCCGCCGCCTGCGGGCTGGCGGGCCAGGCGTCAGCCCAGGACTGCAAGATCTCGATGCATGCCGGCACCGATGTCGCCTACGCCGGCCAGTCCATCGCCGTCGACGCCTTCGCGTCGTTCCCTGCCTCGGCCCATGCACTGGCGTCGGCAGGCTTCGACGTGCAGTCGACCCACCCCGCCTGGTCCAGTGCCAGCGGCGGCGCCATCGTCGGCAACGCGGTGCTGGGCATTGCGGCCGGGCAGGCCCACAACCCGCCGCTCGGCATCGTCGCCGACCCCTCGAACCCGTACCGGCTCTGGCATGCGACCCATGTGCCGAGCTTTGCAGCGCCGGCCGTGGTGCAGTACGCGGCCCAGCCGCTCGGTTTGACGGTCTACCCGAGTGCCCTGACTTCGTCGTCGGTCCCTTGCGACACGCTGGGCGGGACAGACCTGGTGCTGGTCAATCCGCTCAAGGCCGCTGGCGTGCAGGCGGCGCCGGGGCGGGGCACCGAGGCCCGCATCCGGCCGGCGGCCGACGACGTGGTCGTCGATGGCAAGATCATCACGGCCGAGGCACCGACGCCGCTGCTGATCGGGCTGCTGCTGCCGGCGGTGCAGAAGTCCGAGCCCCCCTGCTTCACGCTGGACATGGCTTACGCGCCTTCGACGCTGGCGATAGGCGTGCGCACCCAGCGTCCGGCGCCGGGCGCGAACGGGTCGCCGTCGCTCAACCTCACCAGGATCGAGTTCCAGGCGTCGCCCCTGGGCCTGCAGGTCGCCGACGCGTCGGAGTCGCTGCAGCCCGGCCTGTTCCGCGCCTTCCACGGTGGGGTCGAGGTGGCGCGCGGCGGGCTCGACCGGGCGGGCGCGCCGATGCCGGCGCTGAGCCTGGCCGGCACGCCCCGCCATGTCTCGACACAGGCCGTGCACAAGCGCAGCGGTGGCGGTGGCGGCCTGACCATGGGCGTGTCCATCGTCTACGCACTGGGGTTCGACGCGCCGGTGCAGGCCTTCGTGCACTCCGGGCAGGGTGAACCCGTGGCCGTGTCGGTCGACCGGATCGAGCTCGAGACCTCGGCCGGGACGATGCCGCGCGGCGACGCCCAGCGCGCCGGGCGCGCGCGGCTGGGCATCCACACCTTCGAGGCCAACGGTGTCGATGCGATGCGCGTCGTGGTCAAGGGGGCGGACAGGCCGCAGGTCTGCCGCCGCTGAACGCCTGGCCAGACCCCTTCAAGCTTCAACCCAGTCAGAGGATAGAAATGAACAACCGATTGCCCTCACTCCTCCTCGGCCTGCTGCTGGCCCTGAGCCTGCCGGCCTTCGCCGACGCGCCCTTGAAGTCGGCGCTCGGCCTGGACATGGCCCAGGCGGCACAGGTCGACGCCATCGAGGCCCGCTACCGCCAGCCTTTCGCCGCCAAGCGCCAGGAGCGCAACGCCGAGCTTCGCAAGGCGCGCCGTGCGCGCATCGCCCACGACGCCGAGGCACTGGCCCGGCACGAAGCCGCGGCCGACCAGCTGCACGAGGAACTGCGGCGCATCTTCCATGCCCGGAACGATGCGATCCGCGCCGTGCTCAGCGAGCCGCAACGGGGCCGGTTCGAGCAACAGCTGGCTCTGAACAAGGAGATGAAGGGCAGCGCCAGGGACGCGAAGGACATGTAGGGGCCGTCTTGCCAGCCCCGGTGCTGCGGCGGCCGTCCCGCGTCGCCCTGGCTGCGACCTGGGTCGCCGGAGCTGGCGCAGCGCAGGGAGCCGCGGCCGGCGCGCCGCCGCAGGCGGCTTGACGGGTCAGGTCAACTGCGCTTGCGCCCGCGCTGCCGGGTGCAGGGCTGGCGCCCGTGGCGGCCAGGGGCCCTCACGGTGCCGGCCGGGGAACCAGCGTCTGCTCGCGCAGGGCATGGGCCTGCACCTTGTCGGGCGCGAACCACCAGGGCAGCAGGCGGCCGGCGGCCCAGGGGGCGAGCTGGTCCTTCTGGTGGCTGTGGAACTGCCGGTCGACCACGCCTCCCGGCAGCACGGCCTCGATCTTGTCGTCGTCGCCGAGGTCGGCGACCAGCCGCAGCGAGGCGAAGGACTCGACTTCGGACACGTCGAGGAAGGCGCTGAGCGCGCGCTGCACCGTCATGCCCGAGCCGCTGTAGGGCAACGGCGCCGCACCCAGCAGGTCGCGGCCGAAGCCGCTGCGCCGCAACGGGCTGCTGAAGGTGAGGCGATGCGCGTCGCCCCACTTCCAGTTCGCCATGTCGGTGCCGTGGCGCGCCTCGAGCTCGGCGCGCACCGTGCGCGCGGCGCGCCGGACGAGGTCGGGCAGCATCTCCCTGTGCGGCGTGCGCAGGTCGTCGAACCAGGGCGAGAGCGGCGACTTCACCAGTTCGTCGAAGCGCTCCTGCCAGGCGTACCCGTTCGACAGCCACTCGCGGGCCAGCGCCTCGCCGAGCTCGTCGACAAAGGTCTCGTAGGCCAGGCGTTCGTACAGGGTGTGGTAGACCAGCGGCGCGGCCAGCTGCTTGTCGTCGCGCCCGTCCCAGGCGTCGAGAATGCGCGCGAGGTCGGAAAGGCCGGGCTCGGCGCGCAGTGCCGCCACCAGCACGGGCTTGAAGCGCAGGGCCTGCAGGTTCTTCACGTCCTGCAGCAGCGCCAGCTGGTCGGCAGTGCGCATGCCACGGGCCTGGTCGAGCACCTCCGCGATGCGGCGAATGCGGTGCTGGGTGGCGAAGAAGGTCGAGTAGTCGTGCGCGTAGTCGTCGGGCCGGGTGTCGTGGTTGGCGCTGGCCAGCCAGTCGCTCGCCGGCGAGCGCGCGCCCGGCATGTCCTCGGGCGCGATGAACCCGCGCCAGTCGTCGACGGCGCCCGCCGGCTTTGGGTGGCTGCCCTGCAGGCTGGCCCGCATGGGCACGCGGCCGCTGGCCCGAAAGCCGATGGCGCCGGCCTTGTCGGCAAACACGAAGTTGAAGTACAGCAGGTCCACGCCGCGCACCGCGCGGTCGACCTCGTCGGCATTGCGGGCGACCAGCAGGCGGTCCAGGCCGATGCCACCGCCGGCCAGCTCCGCCGAGGCCATGCGCAGGCTCAGCAGCCGTTCGCCGCCGGCGTCGGCTGCCGCGCTGCCGACGATGGGCCCGCGCACCGTCGTGCGCACGGCGAGCTTTTCCTCGCGCATGCCCCCCGGGGCGGCGCCGTCCTTGATGCGGATGACTTCCTCGACCAGCCCGAACGGCCGCACCTGGTCGCCGTCCAGGTAATGTCCGGGCCGGCCGGGCGCGACGCGCTCGACGAACAGGTCCTGCGAGTCGCCATAGGCGTTGGTGATGCCGAAGGCGGTTGTCGCATTGCGGCCCGACAGGATGCCCGGCACGGCGGGCAGGGCGGCGCCCACGGCCTGTATGCCGGGCGCGAACAGGCCCACCGGGTGCCAGATGCCGGGCAGCAGGCGGGCGTCGAGATGGGGATCATTGACGACCACCGGCGCACCGCTGGCGCTGCGGCTGCCGCCGATCACCCAGTTGTTGCTGCCGACTTCCAGCGGCGCCAGCTGCGCCCAGGCGCCGAGGGCCGCGGCGCCCTGGCGGGCTGCGTCCGGCGCGCCCGCGGGCTCCAGGGCCTGGGCGCGCGTGCGCTCGACTTCCGCCAGCAGGCGCACATCGCCCAGCACCTGCGCGCCCGGCAGGCCGGCCACCATGGCCGGCTGCCGCCTGCGCAGGGGGTTGACGTTGATCGGTGCCAGCTCACGCAGCGCGCGCTCGGGGCCGACCTTGTCGATCAGCTTCTGCATCGTCGCTTCGGCCCGGTAGTTGGCGGCCTGGCTCCAGCTGGCGAAGTGCAGGATGGTGAGCATGTCCTGCAGCGTCCAGGGCCGTGGCGTGAAGCCGGCCAGCCTGAGCTCGGGCGGGTGGTCGGCGGCGTGCCCGGCGATGTAGGCGTTCAGGCCCTCGGCATACCAGGCCAGGAACTGGCGCGACGAGGTCGACAGCAGCCCGGCGTGGCGCTCGGCGTTGCGCCGCAGGCCGACCAGGCGGACCTGCCGGTCGTTGGCCAGGCCGGCGGGACCGATCGCCTCGGCCAGCCGCCCGCTGGCCATCGCGCGGTAGCCCTCCATCTGGAACAGGCGGTGCTGGGCGGTGACGAAGCCCTGGGCACGGATCAGGTCCGCGGTGCTGGAGGCGAAGATGTACGGGATGCCGTGGGCGTCCCGCAGCACGCGCACCGGTGCCTGCAGGCCCGCCAGCGCCAGTTCGCTGTCGGCCTTCGGTCCGCGAAGCGGGCCGACCAGCGCACAGCCCGACAGTGCCAGCGTGGCCCCCAGGACGAACGCCGCCCCGGCCCACGAACGCGTCGATTCCTTCGACATCCTCGCTCCTTCCGCGACCCCGGTACCGCCCGTTGCGCCCATCGACGCCCTCACAGGCCCAGCTGGCGAGACGCCAGCTCCTTCATGATTTCCTCGCTGCCGCCGCCGATCATCATCACCTTGACCTCGCGGTAGATGCGCTCGGCCGCCGTGCCCTGCATGAAGCCCATGCCGCCGAGGATCTGCACCGCCGCGTCGGCGCAGAACTGCAGGGTCTGCGTAGCATGGTTCTTCAGCAGGCAGACCTGCGCCACCCAGTCGGCGCCCTTGCCGGACGCGTCGCCGCTGTCGGCGCGCGCGCCTACCGCATCCAGCCAGGCTCGCGTGGACTCGATTCGCATCTTCATGTCCACCAGCCTGTGGCGGATGACCTGGTGATCCACCAGCGCCGTGCCGAAGGTCTTGCGCTGGCGCGCCCAGGCCAGCGCGTCGTCGTAGCAGCGCTCGGCGAAGCCGAGCGACATCGCCGACATGCCCAGCCGCTCGCCGTTGAAGTTGGTCAGCACCATGCGAAAGCCCTGGCCCTCGCGGCCGACCAGGAAGCGCGCCGGTACGCGCACCGCGTCGAAGCGCAGGTGGGCGGTGTCCGAGCAGTGCCAGCCCATCTTGGCGAGCGGGCTGCGCGACAGGCCCGGCAGCTGCGCCGGCACGACCAGCATCGAGATGCCCTGCGGGCCGCGGTCCTCAGGGTCGGTGCGCACGGCCACCGTGAGCCAGTCGGCCCGCATGCCCGAGGTGATGAAGATCTTCTCGCCGTTGACGATGTAGTCGCCGCCCTCGCGCACCGCGGTCGTGCGCAGGGCCGAGACATCGGTGCCGCCCCCGGGTTCGGTGATCGCCAGCGCGGAGATGGCCTCGCCGCGCAGCACCGGCGGGATGACCTCGACCTGCAGCTCGCGGCTGCCATGCCGCAGCACCGGCGGCAGGCCGATGTTGTGGCTGAACAGGCTGGCCATGACGCCGCCACTGCCACCCTGGCGGGCCAGCGCGACGCTCAGCCGGTTGCGCAGCTGCCAGCTCGCTGGCGTGCCGCCGAGGTCCTCCGGGTAGCCCAGGCCCAGAAGGCCGAGCGCCGCCGCGCGGCGGTGCAGTGTTCGCGGCAGCTCTCCGGCCTGCTCCCAGGCCTCGAGCTGCGGCGCGATCTCGGTGCGGGTGAAGCGCTCGGCCAGGTCGTCCATGGCCTGCAGGTCTTCCGGGGTCTCGTGGGTCATGCTCATCGGGGGGCGGTCCGGCAGTCCGGGAGATTCTCACCGGCTTCGCGGCCCAGGGGATCAGTCCTCGTCCAGGGCCAGCCTCACGTGCAGGCGGCCCCGGCGGTCCGGCTCGATGCGAAGGGCGCCGCCGAACACACGCCCGAGCGCCTGCTGCACCGTCGGGTCCGTCGGCGGCCCGGCGGCCTGCAGGCGGCCCTGGTCCAGGACCAGCAGCCGCTCGGCCTGCAGCGCCACCGGCAGGTCGTGCAGCACGGTCAGCAGCATGCGGGGTGCGGCGCTGTCCCGGGCCAGGCGCCGGAACAGCCGGGCCAGCGCGACCTGGTGCGGGGCGTCGAGGTGGGTGGTGGGTTCGTCGAGCAGCAGCGCCGGCGCCTCGGTCGCCAGCACGCGCGCCAGCAGCACGCGCTGGCGTTCGCCGCCCGAGAGCTGCCGCACCGGCCGTTGCTGCCAGGCGGTGCACTCGGTGAGCGCCATCGCGCGGTCGACGGCGTCACGATCCGCCGGCCCCGGCGTGCCCAGCAGGCCCAGCCGCGCCATGCGCCCGAGCTCCACCGTCTCGCGCACCGTCAGCTCGCCGCTCACGTCGCCCTGCTGGGCCAGCCAGGCCAGTTGCCGGGCGCGCTCGGCGGCCGGCACGCTTCGCAGGTCACGCTCGCCCAGGCGCACGCAGCCGGCAGACGGTGGCCACAAGCCGGCCAGCGTGCGCAGCAGCGTCGACTTGCCGGCGCCGTTGGGGCCGACGATGGCGGTCCAGCCCGGCGCGAGGCGGGTGTCGATGCCGCAGAGCACCTCGCGACGACCCAGCCGCACGTGCAGCGCTTCGGCGGCCAGCACGGGCGCGCCGGGCGGAGCAGGCCGCACGCTCACTGGAGTACCTTCGCCCCCATGGGGCTCCGGTATGAGCGCTTGGGGGCGGCCCGGCGCGCTCATGTCGATGCGCGCTGCCGCAGCAGCCAGACGAGGTAGAGGCCGCCCAGCACGCCCGTCACGACGCCGACCGGCAGCTCCTGCGGCGCGACCAGGGCACGCGAGGCGACATCGGCCAGCAGCAGCAGCGCTGCCCCCATGGCGGCGCTGGCTGCCAGCAGCCAGGCATGCGCACCGGGGGCCGCGCGGCGCACCAGGTGCGGTGCCACCAGCCCCACGAATGCCACCAGGCCCGCCTGCGACACCGCCAGCGCAGTGCCCAGGCTGAGCAGCACGACCAGCACCAGCCGCACGCGGGAGAGGTCCAGCCCCAGGCTGGCGGCGCTGTCTTCCCCCAGCGTCAAGGCGTCCAGCGCGCGGGCCAGGCGGCGGGCCTGCCACCACAGCACGGCCAGGCCGGCGCCCAGCAATGCCAGCGCCGGCCAGCCCAGGTAGCTGGTGTTGCCCAGCATGAACGCCTGCCGACCACGCAGGGCCTCGGGCGAGACCATCGTCACCAGGTCGCTCAGCGCACCCAGCATGACGCCGATGACCACCCCCGCGAGCAGCAGGCGCAGCGTGTGCACCGCACCGCGCGCCAGCAGCAGCGTCAGGCTCACGCCCGCGACGGCGCCGACGAAGGCCGCGCCGACCAGGCCCAGGCGCTCGGCCCAGGCCAGGCCGGCCAGGTTCAGCGTTGCACCGCCCAGTGCCGTGGCCGCCAGCACCAGCACCACGCCGAGCCCGGCGCCGGCGGCGCTGCCCAGCAGGTAGGGGTCGGCCAGCGGGTTGCGGAACAGGCCCTGGGCGATCGCGCCCGTCAAGCCCAGCAGGCCGCCGACCAGCCCTGCGCCCAGGCTGCGCGGGGCACGGATCTGCCCGATCAGCAGTGCGGCGTCGGGACCCTGCAGGTCGGCCCACAAGGCAGGCAGCGAGAACCCCGATGAGCCGGTGGCCAGGCCCGCCGCAAGGCCCAGCATCAGCGTCAGCGTCAGCGCCAGCGCCAGCGCTGCACGACGACGGCGGGCGGGCGCGGCTGCTGGCTCGGCGGAGGCGTCGGCGGGCATGGGGCGGGGCGGGGGCGGTGCTGGTGCTGTCGCTGTCGCTGGTGCTGGTGCTGGTGCTGGTGCGTCCATCTTGCAGCAACCCGGCGTGCTGGTGCGCGGGCTCAGCGTCCCGGGGCCGGGCGGGCCGGGTGGGGCAGGTCGGGCAGGTCGGGCAGGTCGGGCAGGTGGGCCAGACAGTCGGCCAGCCGCTCGGCGGCTTCACCCAGGCGTGGCCCGGGCAGTGTCAGGAGCTTGTAGTCGGCTTCGCCGAACCCGCACAAGCGTTGCTGCTGCACGGCAGGGATGCCTTGCCAGCCGGGCCGGCCGGACAGGGTCGGCATCTCGCGCAGCACGCCCATGATGATGTCGGGACGCGCACGCACGACGAACTCGGGGTTGAGCTTGGGGAAGGGACCCAGCTCGGCCGGCACGATGTTGGCGAGGCCCAGGCGGGCCAGCGTCTCGCCGATGAAGCTGCTGGCGCCGGCGGCATAGGGGCCGCCGCCGATCTCGAAGTACACCCGCAGGCCCCTGAGCGCCACCGGCACGCGTGCCGCGGCCGCGCTCATGCGGGCCTGCAGGCGCGACCACACCGCCTCGGCCGCATCGGGGCTGCCCAGCAAGCGGGCCAGCAGGCCCAGTGCGCGCTGCACGTCGGCGTGGCTGTCGGACCGCAGCCGCAGCACCGGCAGGCCGAGCGACTCCAGCTTGTCCAGCGAGCGCGCGGAGCTGTAGGCCAGCACCAGGTCGGGCTTCAGGCGCGCGATGAGTTCGACCTGCGCGTGGTCGAGGTCGCCAACCCTGGGCAGTGCGGCCACTTCGGCCGGCCAGCTCGAGTAGCGGTCGACGCCGACCAGCCGTGCCCCGGCGCCGAGCACCCAGACCAGTTCGGTCGCCGACGGCAGCAGGCTGACGATGCGTTGCGGCGGGGCGTCGAAGACGTGCCGGCGGCCGGCATCGTCGTGCACGACCTGTGGCGCCTGCGCGCGCGCGACCGGCAGGCCGGCACAGGCCGGCAGCGCGGCGGCCAGGGCCAGCCGACACAGCAGCTGGCGGCGTCGGGTGCGCCGCGCGGCAGTTTCAGCGGGGCGCATGCCGCAGGCTGATCTGCAGTGCGCGCGAGGGCTGGTTGTAGCCCAGCACGGTCTCGTAGCGCTTGTCGAAGGCGTTGTTCAGGCGCGCCCCCAGCGACCAGTCGCGCGCCCAGGCCCAGTCGGCGCGCAGGTCCAGCACGGCGAAACCACCCAGCCGCATGGCGTTGGCCGCGTCGTCGAAGCGCTCGCCCTGCGCCTGCCAGCGCGCGCCCAGCAGCAGGCTGCCCTGCTGCCAGTCGGCGCTCAGCCGGGCGCTGTCCTTGACGCGCCGCGGCAGCTGGCGTCCGAAGTTGGCGGCCCCTGTACTGGCGTTGAGCGGCTGCTGGTTGTCCAGCGAGGCGGCGAGCGTCCAGGCGCCGAGCCGGGCGTCCACGCTGGCGCTTGCGCCCTGCACCTCGACCCGCGGGATGTTGCCCGGCAAGGGTCCGCTGCTGATGTAGCCCCGGATGCGGTTGTCGAACCAGGCCAGCCGGCCGCCGACGGTGCCGGCTCGCCAGGCCAGGCTGAATTCCCGGTGGCGGCCCTCCTCGGGCTGCAGTGTCGGGTTGCCGAAGTTGGGGAAGTAGAGCTGGTTGAAGCTGGGGGCGACGAAGCTGGTGCCGAACGAGGCGGCCGCCCGCAGGCCCGGCGCCAATTGCAGGCCGTAGGCCAGCGAGCCCGTGGTCGGGCGGCCGAACTGCGAGTTGCGGTCCCGCCTCAGGTTGGCCTGCCAGCCATGCGGCCCGGATTCGCCGTTGAGTCCCAGCGCCAGGCCGGTGACGCTCCGGCGGCTGACCTCGAACGGCGCGCCGGGCCGTTCGACCTGCTGCTGCAGGCGCTCGGCCAGCAGCAGCACCGTGCCCAGCGCGGAGTCGATCGAATGGGTCCAGCTGGCCTGCCGCTGCACGGTGCCGATGACGCCCAGCGAGGCAAACGGCGAGGCACTGCTCAGGGTCTCGTAGTCGTCGGTCGAGCGGGCCAGCTGCAGCGAGCTGCGCCAGCCGCGAGCCAGCGCGCCTGACAGCGCCGCCGTCAGCACCTCGGTGCGCAGCGCGGCGCGGCTGTCGGCGCCCGGGCCGTCGTCCAGCTGCACCTTGCCGTGGGCGCTCAACAGCGTCGCCTCGGCGCGCCATGCCCCCAGCTGCAGGCCCAGGCGGCCGCTGAGGCTGGTCTGCTCGAAGCCGTCGCCGTCCGGGTCGTGGCTGCCGAAGGGCACGCGCTCGTTGGTCGCGGAGGGGCCATCGTCGCGGCGGTACTGCAGGCGCAGGCTGCCGTCGACGACGCCGCTGCCGAAGCCCGCACCCGCCGACGCACCCCGGTGGCCATGGCTGCCCAGCGTGGCGGTGGCTTCGGGCCGCAACCCGGGCTGGCCCCGGCGCGTGAAGACCTGGACCACGCCGCCCGCCGCATCGGCGCCATACAGGCCCGACATCGGCCCGCGCACGATCTCGATGCGCTCGATGGCGTCGAGCGGCAGGTTGTCCCAGCTGGGTGTGCCGACGGTGGCCGAGCCCAGCCGCATGCCGTCGACCAGCAGCACCGCGTGCCGGCTTTCCAGGCCGCGCAGGGACACCGATGCGGTCATGCCCGCGCCGCCATGGCTCCAGGACTGCACACCGGCCTGGCCGGCGAGCAGCTCGGCCAGGGTGCGCACGCCGGCGGCGTCGATGCCGGCGCGGTCGATGACCGTCACCTCGGCGAGCGAACGGTCCACCCGCTGCGGCGAGCGTGCGGCGGTGACCACCACCGGCGTGGCGGCGGCGGCTGCGCCCGGGTCCTGCGCCGCGGCGGGCAGCGGGACGGCCAGCAGCAGGGCCAGGCCTCGGGCAAGCGTGCAGGCCGGCGAGGGCGCGTGCGAGGGCGTCCGGGAGGGTGTGTGACAAGGCACGTGGCAAGGCGCGTGCGAGAGGGCGCGGAAGCGCGCGCGAGAGAGCGGGCCGGCGGCGAGGCGTCGGGTCATCGAGCGGAGGGGCGTCATGGAAGCTGGACCGGGAAAACGCGCACGATCGCTTCCCCGCGATCACGCGCCTCACGACGTGCCGCCTGCGCAGCGCGTCACCTCGTTGGCCGGTATCCGGGCTGGCGGAGTTCACCCGTGACGCCTTCCCAGGCTGCACCGCGGTGAGCGGTGCCGTCCCAGTGGATTCATGTCACGAGCCGGCCGGCTGGCGCGATTGCTCGATCGCCAGCCGCCGTCCGCTTACCGTTGCGGGGGCAGCTCAGGTTGGGCGACGGCCGGTGAGGCCGGCACCCTCCTGATTCCCGTTGAACTGTCTCGGCTGGACGCGTCGACGAGCACCAACGGCGGCGATGATACCCGCCGGCCCGCTGCGGCCGGGCGGCGAGCGGACAGCAAGCAGGAGGGCCCTTGCTCAGCGCTGCGGCATGTCCTGCGGGCCGTAGCCCAGGCTCACCGTGGCGTCGGGCGGGATGGGTGGCATCTGCGCGTTCCAGTCTTCCCAGGCGGCGCGCATCGCCGCCAGCCGCCCGGGGTCGCGGGCGGCGTGGTTGGCGCGCTCGCGCTCGTCGGCGCCGATGTCGAACAGGTAGTCGTGGCCGTCGACGCGCAGGTACTTCCAGCGGCCGTCGCGCAAGGCGCGTTGTCCGCGGTGGTTCATGCGCCAGTACAGGGGGCGGGCGAAGGTGGCGCGCGGGTCGGCCAGTACCGCGGCCAGCGAGACGCCGTCGAGCGCGAAGTCCGGGTGCGCCGGCGCCGCGGCCAGGTCCAGCAGGGTCGCCGACCAGTCCATGGTCAGGCAAAGTTGATCGGTCACGCCGCCGGCCGGGATCACCGCAGGCCAGTGCGCGATGTAGGGCACGCGGATGCCGCCCTCGGTGAGGTCCATCTTGCCGCCGACCAGCGGCCAGTTGTCGGAGAAGCGCTCGCCGCCGTTGTCGCTGGTGAAGACGATCAGCGTGTGCTCGAGCTGCCCGCTGGCGCGCAAGGCGTCGACCAGGGCGCCAATGCCTTCGTCCATGTGGTGGATCATGCGGCGGTAGGTGTGGATGTTGCCGCCATGCAGGTGGAACAGGTTGCCCTTGACCTGCTCGGCCACCGAGGCGTCGTCGCGCGTCTCCCAGGGCCAGTGCGGCGCCGTGTGGTGCACGCTCAGCAGGAACGGGGCACCCTGGTCCGCCATGCGGCGCACGAAGTCGACCGCCCGTTGCGAGATCAGGTCGGTCAGGTAGCCCTCGGCGGGCTGCTCCCGGTCACCTTCGTAGAGGTCGTGCGCGCCGTTGTGGCTGCAGTGGCGGAAGTAGTCCACGCCGCCGGACATCGGGCCGAAGAACTCGTCGTAGCCGGACAACAGCGGCCCGAAATGCGGCGGGTAGCCCAGGTGCCACTTGCCGACCAGCGCCGTGCGGTAGCCGACCTCGCGCAGCCTCGAAGGCAGCGTGGGCAGGGCCGGCGGCAGGCCCAGCGTCGGGCTGCCCTTGCTGCGGCTGTTGATCGGTTCCTCGGCCGCGCCGCGCAGCCGGTACTGCCAGCGCGCGGTCATCAGCGCGAAGCGTGTCGGCGAACAGACCGGCGAGTTGCTGTAGCCCTGCGTGAAGCGCAGCCCGTCGGCCGCCAGGCGGTCGAGCACCGGCGAGACCTCGCCGAACGCGGCCGGCCGGCCGCCGTAGCAGCCGAGGTCGGCGTAGCCCAGGTCGTCGGCAACGATGAAGACGAAGTTCGGACGGCGGCAGGCGGGCATGGTCTGCTGTCGTCAGTCCAGCGCGATGCCGGTCGACCGGATCGGCTTCTCCCAGCTCGCCAGGTCCTTCTGCTGGGCCGCCGCCAGCTCGGCACCCGTCGACCCCACGGGGGTGTAGCCGAGCTTGAGCAGCTTGTCGCGCAGGGCCGGGCTGCGCACGGCGTCGCCGACCGCCTTCTCGAGCCGGCCCAGTGCATCCGCCGGCAGGCCGGCCGGTGCGTAGAGGCCGAACCAGGCGCTGATCTCCATCGGGATGCCCTGCTCGCGCAGGGTCGGCACTTCCGGCACCTGGCTGTCGCGTTCGCTGCCGGTGACCGCGATCACGCGCACCTTGCCGTTGCGGTGCAGCTCGGCCGTCTCGCTGACGACGTCGATCTTGTAGCCCACATGCCCGCCCAGCAGCGCGGTGTTGGCCGGCGCACCGCCCTGGTAGGGCACCTGCAGGAAGGGCACGCCCATGGCCTGCTCGAGCATGACGCCCAGGAAATGCGGCGCCGTGCCCTGGCCCGGCGACGCATAGGTCGCGCTGTCGGGCCTGGCCTTGGCCTGGGCGATCAGCTCGGCGATCGACTTCGTGCCGGTCGCCGGCCCCGAGACGATGCCGAACTGGAATCGTGCGAGCAGCGAGACCGGCGTGAAGTCCTTGACCGCGTGGTACTCGAGCTTCTTGTACACATGCGGGAACATCACCATCGGCCCGCTGGGCACCAGCAGCAGGGTCTGCCCGTCGGGCCTGGCGGCCTTGACGGCGCCGATGGCCAGCCGCCCGGCGGCGCCGGGCTTGTTCTCGACCACCACCGTGCCCACGCTGTCGCGCAGGGCTTCGGCGAGCAGGCGGGCCAGCGTGTCGGCCGAGCCACCCGGCGGGAAGCCGACCACGATGCGCGAGGTGCCTGCCGCCGACTGGGCCCAGGCGGCGGGGCCGAGGCCTGCGCCGCAGGCGGCCGCCACCAGGGTCAGCCCGCACCAGCGCATCAGCTGTCGACGGGGCAGGCGGGGGTCAGGGGCGACGGCGCGGTGGCGGGAGGACAGCGGCATGGGGGTCTCCAGGGAGGGCTGTTGCAGGTCGGTCGAGGGTGCGGCCGCGAAGGGGCAGGGCGGCTGCGGGAACGGCCGGGCCGCCATCAGCACGGCGCGGCGGCCAGCGCCAGCCTGACCGCACGCGCCAGGTCGGCGCGCCGGTAGGGCTTGGCCAGCAACTGCACCCCGGCGTCCAGCCGGCCATGATGCACGATGGCATTGTCGGTGTAGCCGGAGGTGTAGAGCACGCGCAGATCGGGGCGATGCCGGCGCGCTTCGTCGGCGAGGTCCCGTCCGGACAGGCCGCCCGGCATCACCACGTCGGTGAACAGCAGCTCGATGCGGCGGTCGCCGCGCAGCAGCGGCAGGGCCTCGGGGCCGCTGGCCGCCTGCAGCACCTCGTAGCCCAGCGCGCGCAGCTCCTGGCAGGCCAGCTGCCTGACCGCGTCGTCGTCCTCGACCACCAGCACGCATTCGCGGCCACCTCGCAGCTCGGGATCGGCCACCGGCTCGGCGCCAGCCGCGGCGCCGGCGGATGCGAGCGCGCCGGGCGGGTTCGCGCGCGGCAGGTACAGCTTGACCGTGGTGCCATGGCCTGGCTCGGAATAGATCGCCACATGGCCGCCGGACTGGCGGGCGAAGCCGTAGACCATGGCCAGGCCCAGCCCCGTGCCCTTGCCCTTCTCCTTGGTCGTGAAGAAAGGTTCGAAGACGCGTGCCTGCAGGGCGGGCTCGATGCCGCATCCGGTGTCGGAGATGGCGACCATCACGTACTGCCCGACCAGCACCTCGGGGTGTTCGGCCGCGTAGTGCGCGTCGAGTGCGGCATTGGCGGTCTCCAGCGTCAGCTTGCCGCCGGCCGGCATGGCGTCGCGCGCATTCAGGCACAGGTTGAGCAGCGCGCTGTCGAACTGGGCCACGTCGACGCTGGCCGGCCACAGGCCACCGCCGCGCACGAACTCGATCTCGACATGCTCGCCCAGCGTGCGGCGCAGCATCGTGTCCAGCGACGCGATGCGCTGGTTGAGGTCGGCCACCGTCGGCGCCAGCGGCTGGCGCCGTGCAAAGGCCAGCAGCTGCTGGGTCAGCGCGGCGCCTCGCTGCGCGGCCTCGACGATCATGTCGGCCAGCGGCTTGCGCAAGGGGTCGCCGGCGCACGACTCGGCCAGCAGGTCGGCGTTGCCGAGCACCACCGTCAGCAGGTTGTTGAAGTCGTGCGCCACGCCACCGGTGAGCTGGCCCACCGCTTCCAGCCGCTGCGACTGCAGCAGGCGCGTGTTCAGCCGCTCGATGTCGGCGCGCTGGGTCTGCAGGGCATCGGCGGCCTGGTTCAGGGCGGCCATCAGGTGCCCCAGCTCGCCGCGCGGCAGCGGTGCCTGCAGCCGCGCGGCGAGGTCGCCGGCGGCCAGCCGTTCGGCCATGGCCGACATGCGCGCGATCGGCTGGCGCAGCGCACGTTCACTGAGCCAGCCGACCGCCAGCAGCAGCAGCAGGGCGACACCGGCATGCAGCGCCACGTCGCGCGCGAAACGCTGGTCGGCCGCTTCCACCAGCGCGGCATGCGGTGCGCCGGCGAGCACGCGGACATGCGGGTCGGGGGTCCGCGCGGCTGCAGAACGCGCCCAGGTGTAGCGCCCGCCGTCGGGCATGGTCAGCGTCGTCGTGTCGCCGGCAGGCCCCTCGAGGGCGAACTGCCCGAGGGCCGTGCCGGCAAGCGATGCACCGGGCGTGATGCCGGCGTCGCCGGGCGTGGTGCTCAACAGCACCTGGCCCTTGTGGTCCACCAGAAGCAGCCGGGCGCCAGGCACCTGGGCGTCGCCCAGTCCCAGCAGCTTGGCCAGGTCCAGCGAGGCCAGCAGCACATGCGAGAGGCCACCCCCCGGCGGGCGCACCGGGTAGGCCACCTGCAGCACGGCGCGGCCGGTGAGGCGGCCGAACACCGGTTCGAGCACCGCGACGCCGGCGGGTGCGGCCAGGGCGCGGCGGAAGTAGTCGCGGTCGTTCAGGTCCAGCTCGCGCCCGCTGCGCAGCGAGTCGCAGAACAGCCGGCCGTCGGGCAGGATGGTCAGCAGGCCGGTGTACTGCGCATGGGCTTCGCGCACCTCGGACAGAAAGGTGGAACAGGCGGCGCGGTCACCCTGACCGAGCACGGGTGCGCGCGCCAGCCCGAACAGCAGCTGCAGGGTGCCGCGCACACGGTCCTGCAGCTCCTGCGCCCGACCGTCGGCCAGGCCGGCCAGCCTGCGTGTGTCGGCCTGCACAGTCGCCTGCCGCTGGGCGACGAAGTGGTCCAGCACGACCGCCATCGGCAGCAGCACGGCCAGCAGCATCAGCCACAGCAGGCGTGCACGGATGCTCAAGGTGCTGCCCCGTGCGCGCCGTCAGCGCCCGCCGCCGGCGCGTCGCTGCAACGACCGGGCTGCTATGCTGCGCTCGGCGGCCATTTGGAACCCTGCGGTGCAAGCTGGCATGGGGCCATGATAGGGGCACACGAACCCCGGCGTGGCCGCTCAAGGGAGGACACGAATGGCGGCAGACCGGGTGCTGATCCTGGACGACGACCCCGTGGTCGGGCTGGTGCTTGTCCTGGGTGTGCAGGCCTGCGGTTTCGAGGCCCAGCTGTGCGCCGAACCCGACGAACTGCTGGCCGCCGTGCGCCAGGGCGCCGCCAGCCATGTGGTGGTCGACCTGTCCTTGCGCCAGGGCTCGGGCCAGCAGGTGCTGCGCCAGCTGGCCGCGCTCGGCTGCCGTGCGCGAGTGGTCATCTGCAGCGGCGCCGAGCGCGCCGAGCTCGACAACGCGCTGGCGCTGGCGGCCGCGCTCGGGCTCGCCACCGCCGGCGTGCTGGTCAAGCCCTTCCGTCAGGCCGAGCTGCGCGCGCTGCTGCTGCCGGCGGCGCCTTGAGCGCCCGGCGCGCTGGCGCTGCGCAGCAGTTCTGGCAGCGTCACCAGCTCGAAGCCCGCGGCCTGCAGCGCGCTGCGGATCGCGCTCGCGCTGGCCACGGCCTGGGGCCCGTCGCCATGCACGCAGATGCTGCCGGCCTGCACCGCGAGATCGACGCCGCCGGCCGAGCGAATCGCGCCGCGCTCCAGGATGCCCATCACATGCTGCACGCAGCGCTGCGCGTCGTGCAGGACGGCGCCGGGTCGCGAGCGTGGCAGCAGCGTGCCGTCGTCGGCATAGGCGCGGTCGGCGAACACCTCCTCGACGACCGGCAGCGCGGCTTCGCGCCCGGCGGCGGCCAGGCAGGACCGCGCCGGTGCCAGCAGGATCAGCCCCGGGTCCAGGGCCTTGACGGCGCGGACCACGGTGGCGGCCAGCACCGGGTCCTCGCAGGCCATGTTGTTGAGCGCGCCATGCGGCTTGACATGCGTGACCCGCAGGCCTTCGGTGCGCGCCAGCGCGTCCAGCGCACCGATCTGGTAGACCAGCATGGCCTCGACTTCGGGGGCCGGCATCTCGAGGCGGCGGCGGCCGAAGCCCTGCAGGTCCGGGAAGGACGGATGGGCGCCGACGCTGACGCCCCCGCGCCGGGCGGCCGCCAGCGTGCGGCGCATCACCAGCGGGTCGCCGGCATGGAAGCCGCAGGCCACGTTGGCCGAGCCGACCAGCCTCAGCAGCGCGTCGTCGTCGCCCATGCGCCAGGCGCCGAAGCTCTCGCCGAGATCGGCGTTCAGGTTGATGCGGCGGCTCATGGCATGTGCTCCCAGGGCAGGGTGTCGTCGAGGCCGTCGATGATGCCGCTGACCAGGTTCAGCGCCAGCAGCGACTGCGTGTCCGGCAAGGACGGGCCGTCTCCCGGCACGCAGGGTCGCAACCGGGAGGCCCACAGCGCCCAGGCCTGCGCCTGCGCTGCCTTCGCCCGCAGCGCCTGGGCGCGGCTCACCGCCACGAAGCGCAGTTCGTCGCCCGGGCGCAGGTGCGCCAGGCGTGGCAGGTCGGCCCGGATCACGGTGGCGATCTTGGTGTAGCCGCCGACGGTCTGCGCGTCGACGCACAGCACGATGGGAGCCCCATCGCCGGGCACCTGGATCGCCCCGGGGACCACGCCCTCGGACGCGATGTCCGCGCCCGCGCGATGCTGCAGCCGGGGGCCCTGGAGCCGAATGCCCATGCGGTCGCTGTCCCGGCCGACGCGCCACGGCGCGCCCAGCAGGGTCTGCAGCGCGCCGGGTGCAAAGGCCTCGTCCTGCGGCCCGGGCATGACGCGCAGGGGACCGGGCTCGTGCACGAAGGGCGCGCCCTGCAACTCCGCCAGCCCGACGCCCTGACCGGCAGCGGCGCCCGCGACGGCCAAGCGGTCGCCGGCGCGCAGCGCACGACCCTGCAGGCCACCCAGCGCGGCGCGCTGGTAGGTCGAGCGGCTGCCCAGCACGGCGCTCACGCGGCAGCCACCGGCCAGCGCCAGGTAGGCGATGCCGGCGCGCACCGGGCCGATCTGCAGGCGTTCGCCAGGCTGTAAGGTAAAGCTGCACCAGGCCGCCTGCGGGCCCGATTCGCCGTCAGGCCGCAGGCGACGGGCGCCGAGCGCCCCGGCCAGTGCCAGCTGCACCGGGGCATCGAGTGCGCGCAGGGTCGGCCCGCACAGCGGCATCTCGAGCCCGGCCTCGTCCGGCGCGTTGCCGAGCAGGCGGTTCGCGCAGGCCAGCAGCCAGGGGTCGGCCGCACCCGACACCGGCACGCCGATCGCCAGGTGGCCCCGCCGCCCCGCGTCCTGCACCAGGTTCGCGGGCCCGGGGTCTGTCACTTCGAGCAGGGCGTCCATGTCAGGCCGCGGGCTGCAGCCAGTCGCGGCGGTCGATCCGGCCGGCGGCCGCCAGCGCGTCGAGGCGATCGAACTCGTCGCGGTCGACGACCCGCCAGCGCAGCTCGTCGCCCGAGCGCAGCAGTGCCGGCTCGTCCGCCCCGGCGTCGAACAGCCGCGCCGGCGTGCGCCCCACCAGGTGCCAGCCACCGGGGCTGACCCAGGGGTAGATGGCGCACAGCCGGCCGGCGACGGCGATCGAGCGTGCCGGCACGGCCTTGCGCGGGCTGGCCAGGCGCGGCGTCTCGAGTGCGGCCGGCAGGTCGCCCATGTAGGGAAAGCCGGGCATGAAGCCCAGCATGTAGACGCGCAGCGGCGTGCCCGCCAGCAGCGCGCGCAACTGCGCCAGGCCCAGGCCTCGCGCCTGCGCCAGGGCCTCGAGGTCGGGCGCCAGGTCGGCGTCGAAGCAGGCCGGGATCCACCAGCGCCGGCCTGAAGTGGCCGCCGGCGCGGCGCTGGTCGCCAGCGCCAGCAACAGCGCGTCGCGCTGCTGCGCGGCCGCTTCGTCGACATCGTCGACGATCACCGTGACGGCCGCGAAGGCCGGGACCCACTCGAGCACGCCGGCCAGCCGCCCGTGGCGCGCCGCCGTTTCGAGCGCCTGCACGAAGCCCAGCACGCGGGCATGCGTGCCGGCGTCCACGGCATCGCCGAACTGCACGATCACCGCGCCGTCACCCAGCGGGCTCAGGCGAGGCCTGTCCTGGAGGTTCATCCCGTCATCCGCGAAGGCAGCCAGGTGGCCAGCCCGGGCAGCCACCATAACGCAATCACGAACGCGAACATCAGCCAGAACATCGGCATGGAGACGCGGGCGATCCAGGTGATCTCCCGCCGCGTCAGGCCCTGCAGCACGAACAGGTTGAAGCCCACCGGCGGCGTGATCTGCGCCATCTCGACCACCAGCACGACGAAGATGCCGAACCAGATCGGGTCGAAGCCGGCCTTCTGCACCGTCGGCAGCAGCACCGCGATGGTCAGCACGACCAGCGAGATGCCGTCGAGGAAGCAGCCCAGCACGACGAAGAAGCCGATCAGGGCCAGCATGAGCACGAAGGGGGGCAGCCCAAGGGCGCCGATGAACTCGGCCAGGTGCCGGGGCAGCCCGATGAAGCCCATGGTCAGCTGCAGGATGGAGGCCCCGGCGAGGATCAGGCCGATCATGCAGTACACGCGCGTGGCCGCCGCCAGGCCGTCGAGCAGGGTCCGCCGGCTCATCGAGCCTTCCAGGGCCGCCAGCAGCAGCGAACCGGCGACGCCCATCGCCGCCGCCTCGGTGGCGGTCGCCAGGCCGCTGTAGATCGACCCCAGCACGGCCAGGATCAGCAGCACGACGGGGATCAGGTGGCGTGACGCGGCCAGCCTGCCGGCCAGCCGGGGAGCGGCCTCCTCGGCCGGTACCTGCCCGGGGTGGCGCAGCGACCAGACCACGATGTAGCCCATGAACAGCAAGGCCAGCGCGATGCCCGGCAGCACGCCGGCCATGAACAGCTTGGCGATCGAGACGTTGGCCGCCACGCCGTAGACGATCATGATGATGGACGGCGGGATCAGCAGCCCCAGCGTGGCGGCACCGGCCAGCGTGCCGACCGCCATGTGCTCGGGGTAGCCGCGCCGGCGCAGCTCGGGCAGGGTGATCTTGCCGATGGTCGCGCAGGTGGCGGCACTGGAGCCGGAGACGGCGGCGAAGATCGCGCAGCCGATGACGTTGGTGTGCAGCAGCCGGCCCGGCAGCCGGCCTATCCAGGGCGCGAGGCCGCGGAACATGTCGTCGGCCAGCCGCGTGCGGAACAGGATCTCCCCCATCCACAGGAACAGCGGCAGCGCGGTCAGGGTCCAGCTCGAGGTCGCGCCCCAGATCGTCAGCGCCATGCTGTCGCCGACCGGGCGCTGCGTGAACAGCTGCATGGCCAGCACCGCCACGCCGAGCAGGCTGACGCCTATCCACAAGCCCGAGGCCAGCACGGCCAGCAGGGCAGCGATCAGGAACAGGGTGATCAGCAGGTCCATCGTGGGGTCCCGGTGTGCGGGCAGGCGGCGCGCGCCGCGGCCTCACTCGGCATGGCCGGCCTCGTCGGAGGTGGCGGCCAGGGCGTAGGGGCGGCCCCGCAGGCGCGACAGCAGCGCGTCGGCCATCGACAGCGCGAAGCCGCCGCAGCCCAGCGCCATCGCCAGCTGCGGGATCCACAAGGGCGTGGCGTCGGCCGAGGAGGAGACGTCGTGCATCTCGTGCGAGCTGAGCACCAGGCGCACGGCGAACACGGCCAGGTACGACGCCAGCGCCAGGCCGGCGGCCAGCGACCAGCCCTCGAGCGCGGCGCGCCAGCGCGGGCCGGCGCGGTCCAGCAGCAGCGTGACGCGGATGTGCTCGCCCCGCCGCAGCGTCTGCGGCAGCGCCAGGAACAAGGCGGCGGCGATCGCATAGCCGGCGTAGGCGTCCAGGCCGACGATCTCCCAGCCGGCCAGTCGGGCGAGCACGCCCAGCGCGACCGCCACGAAGGCGGCCACCAGTGCCAGGCCGGCCAGCGCGGCCAGCAGGCGGTCGAAGGCGGCGACGGTGCGCTGCATCGGGTGCTCCACGGGGTCGGCCCGGCGGGCCTACTTGAGGAAGGCGTCGACGATGGCGCGGCCTTCGGGCCCGGCCTTCTCGAGCCACTCGGCGGTCATGGTCACGCCCACCTTCTTCAGCTCGGCCGCCAGCGCAGGGCTGGGCGCCGCGATCTTCATGCCCCTGGCGGCCAGCTCCTTCAGGTACTCGGCGTCCTTCTGCTCGCTCGAGACCCAACCGCGCGCCTCGGCAGCGGCGGCGGCGTCGAGCACGGTCTTCTGCGTCGCCGCGTCCAGCGTGGCGAAGGCCTTGGTGTTGACCACGATGGCATTTCGCGGCAGCCAGGCGTTGACGGTGTAGAAGTGCTTGACGCTCTCGTGCAGCTTCATCTCGACGCCGCTGGCGCTGGAGGTCAGGAAGTTCTCGACCGTGCCGGTGGCCAGCGCCTGGCCGAGCTCGGCGAGCTGTATGGTCGTGGCCTGCGCGCCCAGCAGTTGCGCGATGCGCGAGGTGGCCGGGTTGTAGGCGCGCATCTTGGTGCCCTTGAGGTCGGCCGCGCTGGCCACCGGCTTGACGCTGTAGAGGTTCTGCCCCGGCCAGGGCGAGACGAACAGCAGCTTCATGCCCTGGCTGGCGAGCAGCTTGTCGATCGCCGGCCGCGACAGTGTCGAGAGCTTTCGCGCCTGCGCGTAGCTGTCGGCGAGGAAGGGCACCGAGTCGACGCCGAACAGCGCGTTCTCGTTGGCGGCACCGGAGAGGATGAACTCGCCGATCTGCACCTGGCCGGACTGCACCGCGCGCTTGATCTCGTTGGCCTTGTACAGCGCGCCGTTGGGGTGCAGCGTGATCTTCAGCCTGCCGGCCGTGGCCTTGTCGACCTCGTCGGCGAACTGCTGCACGTTGACGGTCTGGAAGCTGCCGACGGCATAACCCGTGGGCATGTCCCACTTGAGCTGAGCGAGGGCCGTGGCGGGGGCGCCGATCAGGCCGGCGGCCAGCAGCAAGGAGGCGGTGAGGGCATGACGCATCGTGGGTCTCCGGTGGAAGCAGCGCTCAGAACGCCGCCAGTTGTGTGTTGAGCAGGTCGGTCACCAGCATGGCGCCGGGGGCGTGGGTGATGCAGATCTCGGGGCGCGCCCGCTCCAGGGCCGCCTGCGGCGTCACGCCGCAGGCCCAGAACAGCGGCAGCTCGCCGGCCTGCAGTTCCACCGCGTCGCCGTAGTCGGGGCGCGCCAGGTCGGCGATGCCGATCTGCGCCGGGTCGCCCAGGTGAACCGGCGCGCCGTGCACGGCCGGGAAGCGTGAAGTGATCTGGATCGCGCGGATGGCGTCAGCCGCCTTGAACGGCCGCATGGTCACCACCAGCGGGCCGGCAAAGGGCCCGGCCGGCACGGTGGGCAGCGCGCTGCGGTACATGGGCACGTTGCGCGACATCTCCAGGTGGCGCACCGGCAGGCCGTCGGCCAGCAGGGCTTCCTCGAACGAGAACGAGCAGCCGAGCACGAAGCTCACGAGGTCGTCGCGCCAGAGCGCTGCGATCTCGAGCGGCTCGTCGACCAGCCGGCCCTCGCGCCAGACACGGTAGCGGGGCAGGTCGCTGCGCAGGTCTATGCCCTGGCCCAGCGTCGGCAGCGCGGCATCGCCGGGGTCGCCGACGGCGAGCAGCGGGCAGGGCTTGGGGTTGCGCTGGCAGTAGCGCAGGAAGTCGCCCGCCAGCGCCTGCGGCAGGATGACCAGGTTGCCTTGCACATGCCCTGGCGCCAGGCCGCTGGTGTGGCCGGTCAGCCGCCCGCGGCGTGCCGCCTGGCGCACCTGCCACGGCGTGCGCAGGGCGATCAGGTCGTCGGCGTCGTGGTCGCGGTCGTGGCCGTGGTCGCGGTCTTTGTCTTTGTAATCGTCGCGAGAAGGAGGCATGCGGTGCTCCGGCCAGCACCCGGGCCGGCGGGGCCCGGGTCGAGTGAACGCATGCTAGGCAGCCGCCTGGCGCACTTCAAACGCGAAATTTCTTCAGGGTTTCATCGATTTCCTCGATGACCCGCGGCCTGCCCCCGGCACCGTCCGGCGCCGCCCCGTGAAGCCGGGCACCGAGGCCAGGCCGGGCTCTATCAGCTGCAGCGAGGGGTCGTCGCGGAAGCTGGCGTGCAGAGGCAGCGGCTCCAGCGTGAGGTCGCACTCGAGGGCCTTCAGCGACGCCCTGGGGCCCAGGCTGGAAAGCACGGCGCGCGGCAGCGTGGCGATGCCGAAGCCGATGGCCACCAGGCGCACCATGGCCGAGATCGACGACACGGCATGCACACGCGGGGCTTCCACCGCCTGCCGGCGCAGCAGCTGCAGCAGCGAGACATGGGGCTGCGAGCCCCGCTGGAAGGTCAGCAGGTCGTGGGCCGCGATGTCCTGCAGTGTCCAGGCCGAGGCGCGATGGCGCTGTCGGTGGCCGACGAAGGCCATGGGCATGGGCGGCAGTGCCAGGCTGCGCACGCCATCGCCGGCGGCCGGCAGCGCGGCGAACACCAGGTCCAGCCGCCCGCGTTGCAGCTGGTCGACCAGCAGCGGCGTGGTCTCCACGGTCAGCTCGAGCTCGAGCTCGGCATGGGTCTCGCGCATGTGGTCCAGCCAGTCGGTCAACCACGAATGCACCACCGATTCGATGACGCCAAGCCGCAGCACCTGGGCCCGCAGCTGCCCGGAGCCGAGCTCGTCCTTGACCTGGCGCTGCAGGTCCAGCAGCTTCAGCGCGTGATGGTGGAAGCGCTGGCCGGCAGGGGTGAGCCGCAGCCGCTTGTCGCGCCGGTCCAGCAGCTGCACGCCGAGCTCGGTCTCGAGTGCCGCAATGCGGCTGGACAAGGCCGACTGCGTGAGGTGCAGCTTCTCGGCGGCGCGCGTCACGCTCTTGAGCAGCACCGCCCAGTGGAAGGCTTCGACAAAGCGCAGGTTCATGGCCGTGGCGGACGGTTCCGGGTCGGGGCGGCAGGCGGGCATGGTAGTGCCCCGGCTTGCCAGCCGCGCCGGCCTGGGCGAGCATGCTGCAGGCCTGCCCGGCCGGAACGCAGGCGGGCCCTCCTGCCGCCCGCCCGGGGCTCCCCTTCGACCCGGGGCTCCCCTTCGACCCAGTCCGACCCCCATGCCGCGATTTGCCGCCAACCTGTCCATGCTCTACCCGGAGCTGGCCTTCCTGGACCGCTTCGAGGCCGCCGCGCGCGATGGCTTCGAGGCGGTGGAGTTCCTCTTTCCCTATGCCTGGCCGGCGGCCGACATCGCCGATCGCCTGCGCGCCCACGGCCTGCAGCAGGTGCTGATCAACACGCCGCCGGGCGGCACCGATGCGATGTCCATCGACCGTGCCTGGGCGGCGGGCGACAAGGGCACGGCCTGCCAGCCCGGGCGCGAGGCCGAGTTCCGGAGCGGGCTGGCCCTTGCGCTCGACTATGCGGCGGCGCTGGGCTGCCCGCGTGTGCACGCCATGGCCGGCCTGGTGCCCCCCGGCGTCGAGCGCGCGCGCGCACTGGCCACGCTGCAGCACAACCTGGCCCACGCCGCCGAGCGGGCGGCGGCCTGCGGTGTGCAGGTGCTGCTGGAGCCGATCAATACGCGGGACATCCCGGGCTTCGTGGTCAACCGCCAGGACGAAGCCCATGCCCTGGTGCAGGCGGTCGGCGCACCCAACCTGAAGGTGCAGATGGACCTCTACCACTGCCAGGTCGTCGAAGGGGACGTGGCCATGCGCATCCGCGAGCACCTGCCGAGCGGCCGCATCGGGCACTTCCAGGTCGCCGGCGTGCCGCAGCGGCACGAGCCCGACATCGGCGAGCTGAACTGCGCCTACCTGTTCGAGCTCATCGACGAGGTCTCGGCGGCCTGCGGCTGGCAGGGCTGGATCGGCTGCGAGTACCGGCCGGCGCGCGGCGCGGTGACGGGCGGCACCAGCGCCGGCCTGGGCTGGATGCGGCGCTGGACGGGGCCGGGCAGCTGAAAGCGCTCAGCGCGTGACGGCGACGCCGTCGAGCTGGATGGCCCAGGCCTGCAGGGTCGTGCTGCGCTCACCGTCGACGGTCAGGGTCCTGAGCGTGAAGCCCTGGCCATCGGCCACCCAGGTCGTGACCACGGCCGCGCTTGCCGTCGTGGTGGCTTCGAACACGCAGGCATCGAACCGGCCGGCCGGCACGCTGAGGGTTTCACGGCGCAGGAAGCGCACCGTGAACGAGTCGTCCGAATCGCTGGACTGCGACTGCTGGCTTGGCGGCAGGGGCGGGCTGGACGTGACCACGCTGGTGCGCAGGTGCGTCGTCGTGGACACCGTGGCGCTGTCGCCCAGCGCGACCGAGTGCGGGAGCTCGGGCAGCGGCGGCGTGAAGGTCTGCGTGCCCGAATAGGCGGTGGTGGTCTCGAGCCCGCCGATGGTGCTGGCCGCCGTCAGGTTGGAGACCAGGCCGTGCTGAGACAGCTCTGCCGGCCCGGTCCTGCGGAAGAAGAGGCGCGTCTGGGTGACGCCCTCGCCGGGGGCGAGGCCGTCGATGGCGGCGCCCGGCCCGACGAGCAGCAGCGACTCGACCACGGACTGCCCCTCGAAGCTGGCCGGGCCGATGACGCGGGTGTCGACGGTCATGAAGCCGCCGGGAAGACCGTCGCCCTGGTACACGATGACATGGCGGGCGCCCGGCACATCGGCGCGCTCGAGCAGCCGGTCGTGACAGCCGTTGCTGCGTGCCGAGGGACCGCTGCCCCGCTCGGCCGGGGTGATGAAGGCCGCCAGCGGGCCGACCGCCACCGGCTGCGCGCCGAACGGGCCGCCCATGACGAACACATCACCCAGCCGGTAGCCGGGCTCGTCCTGCACCACCACGCCGAGGTAGGTGCCCGTGGGCGGGTAGTGGCGGTAGACGAAGGGCGCGGACAGCTGGCTGCGTGCGTGGCCGGGAAAAAACGTCGGGAAAGCAGCCTCGCCATGGTCGAGCAACTGGCGCGCCGCCTCGTGAAGCGACACCGCGGGAGCGGCCGCCACCGGCACCGGCCGGCCCAGCGCCGGGGCGGCGTCGGGCGCGGCACCGGCTCGGCTGCCACCGGCGGCGAGCAGCACCGCCAGCAGGGGGGCGATCAACCCGGTGCTCCGGCGGGTGATGCGGCCGGTGATGCGGCCGGTGATGCGGCCGGTGATGCGGCCGGTGTTGCAGCCGGTGTTGCAGCCGGTGTTGCAGCCGGTGTTGCAGCCGGTGATGCAGCCGGTGATGCAGCCGGCGATGCGGCGGGTGATGCGGCGGGTGATGCGGCGGGTGATGCGACGGGTGATGCGGGCGGCCGCTGGGGTGACGGGCGCCTGCAGGCGATGGCAGTGAAGGGGCATCTCGGGTGGGCGAAGCCGGGCGGGGCAGGGCGGGCCGGCTATTCTGGCGGCCCCTTCGCACCCGGGCATCGGCCCGTCTGATGATGCACAGGACGCAGCAGATGCCGGCCCCTGGCCAGGCGCAGGCACCGGCCCCTCGCGAGCCGCCCGGCGACGCGGCCGCAGCAGTCGGCGCGCGGTTCCGCCGCCTTGCCGACGATGAATGGGCCTGGCGGCTGCGCGAGTTCCCGCGGCTGGCCAGCCGTGCCGGCGACCGGCGCTTCGACGACCGGCTCGAGCGCATGGACCGCGCCAGCCGAGCCGACCGGCTGCAGCACCAGAAGGCGTCGCTGGCCGCGCTGGGGGCGCTGGACGTCGCGGCCCTGAGCAGCGCTGATCGCGTCGACCATGCGGTGCTGCTGCACCAGCTGCAGCTGGAGCACGACGAGGCGGCGCTGGGCGGCGAGCTGATGCCCATCGACGCCGACCAGTCGTTCTACGCCTACCTGACCGAGCTGTGGCGCGAGCAGCCGCTGGACAGCGCCGACGACGTCGAGCGGCACCTGTCGCGCCTGGCCGCCATCGCGACCTACTTCGACGACCACATCGAGCTGCTGCAGGAGGCGGTCGAGCGCGGCGTCATGCCCCCGGCGGTGGTGCTCGCCGGGCGCGAGGCCTGCCTGCGGCCCGTGGCCGCGGCCACGCGCGGCGAGGACACCGACTTCCATCGTGCACTGGCCCCGCAATGGGCGCGCTGGCCCGATCTGGCGGCGCGTGCCGCAAGGCTGATCGAAGCCCAGGTGATCCCGGCCTACCGCCGCTTGCTGGAATACCTGCGGCGCGACTACCTGCCGTTGGGGCGGGCAGGCCTTGCGGCGCGCGAGCTGCCCGACGGCGAAGCCTTCTATGCCGCCCGGCTGCGTGGTTTCACGACACAAGCGCTGACGCCGCGCCAGGTGCACGAGATCGGGCTCGCAGAAGTCGAACGCATAGGCGCCGAGATGCGGGACCTGCAGCGTGAGTGCGGCCACGCCGGCTCGCCGGCCGGCTTCGTCGAAGCGCTGCGCCGGGACCCGCGGCACTATGCGCGCGACGCCGAGGAGCTGCTGGCCCGTGCCTCGTGGATCGCCAAGCGCGTGGACGCCGTGCTGCCGCGCTACTTCGGCCGCCTGCCACGCCAGCCCTTCGGCGTGCAGCCGGTGCCCGAGGCGCTGGCCGCGCACTACACCAGCGGGCGCTACGTCGGCGCCGCGCCCGGCGGCCGCCAGTCGGCGATCTACTGGGTCAACACCCATGCGCTGGAGTCGCGGGCGCTGTTCTCGCTGCCGGCCCTGACCTTGCACGAAGCCATGCCCGGCCACCACCTGCAGTTCGCCCTCATGGCCGAGGACGAATCGCTGGCGCCGTTCCGCCGCTTCGACCACAGCCTGTCGGCGCATACCGAGGGCTGGGCGCTGTACGCCGAGTTCCTGGGCCTGGAGATGGGCCTGTACCGCACGCCCTTCGAGGCCTACGGCCGCGCCAGCTACGAGATGTGGCGCGCCTGCCGGCTGGTGGTCGACACCGGCGTGCACATGTTCGGCTGGAGCCGCGAACAGGCGCAGCGGATGCTGCGCGAGCACACCGCGCTCTCGGCGCACGAGATCGTCAACGAGGTCGACCGCTACATCGGCTGGCCGGGGCAGGCACTGTCGTACAAGATGGGCGAGATCCGGCTGCGCGCGCTGCGCCGCGGCCTGGAGTCGCGCGCGGCCGCTGCCGGGCAGGACTTCGACCTGCGCGACTTCCACGACAAGGTGCTCTCGCTGGGCCCGATGCCCTTGCCGGTGCTGCAGCAGGTGCTGGGCGACGCCGATCGTTGAGCGCTCAGGGCCTGGCGGCCGCGGCGCGGGCCTTTTGCAGGGCGATCACGAAGGGGTTGTAGTCCGCGGTGTCGAGGTGCTCGACGACCTTGCCGTCGTGCACCCGGATGCGCACGACGAAGGGCATGCGGGTGTCGACCAGCGGACCGTCGGCCAGCGCCAGGCGCCAGTCGAGTTCGCCGACGAACACCATGTGCTCGCCGGAGGCGAACCGCAGCGTCGGGTGAAAGCTCATGGCACGGATGGCCGCGTAGGTCTCGCGAAAGGCCTTCATCAAGGCGGCCTTGCCCTGCTTGCCGACGCCACCGAACACGACGTTCGCGGTGGCGTCGTCGAAGCGGACGTTGTCGTCGAGCAGCGGCTCCAGCCGCTCCCAGTCGCGGGCGATGTAGGCCTCGAAGTAGGGCCGGGCCACGGCTTCGGTGCTGGCCGAGCGTTCCGCCAGGCTCATGCGGGCGGGTTGGGCGCAGGCTGGCAGGCCATGGGCCAGCAGCGCCAGGCAGACGATCCAGTTCTTCATGGGGGGCCGGGTGCAGGTGGAGGCGGTCAGCGGGTGGCTTCGGCCAGGGCGGCGTCCAGCGCCTGGCCGGCCGGCAGGGTGCGGCTGGGCTGCACGCCCCGGCCTTCGATTCGCCCGCTGTGCCAGGCGTGGTCGTCGGCCAACGGAACGAAGAGCAACAGGCCGTCGGGGAGATCGAACGGCCTCTGCGACAGCATCCGGCCGGCCGTGCGCTCGCCAAGGACCCGCGCACGGCCAGCCGCGAGCAGTGCGTCGGCCGCCAGCTCGGCCGCGCTCGCCGTGCGCGAGCTGGTCAGCAGGAACACCGGCCCGTCCAAGCGCGGCGCCCGCGGCTCCAGGCGCAACCGGGTGTAGGGCTCGGCCTGAAGCGCGGTCCGGAAGCGGATCAGGGAGTCGCCGCGCCCGGGCGCGCGTTGCTCCACTTCCGACCGTGTCGGCGGCCCGCTTCGCTGGCCGCGCTGCGAAACGAAGACGCCGCAGTCCAGCGGCTGCGCGAGCAGGTGCCCGACCCGCGGTGCCGCGGCGAACGCACCACCCTCATTGCGGCGCAGGTCGATGACCAGCGCACGGGCCGGCCTGGCCGCGATCTGCTGGCAGGCGGCGCCGATCGCGGCTTCGGTGTCCCGGCCCATCAGCGTTGCACGGCCAGCAGGGCCTCGTCACCGTGCCAGTCGAGCTGAACGGCCTCGGGGCCGGCGATCATGTGGTCCAGCCGCGCGGCCATCGCTGCGGCCGGGCCCTGCGTGGCCTGCAGGCTCACATGCGAACTGGGGCCAGCGCGCCATGCCGCGTTGAAGGCCTTCACGAACTGGCGGCGCTGCGGTCGCTCATCGGCCAGGGCCTGCCGCTCGGCGCGCATCGCTGCATGGGCCGGGCTGTCCAGAAGCCCGGGGTCGAAAAGCTCGCGGCGCAGCACGGCTTCGACTTCGGCCAGCGGCAGGGTCCAGGGCGCGGCAGCGTCCGGGGCCGCCGCGGCCGGGGCGCCGTGGCGGGCCGGCTCGCCCCGCACAGTCCCGGCCATCGCGACGACGAGAATGGGAAGAAGCAAGGCGTGGAGCCGGAACGTCATGGCGGCGCGAGGGATGGACGACTCGAAGCCGATGCTGACCGGGGTCTGCCTGCGCCGCGCGACAGTGGGACCAAATGCCGGCATGCTGACGCGGGGGCGTCGGTCGGCCCCAGGGTCAACCCCTACAGTCGACCCCATGCCGGAGCCCCGCATCCGCCCCTCGGCCGCCTGGCTGCGCCAGGACTTGGCCGTGGTCCTCCTGTTCTGGACCCTGGTCACCCTGGGGCTGGCGCTGAGCAGCCACCTGGACTCGCGGCGCAGCGGTAGCGCCATCACGCTGGCGAGCGCGCTGGCGCAGATGGCGCCGCTGATGCTGCCGCAGGTCAGCTTCAGCCTGGCGGTGGCGGGGCTGCTGCACCGGCGGCGGCACTGGCTGAACCGGCCGCTGCCGCTGCTGGGGTGGGCGGCGGCAGCGATCCCGATCTACCTGCTGGCGGCCACGCCTGCCGTGGTGGCCTTGGGCGTGTGGACGCGTGGCCAGCCCTGGTCGGCCTACCCGAAGGCCATGGCCGACTGGACCGCGGTCAACGTCTGGATCGACGCGATGACCGCCAGCGCCGGCCTGGCGCTGCAGATCGGCTGGGCCCTGTGGCGCCATGCGCAGGCGCAGCGGGAGGCGGCCCTGCGCGCCAATGCCGAGAACCTCGGCCTGCGACTGGCCTTGCTGCAGGGTCAGCTGGAGCCGCACTTCCTCTTCAACACCCTCAACAGCATCGCCGCCCTGGTCCGCGGCGCCGACCGGGCGGTGGCCTTGCAGGCCCTGAGCCGGCTGTCGGACCTGCTGCGCTACGCCCTGCGCGCCAGCCAGCAGCGCTGGATGAGCGTGGCCGACGAGTTGCGCTTCGTCGACGACTACGTGACGCTGCAGCGCCTGCGCTTCGGGGACTCGCTGCAGTGGCGGACCGAGGTCGACGCCACCGACTGGACGCTCTGGGCCTGCCCGCCCTTGCTGCTGCAGCCGCTGGTGGAGAACGCCATCCGCCATGGCCTGGAGAGCGGCCAGTCCGGCGTGCTGCACCTGCGGCTGCACAGGCGGGAGGGGCACATGCAGCTGGCGATCGACAACCCGCGCAGCACCGACACCGCGTTGATGCCGGGCCACGGGATCGGCCTGGCCAAGACCCGCGAGCGGCTGCAGGTGCTGTACGGTGAGCGTGCGCAGCTGCAGACCGAGAAGGGCGCGACGCGGTTCATGTTGCGCCTGAGCCTGCCCCTGGAGGCGCTGGATGCCGCGCTGGAAGCTGCTGATCGTTGACGACGAGGCGCTGGCGCGCAGCAACCTGCAGCTGGCGCTCGCCGAGCACCCGGCCTGGGAACTCTGCGGCCTGGCCGCCAGCGCTGCCGAGGCCCGCGTGGCGATGGCGTCGCGGCCGGCCGACCTGGTGCTGCTGGACATCCAGATGCCGCGCCAGAACGGCCTGGCGTATGCCGCCGAACTGGCCAGGCTGCCCGAGCCGCCGCTGGTGGTGTTCGTGACCGCGCACGACGAACACGCGCTGGCCGCCTTCGAGGTGCATGCGCTGGACTACCTGCTCAAGCCCTGGAGCGACACCCGCCTGGCGCAGGCCCTGCAGCGCGCGGCACAGCTGCTCGAGCGCCAGCAGCGCAGCGGCTATGCGCAGGCCATGCAGGCCATGTTCCGCGAGCAGGCTGCGCAGGCGCGCGGCGAACAGCCTCCTGCATTGGCGCAGGTCGTCGTGCGCTCGGTGGGCAGCCTGGAGCGTGTCGCGGTGGCCGGCATCCGGTGGCTGGCCTCGGCCGGCAACTACGTCGAGCTGCACCTGCAGGACCGCTGCCTGCTTCACCGTGCCACCTTGAGTGCGCTCGAGCAGCGCCTGCCGCCTGGGGAGTTCGTGCGCGTGCACCGGACGGCCCTGGTGCGGCCACGCGAGGTGGCTGCGCTGGAGGTGGTCGGCGACGGCGTCTACAACGTCCGGCTGCATGACGGGCGCGTGCTGCCGGTCAGTGAACGGCATGTGGCTGCCGTGCGCGCACTGTTCGACTGAGGGCGTCTGAGGGCGACTGCGGACGACGGCGGGCGACAGCGGGCGGCGGCGGGCGACTGATGTTGGCTGACGGCCGCTGACGGCCGCTGACGGTGGAGCGCGGCGGGTCACGGCGGATGCCGCACCATGCCCTTTCGCCCACCGCGTCAGCGGTCGCGCCAGCTCAGAACCTCGCCGTCATGCCCAGGCTGAAGCTGCGTCCGGCCGCGCCGGCGTAGTCCAGCGGGTTGTAGGACACGGCGCCATAGGTCACCGGGTCCAGCGGCGCCACGCGGTCGAACAGGTTGGTCACCGCGCCGAACAGCTCGAGGCCTGGCCTCATCTTCCAGCGCCAGGTCAGGTCGACGCTGGTGAACGACGCGATGCGGCAGCCCTTGGGGGCGTCGCTGCCGTCGGCGAAGTGCACGGCGCAGCTCGGGTCGTCACGCTCGGTGCGCGCCGAGAGGGCGGCCCGGTGGTTGGCCAGCGCGGCCACCCGCCAGTCGCCGCGCTCCCAGGTCAGGCCGAGGTTGAGGCGGTCGGCCGGCGTGCCGTTGCAGTTGGTCGTGTCGCAATTGCCGTGCGTGCCCGCGAAGTTGTAGACCGTGCCGTCGGCGTCCACCCGTCGCCAGCTCAACAGGTGCGTCCACTTCAGGTCCGCCGCCAGCCGGCCGGCGCTGCCCAGCGACACACTGTGCCGCAGGTCGAGGTCCACGCCGCGCACGGTGCTGCGTGCCGAGTTGATGTAGCGCGCCAGCACCGCGGTGATCGCCCCCGGGTCGCCTGCAATGCCGGTGGCCGTGCTCGGGTCGCGGGCGACCTTGCCCGCGGCGATGGCGGCACTGGTGGTCTCCTGGTTGATCTCGTTGCGGCGTTCGATCTGCCACGCGTCCAGCGCCAGCAGCGTGCCCGGCAGCGGTTCGAACACCAGGCCCGCGGTCTGCGACTTCGACGTCTCCGGGACCAGGTCCGGGTTGGGGGAGGTGATCACCGCGACGCTGAAGGCCGAACAGGCGCTTTGCACACCCAGGCTGCAGCGCAGCGGATCCACCGCCGAGGAGAAGGCGGCCAGGCCGCCCTTGCCGTTCTCGGCGGCGCTGGGCGCACGGAAGCCTTCGGACAGGCTGCCGCGCAGCGCGAGCTGGCGGCTGGGGGAGTACTTCACGCCCAGCTTGGGCGTGGTCGAGTTGCCGACGTCCGAGTAGTGGTCGGCGCGCAGCGCCGCCGACAGCTCGACCTGGCGCGTCAGCGGCGCCAGCACCTCGGCATAGGCGGCCTGCAGCGTGCGTGCGCCGGCATAGGCCGAGTAGCCGAGGCCGATGATGTTGCCGCGCTCGGTGCCGGTGGTCGGGTCCAGGCGGATCGACTCGCGGCGCACCTCCAGGCCCAGCGCCAGGCCCAGCATGCCACCCGGCAGCGGCATCAGGTCCCGGGCCAGCTTCAGGTCGACCTGGGTCACGCGCGCCAGCGAGTCGTCGAAGATCGTCGGCGAGAGTGCGGCGTACAGGGCTTCGGAGTTCAGGCCGGCGTTTTCAGCCAGGCGCCACAGCGTGCCGGCCGGCAGCGCCGCGTAGGCCGCGCTGCCGGAACGCGCCGCCGCGACGTTGGCCGCGCTCGGGTTGAGCAGCGCGAAAGCGACGTCGCGCTGCAGGTAGCCGCGGCGCGTCTTGCCAGCCTCGGTCTGGCTGGCCAGCAAGGCGGTGTCCACATCCCAGCCGGCCGCGCTGCCCTTGGCCCCGAGCACGAAGCGGCCGAAGGTCGACTCGGTGGTGCTGACGCGCGGGCCGACATCGGCGGCCAGGTAGCGCAGGCGCGCGGCGCTGCCGAAGAACGGGTTGTCGGGGTGGGCGGCGCCCAGGGCCACCGCTGCGTTGCTCACCGGGCCGCCAGGGTAGCCCACGCTGCTGCTCACCGCGCTGGGCGTGGAGCTCGCGCGCGAGCGGCTCTTGTACAGGTTGGCCTCGGAGTACCCCTGCCACTCCCCGCCCAGCCTGACGCTGCCACGGACGAAGAGGTTGAGCGTGTCCTGCGAAGGCTGGACCTGGCCGTAGGCCTGGGCGGCGTCGATCAGGCAACCCTGCGCGCCGTTGTGGCCCGGGTCGCCCTGCGGGTGGTCGGTCCTTCCGGCGCAGGCCGCCGCCGGAAAGCGGCGGGCGAAGTCGCCGCCGGCCGCCTCGCCACGGCTCCAGTATTCGAAGGTCGCCGGGTTGCGCACGTTGCCCACGATGCTGCTGGCGGCCAGGTTGGCGTCGAGGATCGCCCCCGACCCTCCGAGGCCGCTCTGCGCATCGAAGCCCAGGTCCCGCAGGTCGCTGCGGCCGATGTGCGCGCGCCCGGCGCGGTCGCGGTTCCAGATCGCGTCGCGGCGGGTGACCTCGACGTTGGCCAGCAGGTTGTAGCCATCCTGCTCCAGCACGCCGCGGCCATGTGTCAGCGCCAGCCGCGCGTTCCGCCCGTCGCCCTCCTGGGTCGCGCCGGCCGTGGCCTTCAGGGTGGTGCCGGTGAAGCTGCGGCGCAGGATCACGTTGACGACCCCCGCGATGGCGTCCGAGCCGTAGATGGCCGAGGCGCCATCCTTGAGGATCTCGACCCGCTCGACCGCCTCCAGCGGCAGCGTATTGAGGTCGGCGAAGATCTTCTGCCCGTCGTCGGCCAGACCGAAGGGCGCGATGCGGCGGCCGTTGATCAGCACCAGGGTCGAGGCGGCCCCCAGGCCGCGCAGCGAAATGCCGGAGGCCCCTGCGGCGAAGCCGTTGCCGAAGCTCATCGGCACCGAACCCTGGTTGTCCACCGCCAGCGTCTGCAGCAGTTCGGCCACACTGCCCTTGCCGGACTTCTCGATGTCCTCGCGGGTCACGGTCTGCACCGGCGAAGCCGTCTCGGCGGCCAGGCGGCGCAGGTTGGAGCCGGTGATCTCGATGCGCTGCTCGGGCACCGACTGTGCGGCGGCCTGGTCGATCGAAAGCCACGCGGCAAGGGCAGCCAGCGCGATGGGCGTGCGGCGAAACATGAAGCCTTCTCCTTCTCTTGGGGGGTCAGGCCAGTCTCGATGCGCGGCACGCGTGAAGGCACCGGCAAGGGTTCAGCGGCAGTCCCCGGGTGACGAAGCCGCCGGCAGCGGTGGCGCAGCGTGACGAACACCGGCGCCTGCGGGACGAGCCCGGCCGCGGCTTCGCCAGGATCGGCCGCGAACCGGCCCGCGTGTGCCGCCCGGGCCCCCGGCGCGCGCCGGCCCGCTGCTGCGCTGTTGCTGCCGTTCAGTTCCGCCGGTCGCACGGCCGCGGGGCATCAGCCCAGCGCCGCATCCACCCAGGCGCGCCAGGGACCCCAGTCGCCGATCCACACGGCCACGCCCTGCATGAGCAGGGCCGCCGCCAGATAGGCCGGCAGCACACCCCGCCCGGGCGTGCCCGGCGCAAGGCGCCGCCGCTCGGCGACCACAAGCAGTGCCGGGAGGGCCAGCGAGACGATCACCGAACCCCATTGCTGGAGCCAGTCGGCGGCCGGGAGGCCGTGCACGAAGACGCGCGCGAAGATCGGGTCCAGCAGGCTCAGCCCGCTGGCCACCATCCAGCGGCCGTGCAGCGGCGGCTGCTGCCGGTGCGCCAGCGCCAGCCCGACACAGCCGCCGAAGAGCAGGGTGCCGGACAGCTGGACGAACAGCAGCGCATAACGGAACGGCTCGATCGCGGCACCGGCGGGTGGCCGGGTGCGGGCCAGGACCAGCGCCAGCATGCCGAGCACGACCACCGGCGCCAGCGCCCAGGCCAGGCGGCCGAGCCGGCGGTGGGCGCGGCGGCGCCCGAGCGCCAGCAGCGCCGGCTGCAAGGCCAGCAGCACGCACCAGGCCAGCATGGTGGCGGCATGCAGGTGCGTGAGGGCCGGGACCGCCGACCAGGCGCGGCCCCAGTGCGGCTGCCAGAACGCCAGCACCGAGAGCACCGGCAGCAAGGCCAGGCCGACAGCCGCGGCGGCGGCGGGCAGCGCGCCGGTCGGCGCGCTCGAAGGGTGTGGGGACATGCCCCCCGTACGCCGTCGGGGCCGGCGCGGATGCGGGGCCGCCGCGGACGGGGGCGTGCGCGGCAGCGGGCCCGTGCCCGCCTGCCCTCAGGTGGCCAGCTTGCGCCCCAGCCGGGCCTCGATTCGTTCGGTCTTGGCCTTGATGCGCCCGCCGGGGCCGGCGCGGTAGTCCATCTTCAGGTTCATGCTGATGCGGCTGCAGTCGGCTTGCAGCGCCTTGAAGCAGGCACCGACCACGCCCATCACCTGGTCCCAGTCACCTTCCAGGATGGTGCCCATGGGCGTGAGCTGGTAGGGCACGCCTGAGCGGTCGATCAGGTCGATGATGCGGGCCACCCATTCACTCACGCTCTCGCCCTTGCCGCCGGGGGCCATCGCGAACTCGAGCATCACCATCGTCGACTCCTTGCATTGCAGAGGGTATGAGGCGCGCGAACCATTGCGCCCGCGCCCCGGGACGATAAGGCCGGCCGCGGGCCTGTGCGAGGTCGACGGTGCCGGCGGCGCGGCTCTCGGGCAGCGGGCGCCAGGGCGGCGGCAGGCCACGATCAGGGGGCGTGCGCTTGGCCTTGCCCTGCCGCAGGGATAGCATGGGGACCTGATTCACACGGGGAGGCCTCATGGTTCGCTGGTTCGAGATGCTTCGTCACCTGGCCCGCCGCGCAGGCCTGCTGGGCGCTTGCCTGTTCGCGCTGCCGCCGGGCGTGGGCGCCACCGACGGCGGCTGGCAGACGATTGCCGACCCGCCGCCGATCGCCGTGGGTGCCGACGGCCGGCCACATGCGGCGTCGTGCAGCGGCTACCCCGGCACCGACCCGGGCTTCCGCTTCTGGGTGCGCCAGGGCGACCCGACGAAGCTCGCGGTGGTCTTCGACGGCGGTGGCGCCTGCTGGGACGACCTGACCTGCAGCAACCCCTTCGGCGGCGACGGTGTGCTGACCTTCTACAGCCCCGACATTCCGCCCGGCTCCGAACCGACGCGCTACGGCGGCCTGCTGGACTTCGCGAACCCGGCCAACCCGGTGCGCGACTGGACCGTGGTTGCCATCCCCTACTGCACGGCCGACGTGCACCTGGGCTCCACCGACCGCGGCTACACGATGAAGGGCCACCCGGGCCTGCCGCGGCAGTTCACGCTGCACCACCGCGGCTACGACAACTTCATGGTCGTGCTGGACTGGATCACACGGCATGTGCCGCAAGGCGTGTCCGACCTGCTGGTCACCGGCGCCAGCGCCGGCGGCTACGGCGCCGCCGGCAACTTTCCCTGGCTGGCGCAGGCCTACCCGCAGGCCCGGCTGTCGGTGCTGGCCGACGCCAGCCAGGGCGTGTCGACGGCGGGCTTCGACGCCGGGACGCCCGGCCGCGGGTCGTGGAACCCGCAGCTCGCGCCCTGGGCCTTCGGCGCCAACCCGATGGCCGTCCGTTCGTACGAGATGATCCGGCAGGGGGCCAGCGCCTACCCGGCGGGGCGCTTCGCGCAGTACACGACGACGATGGACAGCGTGCAGATCTCGTTCTACACCGTGATGCGCCTCCTGCACGGCCCGAGCGACGACCCCAGCTGCCCCGGCCCGCTGAAGGACTGGAACCACCAGATGCTCGGCCACCTGGCCAGTGACCGTGCCCTGCTGCCCAACTTCCGCAGCTATGTGGCACCCGGCACCAGCCACACCATCATCGGCGACAACGCGTTCTATGCGCCCATGGGCAGCAAGCCCGCCGTGGCGAGCTGGCTGGGCGCCATGCTCGACCCGACCGGTTCGCTGGACTGGAGTTCGGTCGCCTGCCCGGGGTGCCTGCGCGCACCGCGCTGCCCGTAGTCGCCCCTGGCCGGCGCCTGCCGGCGCTGACCGGGTCAGGCCGCCACGCTCAGGGTGTGCGCAGCGAAGGCACCACCACGACCTTGCCGGTGGCCTTGCGCTGCAGCAGCGCGTTCATCGCCTGCGAAACCTCGTGCAGGCCGTAGCGGGCCGAGACATGGGGCCGCAGCTTGCCTTCGGCCATCCAGCCCAGCATCTGCCGCATCGCGGCCTGGTTGGCCTTGGGTTCGCGCTTGACGAACTCGCCCCAGAACACGCCCACCAGGCTGGCGCCCTTGAGCAGCGGCAGGTTCAGCGGCAGCCTGGGGATCTCGCCATCGGCAAAGCCGATCACCAGGTAGCGGCCCCGCCAGGCGATGCTGCGGAAGGCCGGCTCGGCGTAAGCCCCGCCGACCGGGTCGTAGACCACGTCGGGGCCCTTGCCCGAGGTCGCCGACTTCACCGCCTCGCGCAGGTCCTGGGTGCTGTAGTTGATCAGCACGTCGGCGCCATGGGCCTTGCACACGGCGAGCTTGTCGTCGCTCGACGCCGCGGCGATCACCGTGGCACCGACCGCCTTGCCGATCTCCACCGCCGACAGCCCGACGCCACCGGCCGCGCCCAGCACCAGCAGGGTCTCGCCGGGCTGCAGCGCAGCGCGGTCGACCACGGCGTGGTGCGAGGTGCCGTAGACCAGCGTGAACGAGGCGGCCACTTCGTCGGCGATGCCCGGCGGGATGGGCAGCACCATCTGCGCCGGCGCGATCATCTCCTCGGCGAAGGCGCCCATGGCCCCGAAGGCGATCACGCGGTCACCGGGCTTGACATGGCCCACGCCTTCGCCCACCGCCTTGACGACGCCGGCGGCCTCGTTGCCGGGCGTGAAGGGCAGGGCGGGCTGGAACTGGTACTTCTTCTGGATGATCAGCACGTCGGGGAAGTTCACCGCCGCGGCGCCGACCGTGACCAGCACCTCGCCAGCCTTGGGCAGCGGCGAAGCGATGTCCTCGACCACCAGGTTTTCGGGGGGACCCCAGTCCTTGCACAGCACGGCTCGCATGGTTCGAATGTCCTTGGTTGTGTTCAGGGATGAGACCGCTGCCGCTTGCGGAGCCGGCAGGGCTCAGGCGGGCGCATTGTCGGCCCGCCGGCGCAGGCTTGCGCCGGCGCGGGCGGCCGGGCCCTGTCGCCGGCGTGCCCGGCCGCTTGTTCAGCCGCGGTCGCGACGGCGCGCAGGCGCCATGTCCAGCAGCCGCGGTCGGGCCGCTTCGCCGTGCATGTAGCCGGTGCCCTCGAACACGCCGATGCGCTGCAGGCTGCGCACCATCACCTTGCCGCTGTCGGGGTAGGTGCAGACCTCGTGGCCGTCGTTCACACCCGCGCCCAGGTAGACCAGGTCCTCGTCGAAGGGGTTGGCGATCTGATGCGCGACGCCGCTGCCGGCCGGGCACGAGATGCAGTCACCGGGGCCGATCTCGACCACCTCGTCACCATGCCGGAACAGCCCGCGGCCGGAGAGCACGTAGAACACCTCGTCCTCGCGCGCATGGGCATGGAAGGGGCAGCCCGAGCGGCCGGGCGGCACGCGCGAGAGGTTCATGCCCAGGCGTGGCCGCTGCCGCTTCTCCTTCGCGCCCAGGGCGTCCAGCGCCGGCGTCAGCGCCTTGCAGCCGCCGCCCCAGTGGTCGCCATCGACCTCGAAGACTTCGGCCACATCGGCCTGGTTGACGACCAGGGGCGGCGTTGCGGTTGGCGCGTCGCTTGGCGTGTCCATGGGCCATTGTGCCGCCGGCCGGCGCACCCGGGCCGCAGGCGCGCGGCTTGCATCATGAAGCCGCGGAGAAGCCGAACCGGAGCGGTTCGGTCCTTGCGCGAATCGGTGGCCGCCCGGCCGCGGCTCGGCGGCTCGGCGGCGTGGCTGCGAGTGCTATCGTCTGATGCTAGCATTCGCCAGTGAAGTCCAAGCACCAAAGGACGCTGGCTGCGATCTTCGCGCGACCCACATCCCCGTCGATCGTCTTCGCGGACATCGAGTCCCTGATCAAGGCGCTTGGCGGCAGCGTTCACGAGCGCGAAGGATCCCGGGTCAAGCTGATTCTCGGCGGGCAGGAGTGGCGCTGCCATCGGCCGCATCCGGGCAAGGAAGCGAAGCGCTACCAGGTCGACGAGGCCAGAGAACTGCTGGAGCGAGCAGGAGTCAGACCGTGAATACCATGAACTTTCGAGGCTATACCGCACGAGTCGAGTACGACGATCGAGACGACATCTTTGTCGGCCGAGTACTCGGCCTGCGAAGCATCATCAGTTTCCACGGCAGGACGGTCGCAGAACTTCGTCGCGAGTTCGCCTCAGCGATGATGGACTACCTGGCCGACTGTGAGGAACAGGGTGTATCGCCAGAGAAGCCAGCATCCGGCAAGTTGCTCATTCGCGTTCCGCCTGAGGTGCACAGTCGTGCGCTTGTCAAGGCTCAAGCCATGGGGAAGAGCCTGAATCAATGGGCCACAGAGGCGCTGGAGCGGGCGGTGCAAGCCGATGGTTGACCCCTTGCGGGGGGGGCCGCCGCGTCAAGCACTTCGCCATGGCTCACGCCTTCGCCCACCGCCTTCAGGGCGCCAGCGGCCTGGTCGCCGGGCGTGAAGGGCGGGGCCGGCTGGACCTGGCACTTGTTCTCGATGATCAGCGTGTCAGGGAAGTTCACCGCCGCGGCGCGCGGTGACCAGCGTTTCGCCGGGTTTTGGTCGCGGCGAGCGGAAGTCCTCGACCGCCAGGGTCTCCCGCGTGCCCCGTTTCGCGTTCGGCACCCACGTCACGTATCGTCCGACTGACCCCGTGGTCATTCGCATGACGGTGTCGACCCCCTCGCAGTCCACGGTGCGTTCGCCGTGGCTTTCGATTCCCCTGTCCAGGTCAACCTGGCTCCAGAGGCAGGGCCATGGCACCGGGCCGCCGCCACCGGGTTGACGGCGAAGCCGGTGTACGACGATCCTCTCGGGTCAAGGCTGCGGGCCTTGCCAGGTCCAGGCACGGTGCGACAGGTAGGTCAGCACCGGCAGCAGCACAAGGGTCAGAAGCACGCCCACCAGGTAGTGCCAGCGCAAGGTGCTGGCCAGAGCGCTGCAGGCCAGCGTGGTCGCCAGGCCAGCCCCTGAGACCAGCATGAATCGCAGGTAGCGGCCCGCAGTGGGTGCCTTGCGGAATGCCCATCGGCTGTTGGCGAAGAACGAGGACGTGCTGGCCGTGGCGAAGCCGGCCCCGTTGGCGAGCAGTGGCCCGCACCCCAGGCCCTCGACCATCCCGACGACGACACCCAGGTGGATCAGCGTGTGGAGCACGCCCACGAGCGCCCAGGCCAGGAAGCGCCCGCCTTCCCTGCGCAGGCAAGGACGGGCCATCCTCGGCAGGCGCGGGGCCGTACGCTCGGCGCACGATGTACACGGGGCGCTGCTTGGCCTCGGAGTAGGTCCTGCCGACATGCTCGCCGAGCATGCGGATGCAGACCAGCTGGATGCCGCCGAGCAGCAGCACCGCCGACATCAGCGAGGCATAGCCGGGCAGATCGACTCCCAGGAAGAGCGTGCGCGCAATGACCCAGGCCCCATGCGCCAGGGCAAGCAGCGCGACCACCAGGCCGAGCCAGCTCGCCAGGCGCAGCGGCGCAGTGCTGAAGCTGGTGAGGCCTTCAAGGGCCAACGACCAACGGGCCCGTCTCGAGAAGGTCGAGCGCCCGCCGGCGCGCGGCTCGACGTCGAAGTCGACGAAGGTGTGCTTGAAGCCGACCCAGGCGTACAAGCCTTTCATGAAGCGGCGCCGCTCGGGCAGTTGCTTCAACGCGTCGACCACGCAGAGATCCATCAACCGGAGGTCGTCTGCGTGGTCGGGGATGGCCTGCTCGGAAACCCAGTTGTGCAGCGAATATAACCACTGAGCAAGCGAGCGCTCGGACACTGACGAGTTTCGGTCCCTTCGTCGGGCGAGCACGACATCGTGCCCAGCCAACCAGGCGTCCAGAAGCGCTGGAATCAACTCGGGTGGATGTTGATGATCGGCGTCGATGGGAATCACCCCTTCGCCGCTTGCACGGTCAAAGCCGGCCGTCAGGGCCGCTTCCTTATCAAAAATTGCGCGACAACTCGAGCACGACGACGTTTTCACGAGACTCAACGAAGTCGCGCAAGAACTCTCCTAATCTCTCAAGACTCAACTCACCAACCAACGGTTCTTGAGAGATTCCGTGCACATCGCTTTCCCGAACCGCTAGCATTCATGGGGGTTCTGGGGGTTCTGGGGAGGATTGCAGGGTCGACTCAATAGCCCGCCACCGCCCCGTCGCTGCGCGGGTCGGCGGCGCCCAGCAGCAGGCCGTCGGGCTGGCGGACGATGGCGCCGGCGTGGCCCATGGTGTCGCTGAACTCGTCGAGCAGTTCGACGTCGTGCCCGCGGCGGCGCAGGCCGTCGAGCGCGGCGGGGTCGAAGCGGCGTTCGAACTTCAGCGTCGTCGACTCCTGGCCCCAGGTCTTGCCGAGCAGCCAGCGCGGGGCGGTCACGGCCTGCTGCAGGCTCTGCCCGTACAGCGCGTAGCGGCTGAAGACCGCGCTCTGGGTCTGCGGCTGGCCGTCGCCGCCCATGTTGCCGTAGACCATGTGGCGGCCGTCGGCGAAGCGCGCATGGGCCGGGTTCAGGGTGTGGAAGGGCTGCTTGCGTGGCGCCAGTGCGAGGTGCGAGCGGGCGTCGAGCTGGAAGCTCGAGCCGCGGTTCTGCCACACGATGCCGGTGTCGGACAGCACCACGCCGGAGCCGAATTCCCAGTACACGCTCTGGATGTAGCTGACCATGCGGCCGTGGTGGTCGGCGGTGCCCATCCAGATGGTGTCGCCGTGGATCGCCGGCTCCGGCCAGGGCAGGGCGCGCTCCATGTCGACCGCGTCGGCGCATTGCCCGATGAAGTCCTCGCCCAGGAACCGCGCCGGCGACGCGCCACGTGCGGCCATGGTGTCGGGGTCGGCGATGTGGCGGTTGCGCACCCTGAAGGCCTGCTTGGTGGCCTCGACCATGGCGTGCAGGTAGGGCAGGCTGTCGACCTCGGTGATCGCGTGCCGCTGGCGCAGGCGGTCGAAGATGGCCAGGATCATCAACGAGGCCAGCCCCTGCGTGGGCGGTGTCATGTTGTACAGCGTGGCGCCACCCTGCAGCGCGACCTGCAAGGGCGCCACCGTGCGCGCCCGGTGGGCCTGCAGGTCGGCCAGGGCCAGCGGCCCGCCCAGCCTTGCATGTTCGTCGGCGATCGCCGCGGCCAGCTCGCCGCGGTAGAAGTCGTCCAGCCCCTGGCGGGCCAGGGTCTGCAGCGACAGTGCCAGCGCAGGGTAGCGGCGCAGCGTGTCGGCGCGCGGCACCGCAGCGTCGCCAGCCTTGCCGGCGGCAGCGCCCACGCCGGGTTCGAGGAACTGCCCGGCAAAGCCCGGCAGCCCCCCGAGCTCGGGCAGGAAGCGGGTCGTGAAGTCGACCTGGCTGCGCGTCACCGGCGCGCCGTCGCGCGCGTAGCGGATCGCGTCTTCGAGCAGGCGCGACAGGGGCAGCCGCCCGCCCAGGCGCTGGCTGTGCTGCAGCGCCTCCTGCCAGCCCGAGACCGCACCGGCCACCGTCAGCGCGGCCAGCGGGCCGCGGCCCGGAATGGCGCGCGTGCAGCCGCGCCCGGCGTAGAAATCCAGCGTCGCGGCGGCCGCTGCGCGCCCGCAGGCGTCGATGGCCAGCGGTGGCCGGCCCGGCTCGGAGATCAACCAGAAGCCGTCGCCGCCGATCGAGTTCATGTGCGGGTAGACGACGGCGATGGTCGCCGCTGCGGCCACCATGGCCTCGATCGCGTTGCCACCTTCGCGCAGCACCGCGGCGGCGCTGGCCGACGCCAGGTGGTGCGGTGCGGTGGCCATGCCGCAGGGAGCCGAGAGGGTCTGGCGCATGGAATTCCGGCCTCTGTGTCGGTCAGTCGTTCAGTCGTTCAGTCGTTCAGTCGTCCAGCAAGCGCGCGGCCAGGGCCTGGACGGCCTGCACGTAGCAGTCCATGGGCACGCGCACGACGCCGGCGCCGATCTGCCCTATGCCTGCCTCGCGGTGGGCGATGCCGGTGGTCAGCACCGGGCGGATGCCGGTGTCGACCACCGCCAGCGCGTCGATGCCGCAGGGCGCGCCGGCGAAGTCCAGCGCCGGCAGGCTGAGCGCCGGATTGCGCGTCACGCTGATGGCGAGCATCTCCTGGCTGTAGCGCACGGCGTCGGCCACCGTGCCGCCGGCCAGCAGCGTCAGTGCCGGCGAGGCGGCGAACGAGCAGCCACCAAAGCCGGCGGTCTCGGTGATGGCGCTGTCGCCGAGGTCGGGGCAGGCGTCATGCTCGCAGAAGCCCGGAAAGTACAGGCCGCGCGGCCGGTCCGAGGGGGCCGAGAACCAGGCCTTGCCGAGGCCGGCGATGCGCAGCCCCGTCTGCGTGCCGTTGCGCGCCGTCGCCGTCACCACCGAGCTGAACTCGACGCCATGCGCGGCGTCCATGATGGCCTTGCAGGAGACCATGGAGAAGTTGAGGAAGAACTGCGAGGTGCGGGCGATGAACTCCAGCGCCTGCCTCAGGTGAGCCTGCGGCAGCGCCTGCGCGCCTTCCTGCACGGCGGCCAGCGCGACCGACAGCGCCATGAACAGCAGCGCGGTCGACGCCGCGTTGCGGCTGTGTACCTCGTCGCCCATCAGCAGGGCCTGCGACTGCAGCGACTTGAGGTCGATGCCACCGGCGCCCCCCGGGCGCTCCACCTCGTGCCGCACGGCGGCGCGCAGCACCGGTGCCAGCACGAGCTCGAACCATTTCAGGCGCTCGATGACCTCGGGGCTGTTGGCGCCGAAGCGCAGGCAGCGGCCTATGCCCTCGTTGAGGTTGGTCCAGGCCAGGCCGCCGCGGCTGGCCTCGCGCACCTGGATCAGCGGCATCGACGCGCTGATGATGCCCGTCATGGGCCCGACGGCGCCGAAGTCGTGGCACTGCGCGAACTCGACCTCGCCGCGCTCGAGCATGCGCCGCGCCTGCTCGGGCGAGCGGGCCCAGCCTTCGTAGAGCGCGGCGCCGATCATCGCGCCATGCATGGGCCCGCACATCTCGGCCCAGGCCACCGGCGGGCCGGCGTGCAGCAGCAGCCGCGTGGACTTCATCTCGGGCCAGACCGCGTCGGCGCGCGGCACGATGTCCTCCCAGACCGGCCGCGCGTCGATGATGCGCTGCGCCGCCTCCCGGTTGGCCAGCGCCACGCGCTCGTCGGCCAGCAGCCGCGCCAGCGCCCAGGCCAGTGCCGGGTCGGCATTGCCGGGCGGCCGCCAGTCGAGCTGCTCGACCTGGCCGCCATGGCTGGCGATGCTGTCGTTGAAGCCGGCCAGGCCGACGCTGAGCACCCTGGGCGGGCCCTGCAGCAGGGCAGCGGAGAGGTCCGCGAGCGGGGCAGTAGGGGTCATGGGGATGTCAAGCGGGCGTCATGGGGTGAGGGGGAGGCGGCGGGCGCGGCGACTGCAAGGCAGGTCCCAGGCTCCCTCGCGCCAGGGGCCAGCGCCAGCAGCACACCGGCCAGCATGTCGGCGCCGGAGCTGGCGCCTATGCCCAGCAGCGCGGCCGTCGCGGTTTGCAGCCCTGCAGGCCGGTCGTGGTGCAGGGCGGCCAGCCACTCGTGCAGCGCCCGCCAGCTGCGGCCGGCCATCAGGTCCTGCAGCAAGGCCGCGCTGATCGGGTTGCTGGCCCGCAGTGCGGCGGCATGCAGCCGTGCCCGCATCGCCGGCAGGCCGGGCTGCCAGTGCGGGATCGGTGCATGGGCCAGCGCGAACAGCGCGCCGCCGACCAGGTCGTCGCCGCTGGGCGTGAGCCCGGGGCCGATGCCCAGCAGCCGCAGCGCCGCAGACTCGAAGGCCTGCAACTCGCCCCGCTGCAGGGCCGCGGCCAGCGCCTCGAAGCGGTCGCCCGCCAGGGACAGCGGAAACGGCAGCGCCCGGCCACCCAGCCAGGCCAGCAGGCCGCGTGGCGGGAGCGGGCCCTGTCCCTGGCGCAGGTCCCGCACCAGGGCTGCCGCCCGCGCCTGCAGCCGCGGCCGGGACAGGCGCACCGGCGGCGCCGACCAGGGCCGCTGCAGATGCCGCGGGTGCTCGGCGGCCAGTGCGGCGCCGGCCCACACGAGCCGGCCACCCTGCAACGCGTAGCCGCTGCGCTCGAAGCCCGGGACGGCTTGCAGGGGCGGCGACGGCGCCGCTGTCATGGCGCGGCCCCGCCGCGCGTGATGTGCGTGCCGGCGCGGCCGCACAGGGCGTCGTGGCACCGCTCCAGGGAAGTGATGACGACCTCGCCGTCGTGGTTGGCGTTGGGCAGTTCCTCGAGGTAGCTGATCGCGGCGTCGATCTTCGGGCCCATGCTGCCGGCCGGGAACTGGCCCTCGGCGGCGTGGCGCCGGGCGTCGGCCAGCGACAGCTGGTCCAGCCAGCGCTGCGTGGGGCGGTTGAAATCCAGGGCCACGCGCTCGACGCCGGTCAACATGACCAGCGCGTCGGCGTGCAGGTGGGCGGCCAGCATGGCGCTGGTCAGGTCCTTGTCGATCACCGCCGGCACGCCGTTCCAGTGGCCCTGGGCGTCGACCACCACCGGCACGCCGCCGCCGCCGCAGGCGATAGGCACCACGCCGGCGTCGAGCAGCGCGTCGACCGTCTTCAGGTCCAGGATCTTGCGCGGCCGCGGGCTGGCGACGATGCGCCGCCAGCCGCGGCCGGCGTCCTGGGCGAAGGTCCAGCCGGTGCGCGCCGCCATCTCCAGCGCCTCGGCTTCGGAAAAGAACCGCCCCACCGGCTTGGTCGGCCGCGCGAAGGCCGGGTCGGCGGCGTCGACCTCGACCTCGGTGACGATGCAGGAGACGACGACATCCAGCCCATGGTCGCGCAGCACGTTGGCAAAGCTCTGCTGCAGCATGTAGCCCATGCCGCCCTGCGAATGGGCGACGCAGACGTCCATGGGCATGGGCGGCAGTTCGGCCGCGGTGCGCGCCATGCGGTACAGGATGTTGCCGACCACCGGCCCGTTGCCATGGGTGAGCACGAGCTGCCAGCCGTCGGCAATGATGCGCACCAGGTGGGCACAGACCTGGCGCATCAGCGCCAGCTGCTCGGCCGCCGTGCCCTGGATGGTCGGCGGGTAGGCGGCGTTGCCGCCCAGCGCGACGACCACGCGGCGGCGCCGGCCGGTGGTGGGTTCCTGGGCGGTCGCGGACATGGGCCCTGGCAGCGCCGGCCTCAGCGCACCCACTCACGCGCCAGCCAGGCGGCGTTGGCGCTGTTGCCGGCCAGCACCATGCCGGCGTCGCGCAGCGCCGCCTCCTGGCGCGCCAGGCCCTGCGGGTCCTGGTCGGTGCCGCAGACGAAGCCGATCACGGCCAGCCGGCGCCCGCCGCGGCGCGCAATGGCCTGCGCCTCGCGCAGGGCCGGCGCCAGCTCGGCCGCCGGGTCGGCATGGGCGCCCCAGCCGATCACCACGTCCAGCAGCAGCACGCGCACCTCGGGGTCGGCGGCTTCCTGCAGCAGCCGCTCGATGCGCGCCGTGGCGTCGATCATCGGGTGCGGCCGGCCGACCGTGAAGGCGTCGTCGCCAAGGTCCAGCACGGTGTGCTGGCGGCTCGCCCGGCGCGCGTCGGGCAGCGCTCGCCCGTCGGCCAGGGGCACGTTGGACCACACCTCCAGACCCAGGCCGGACCACAGCGCCTGTGCCTCGGCGGCAAAGGTGCCGCCGGAGTACAGCGCGCGCAGCCAGCGCTGGCCGCGTGCGAAGCGTGGTCGGGCCGGCAGGGGGTAGCTGGCGGGCGGGCCACGGCGCGCACGAAGCCCGGCCAGGCGCACCGCCTGCGCCGCGCAATCGACCAAGGTGCCCACCTGCGCGAGCGGCGGCTGCCCGCCGCGGCGTCGCGGCGCCGCCGCAGGCTCTCCGATGAACAGCACCACGGCCGGCTTGCCCGCCGCCTCGAGCGCTGCCCGAACCCACCCGGCCACCTCGGGTGCCGGTGGCTTGGAGATGATCGCGATGACCCGCGTGCCGGGGTCACGCGCGAGCAGCGCGATGCCCTGGCGCATGCTGACCGCGCCGACCTCGGCCTGCAGGTCGCGCCCGCCGGTGCCGATGGCCTGGCTGACCCCGCCACCCAGGCGGTGGATCTGGCTGGTCACCTCCTGCAGCCCGGTGCCGGAGGCGGCGACCAGCCCGATGGAGCCGCGCCGCACGGCATTGGCAAAGCCCAGCGGCACGCCGCCGACGATGGCGGTGCCGCAGTCGGGCCCCATGACCAGTCGGCCGCGGCGCTGCGCCTCGCGCTTGAGGGCCACCTCCTGCGCCAGCGGCACGTTGTCGCTGAACAGGAAGACGTCCAGCCCGAACGCCAGCGCCTTCAAGGCCTCGGCGGCGGCATAGGGGCCGGGTACCGAGATCTGCGCCAGGCCTGCGCCGCCGGGCGCGCCCGCCACCGCGCCGGCCGCCTGCCGCAGCGCCCGCGCCGCCGGTCGGGCGTCGCCGGCGGCGCCACCTGCGGCTGACGGTGGACGCGATTCGCCCGACAGGCGCGCGCGCGCTTCGGCCAGCGCGGCGCGGCAGGCGTCTGCACCCCGGGCCTGCACGACCACCATGATGTCCGCCGGGCCGGCACCGGCCACCGAGTCGTCGAGCAGGCCGGCATCACGCAGGATGTCCTTGTTCGCGGCGCTGCCCATCTGCAAGGTGGCGTGCACCACGCCCGGCAGCGACTGCAGGCCCTGCGCGACGCGCATCAGCGCGACCGAGTCCTGGTAGAGGCCGGCGTGCACGTACGCGGCGGTGTGCAAGGTGGGGGTCATTCGTTCGTCGGTGGCGGCAAGGGCGGCATGCAGTCGAGCTATCCTACCCGCACGCCGCCCGCCCGATTTCTGCCCCACCAACGCCCGCGCGACCGCTGCCATGCTGCCTCCGCTGACGCCGCTGCCCGACCCGGCCAGTGCCTTCGACGAACTCGACCCGCCGCCGCGCCTGCTGATGGGGCCCGGGCCCATCAATGCCGACCCGCGCGTGCTGCGCGCCATGTCGTCGCAGCTGCTGGGCCAGTTCGACCCGCAGTTCCGCCGCCTGATGCGCGAGACCATGGCGCTGTACCGCGCCTTCTTCGAGACCCGCAACGACTGGACGCTGGTGCTCGACGGCACCGCCCGCGCGGCCATCGAGATGGTCATGCTGTCGGCGGTCGAGCCCGGGCAGAAGGTGCTGGTCTGCAGCTTCGGCCGCTTCGGGCAGTTGCTCAGCGAAATCGCCGAGCGCTGCGGCGCCCGGCTCGAGGTGCTGCAGGCGCCCTGGGGCACGGTGTTCGACCTGGCGCAGATCGAGGCCGCCCTGCGCCGGAGCTCGCCCCGCCTGGTCGCCATCTGCCAGGGCGACACCTCCACCACCATGCTGCAGCCGCTGGACGGCCTGGGTGCCCTGTGCCACCGCTACGGCGCGCTGCTGCAGGTGGACGCCACCGCCTCCTGCGGTGGCACGCCGCTGCCGGTCGACGCCTGGCAGGTCGACGCCGTCACCGCCGGCCTGCAGAAATGCCTGGCCGGTCCCTCGGGCGCGGCGCCGATCAGCCTTTCGGACGCCATCGCGCGCGACATCTACGCGCGGCGCCACATCGAGGCCGGTCTGCAGCCGGCCGGCTATGCGCCGGGCAAGGGCGTGCGCATCGCCTCCAACTACATGGACCTGGCGATGGTCATGGACTACTGGAGCGACGCCGGCCTGAACCACCACACCGAAGCGACGACCATGCTGTACGGTGCACGCGAGTGCGCCCGCATCTTTGTCAAGGAGGGGTTGCCGCGGGCCTATGCGCGCCATGCGCTGACCTCGCGCGCGGTGGTGGCCGGCGTGCAGGCGATGAAGCTCCAGGTCTACGGCGACCTCGCCCACAAGATGCCCAACGTCACCGGTGTCTGCGTGCCGCAGGGTGTGTCCGCCGACAAGGTGCGCGCGGCACTGTTGTCGGACTTTGCCATCGAGATCGGCACCAGCTTCGGCCCCCTGCACGGCAAGGTCTGGCGCATCGGAGCCATGGGCTACAACGCGCGCCTGGACTGCGTGCTGCAGACACTGTCCGCCCTGGAGACCGTGCTCGCCGCCGAAGGCCACCGCTTCACGCGCGGTGCCGGCGTCGACGCCGCCCGGCAGGCCTGGAGGGAAGCGCAGGCGGTGGCCTGAACCTGCCCGCGCACATGGCAGCCCGCTGGACATGCCGGCGCGCCGCCGCCCGCCGGACGAGCCGCGCCCGGCGGGCCCGGGCGGCCGTCGACCTGCCTGGCGGGCGGGGGGAGGGCGGGCTCCGTCCGATTGTGGAGGTGCCCGCCTCGGCCAGCGCCAGGCCGGCTCCACAATGGCCCGAGGGGCCAGGCGTGGGGAGAAGACATGGACAAGGCGGCACAAGCCGGCGAGCTTTCGGTCGAGTTCTCGGCCAGCGGCAGCGAGTACTTCCGCATCTGGATCGTCAACCTGCTGCTGGTCGTGCTGACGCTGGGCTTGTACCTGCCTTTCGCCAAGGCCCGCCGGCTGCGCTACTTCTACGCCAACACGCAGGTCGGCGGCACGCCGCTGGCCTTTCACGGCGACCCCTGGCGCATGTTCCGCGGCTACCTGGTGATGCTGGTACTGTTCGGCTCCTCCGCGCTGGCCAATGCCTACTCGGCCTGGACCTCGCTGCTGGGCCTGGGCGTGCTGGCCGCGCTGTGGCCGGCGCTCTGGCGGTCCTCGATGCGGTTCAGGCTGGCCAACACCAGCTGGCGTGGCCTGAGGTTCGGCTTCGACGGCTCGCTGCGCGGCGCCTACCTGGCCTTGCTTCCGATGTTCGCGCCTGCCGCCATGTTGCTGGCCGTCTCGGCATGGGCGATGCAGGGGGTCGACAAGGCCGACCCGGCAGCCGTCGACAGGGCCTCCCAGGGGGTCGGTCCGGCCTTTCTCGCGATCATGCTGCTGGCCTTGCTCCTGCTGCCGCTGGCGCTCTGGCTGATCAAGCGCTACCAGCATGACCACTACCGCCTGGCGGCCCAGGTCACGCAACTGAGCGTCGGTCCCGGGGCCTTCTACACGCTCTCGTTCAAGGCCACGATACTCGGCCTGCTGGCCATGGTCACGGTGCTGGGCACGGGCTGGCTGGCGGCGTCGGCCATCATGTCCGCGGGGCGCGGCAAGGCCATGGCTGCCGGGGTGGCGGCCGCCCTGCTGCTGACCGTCGCCTACGTGGCCCTGCTGTCGCTGGTGGCGGCCTACATGGCGGCCAGGATGCAGGACCTGACCTGGAACCACACGCGCTCGGCGGCGCTGCGGTTCCGCTCCCGGCTCAGTGCGAAGGCGTTGGCCACGCTGACGATCAGGAACCTGCTGCTGGTGGTGCTCACGCTGGGCCTGTACCGGCCGTTTGCGGTGGTCGCCACCCATCGGCTGCGCCTGCAGTCGACAAGCCTCGAGGTCGACGCCGAGTTCGGCCGCTGGACGGCGACGCCAGCTGCGGTCGCAGGGGGTGCCAGCGGCGAGATGGCGGGCGACTTCTTCGGCATCGACGTAGGTCTTTGAAGGACCCGGTGCGCGAGTGCAGGCGGACCCCACCCCCCCAGCGCAAGGACCGGCGACGCAAGGGCCGCGGGCGATCTGGTTCGACGGCCGCAGCGCCCGCGCGCGCCCGGTACACCTGAGCCTGCGCGACCGCCACCTGCTGCTGCATCCGGTCGACGACTGCGAGGCCGCGGCGGAAGAGGGCCTTTCGCTTCGCCACGCCTGCCGCGCCATCACCTGGCCCGAGCCTGCACGCCATGGTCGGCGGGTGATCCTGCTGCCCGACGGGGGCACGCTGCAGCTCGACGACGCTTCGGCCTGGGACCACTGGTTCCGCCAGCAGGGGCTGCAGACGTCCTGGGCCGCGCGCCTGGCGCAGAGCTGGCAGAAGTCCGGCCTGGCCCTTGTCGTGCTGGTGGCGGTGGCGCTGGCTGCCTGGCGCTGGGGCATCCCAGCGGCGGCGCAACAGTTGGCGCACTGGGTGCCTGCGGCGGCGCTGCGATCGCTCGACGATGCGGTCATGAGCGAGTTGCAGGGGCGCGGCTGGCTGTCGCCCAGCGAACTCCCCGCGACGACGCAGGCGGGCATCGAGGCCGCGCTGGCCGACATGGTCGCATCGGCCTACGCGCGCGACCAGGCGCCGCACTGGCGGCTGGCGTTTCACAAGCTGCCTGGCTGGATGGGCCCCAACGCCTTCGCGCTGCCCGGCGGCCGCATCGTCGTCTCCGACGCGCTGGTCGGCCTGCTTCAGCAGGCACCCGGGCAGGGGCCCCCTCCGGCGCTGCTGGGGGTGCTGGCCCATGAGCTCGGCCATGTGCGCGAGCGGCATGGCGTTCGCCTGCTGGTCGAAGCCGGGGCGACCGGCGTCCTGCTGGGCTGGTGGATGGGCGACTACTCCGTGGTCCTGGCCGGCGCACCCGCGGCCATGCTGCAGGCGGCCTATGCGCGCGGCCATGAGCGCGCTGCCGACGCGGAGGCGCTGCGCCTCATGCAGGCGGCGGGCCTGGACCCGCGTGCCATGGCATCGTTCTTCCGCGCGCTGCAGCCGCGCCTGCCCGAGCGTGACGGTGACTCGCCGGCTTTCGGCCTCTCGACCCACCCTGCCGACAGCGAACGCATCGAGTTCTTCGAGGCCGCGGGCCGGCCGCTGCAGCCTTGAGCCCGGCGCCGGCCCGCGTGGGGCGTCAGGCGCCTGCGCGGGACGCCCGGCGCGACCGCGGGGCCGGAGTGCCCGGGCGGTCGATGGCGATGGGACTGGCCACCCGGTCCACCCGGCGGCCTGCCCGCGAGCGGGAGAGCGCCTCGAGGCCTGTCTGCAACTCGTCCAGCAACGCCTGGGCGGCCGGCTGCAGCGAGCGGTGGCTGCGTGTCTGCAGGCACATCGAGCGCAACAACATCGGGCCCTCGAGCGCCCGGAAGCGAAGCTCGCGGAATGCCGGGTGGGCCGAAGACATCGCGCTCAGCACGCTCACAGCCTGGCCCGCGTGCAGCAGGCCGGCCAGGGACTCGTTGCTGTTGGCCTCGAACTGCGGGTCGAACAGCGCCGCCGGGGCGCGGCGGGCTCGGCGCAGCAAGCCGGCAGTGACGCTGTCACCCGCCAGCGCGGCGAAGCGCTGCCCTTCGAGCGCCGCCCAATCCAGACGTTCGACCTGCCACAGGGTGTGGTCGGCTGGCGCGAGCAGGCCCAGCACATCGGTGAACAGGTGCCGGGCGTCCACGCCGGGCACCGGCTGCAGCATGCCGGCGATGCCGAAGTCGACCGAGCCCTGGGCCACCATCTCGCTCAAGGCCGCGCCGCGGCTTTCGACCAGCGACACGCGCAGCTGGGGCAGCCGCGCCATCAGGCGCTGCAGGGCGGGCAGCACCAGCACATGCATCACCGAAGGGATGGCCGCCAGGCGCAAGGAGCCGCTCAGACCGCGGCCCAGGGCGCGGGCGCGTTCGACCGAGTCGTCCAGGCCTTGCAGCACACGCTGGGCGTCGGGCAGGAACTCCGCGCCGCCGGGCGTCAGTGCGACATGGCGGGTCGTGCGGTCGAACAGCCGCAGCGCGAGTGCATGTTCGAGCTGCTTGATGCAGCTCGACAGCGCCGAAGGCGTGGTGTGCAGCTGGCGGGCGGTGGCGACGAAGGAGCCTTCGCGCGCCAGCGCCACGAAGGCGCGCAGCTGACGGAGGGTGGGATTGTTCGTCAACTTGGGCATGATCGTTCGATTCATTCCAGCACAAGGCACAAACGACGATGTTAGGGTGTGCATCCGTGCAGTGCATGAAGGAGCCGCCCATGGCCGGGAAGTCGACCGCTGCGGGAACCCGTGCAGCAACTCGTGCAGCAATGCCTGCGGCAAGCCGTGCCGGGGCCGGGCAGCGCCGCGGCGCCCCCGCCGGGGCTGCCGACAGGGTCGTCTGCCAGACGCCGACCCCGGGCAAGCAGCCGGTGCGCATCGAGGCCTGGAAGTACGAGGCCGTGCGCGACGCCCTGCTGCGGCTCATACCGCTGGAGGGGGCGCGCAGGCGCGGGGCGCAGGGCCTGGCCTTCAGCGAGCTGCCGGCCCTGGTCTGGCAGGCCCTGTCCCCCGAGGACCGCGCGCAGCTGGGCTCGGCGAGCTGGTACACGACGACGGTCAAGCTGGACCTGGAGGTCAAGGGTCGGCTGCGCCGTCTGCCCGGCACGCCGCAGCGGCTGGTGAGAACGGCGGCATGAAGCGCCGGGGCGCCATCGGCAGCTTGAGCGCTGCGGCAGGGCTGGGCAGCCTGGGCGGCCTGGGCGGCCTGCTGCTCTGGCCAGGACGCACGCGGGCCCAGGGGCGGCCGGACAGTGCGGCCACCATGGCCGCGCAGCGCGCCGCCATGGGTCGACTGGCCTTTCTCGACGGCTTGTGGCGGGGCACGGCGGTGGCCGGGCCGGCCGGCGCGCCGCAGCGGCAGATGGTGCAGACCGAGCGCGTGGGCCTGGCGCTCGACGGCACCGTGCGCGTCATCGAGGGGCGCGCCCACGATGCCGACGGCGCGGTGCTGTTCCAGAGCTTCGGCATCGTGTCGTTCGACCCCGCGAGCAACAGCTTCATGCTGCGTGCCCACGCCGACGGGCAACGCGGGGACTTCACCTTTGCCGTGGAGCCCGACGGCTATGCCTGGGAAGTGCCCAGCGGGCCGGGCAGTGTGCGCTATCGCGCGCGGGTGGCCGACGGGCGCTGGCGGCAGACCGGCGAGTTGCGGATGCCCGAGCGGGCGCCGCTGGAGATCTTCCGCATGGACCTGCAGCGCCTGGGCGACACGAACTGGCCGGCGGCCGGGGCGGTGCCGGCGCGCTGAAGGGACGAAGGAGCGCGGCCGGGACCCGGGTCCTGGGCGGAGCGCGCGCCGCGGAGGAACCGCCCTCGCGAGACCGGTTGTTTGCCAAACAACCGATTGTTAAACTGCGCGGTCCATGCAGGCCCGCCGTCCTTCACCCCCTGAACGCCCGGAGCCCCCAGAGCACCGCGCCAGCATTGCGGTTTCGCTGCAGGGACCCGAGTCGCAACCCACAGCGGCGCGCCGCCGGCGGGCGGGCGTCGGCGGGCGCCGCCGGGTCGGCCATGCCGACAGCCGCTTGCCGCAGGTGCTGGACGCGGCGGCGCAGCTGTTCTGCCGGCTGGGCTACCAGGGTGCGACGGTGCGCGACATCGCGCTGGCGGTGGGCATGCTGCCGGGTTCGATCTACAGCCACTTCGCGGCCAAGGAAGACCTGCTGGTGGCCGTCTACCGGCGTGGCGTCGACCAGATCATCGCCGCCGTCGAGCAGGCCGTGCAGCCCCACGGGGCGGCCTGGGCACGGCTGGAGGCGGCCTGCATCGCCCACCTCGAGGCCATCCTTCGCGACGACGACTACGCGCGTGTGGTGGTGCGCGTGCGGCCGGCCGAACTTGGCCGGGCCGCGGCGCGTCTGGTGCGCGAGCGCGACCGCTACGAAGCCCTGTGGGTGGCGCTGATCCGGGCGCTGCCCATGCCGGCGGGCAGCGACCGACGCAGCCTGCGGCTGCTGTTGCTGGGCGCGCTGAACTGGTCACCGCACTGGTACCGCCCGCGGGGTCCGGCCACGCCACGCCGCATCGCGCGCCGCTTCCTGGCCTTGCTCCGGCGGGGCGACGGTGAGGCCTTGCCCTGAAGACCACGGGAGCGTCATGAACCGCGGCATCATCCCCAAGGTACTGGTCACCAAGATCGGCTTCGACGGCCACGACCGCGGCAGCCGCATCGTCGCCGCGGGCCTGCGCGATGCCGGCATGGAGGTCATCTACACGCCGCCCTGGCAGCAGATCCCAGTCGTCGTCAAGCTGGCCCTGGAGGAGGACGTGGACGTGATCGGCATCTCGTCGCTGGCCACCGACCACCTGATCGTGCCCGGGCTGATGGCCGCACTGCGCGAGGCCGGGCTGGCGGATGTCTGCGTCGTGATCGGCGGCATCGTGCCCGACGAGGACGAGCAGATGCTGCTGGAGGCCGGCGTGGCGCGCGTCTTCCACCCCGGCGCGACGATGGACGAGATCGCGAAATGGGTGCGCCAGGCCGCCGGCCGCGTGCGCGCG